>Ga0209606_1004952_pt1 | contig 11896 bp, 5 predicted proteins | sample AD_UKC057_MetaG_FD_184412 | JGI IMG/M metagenome (GOLD analysis project Ga0209606, IMG submission 184412) | Active sludge microbial communities of municipal wastewater-treating anaerobic digesters from USA - AD_UKC057_MetaG (SPAdes) (version 2) | ecosystem: Engineered > Bioreactor > Anaerobic >...
GGGCGGCGACGGCGGTGTAATGAGTGCGGATGCCGTCAATCAATTTCCGCTCCTTGTCCTCGACACTCTCACCTGCTTCCGCCACGCGGATATCCCGGTCGCGGAGGTAGGGCACGGCGCAGACAATCAATTCCGGAGCGTCGTGCTCATTACAGAGCACCAGCACTTCGTCTTCCGGGGATGCGGTGCTATTACCGACCACGTGGACATCAAGGGCCTTGAGCAGCTCCTTGGGAGCATTGAGGAAGGACGGGGAATCGTGGTTGCCCGCGACAACGACAACATGCCGACAGGATGAGGCTGCCACCCGGCACAGGAACCGGTAATAGAGCTCCTGGGCGCGGTTGCTCGGGGCGCTGGTGTCAAATACATCACCCGCCACCAGCAAGGCATCAATTTCATTCTGCTGAATCGTTTCAGCCAGCCAGGTCAGAAAAGCCTCGAATTCCTCGTAGCGTTTTCTGCCGTAAAGGGTGCGGCCGATATGCCAGTCGGATGTGTGGAGCAATTTGAGCGGCGGCAATTTCTGATTCATTGAGCATCCCCGCCTTCCTGCGGAGAATCGTCATCAGCTTCCGCTTCCGATCCTGCCCAATCGCTGGTGATTTTATCCCAATCGATTGGGCGAGGTTCTTCGTTGGTCCAGACATTCCAGAAATCCGGGTCGTCAGATTCCGGTCTCTGACCGTCCTCCAGATGTTTCACCTCGACGAGCGCGGGTACCTTCGAGGCGATGCCCAGGAGAATGCAATGGCGTGTGGGCAGGCTGGGCAGTTCCCGAAGCAGGCCGCGTGCGTTATCAGGAACCAAGCGGGAGATCAGCTCTTGATCCCGATCATTCGTAATCCGGTGGAGGAGGAAAGAGTTGCATTGAGACAGTACCGTTTCAGATAGTTCAGACGGCCTCTGTGATGACAGCACAAGACCCAATCCGAACTTGCGGCCCTCCCTGGCAACACGCTCAAATATCCCTCGGCACATATCTGCGGGACTTGGGATGTCGTCGCCATGAGGAAGACGCTTTGCCACGAATGTGTGTGCTTCTTCCAGAACGAGTACAGTGGGTAAGTTCTGATTATTGTGTTTTCGGTAACGCTGTAGTGATTCCAGTATTAGACGTGATGAAACGGCAATAACAAGATGGAGAATTTCATAAGGAACAAGGGACAGGTCTATTACTGCCACCGGACCATTAGCTCCACCATCGGAGCCGACATGAAGGTCGAGCCAATCTTTTAGAGACACTGAAGAATCGGGGTTGATGACGCCATTCATTCTCGGATCTGACATGATCCCCTTGATCCGCATCGTCAGAGTAGAGATGAATTGGGACGCCGAGCCACCTTCTTGCATTGCCAATGATTCAAGATGCTCAGCCAGCACCTGAGGATCAAAGGGCAGCGGAGAATCTTCGTTCACCGTCCCAACGTCTTCGCCTTGGGGAAATCCTTGGAGGATATTTTCGATCCATTGATCGACAATGTTCAAATCGTTGTCGCCAAAATCGTTGAAGCCAGTTCTTCCACCGCTTGTCCATTTCCTGCTATCAATCACTTGAGTAATGGCTGCCGCCGCACGCTCTGTTCTTGTTTTTATGTCACCAGCGAGAGTCGAACAGTAGGATGTAATATCTTCGATAAATCGGCTTAGTTGCTGTCCGCAATTGTTATTGCTAGGGAAGCCAGATGCGCCCGTGCCAGCAAACTGCAACAAATAAGACTTTAGCGACTTACAACGAGCCCTCAGTCGATTTTCTATGGTGAGCGTTATTTGCTTATTCGATCTTAAATTTCGCAAAGCTTCCTGTAACAATGGCCTCTGGGCGCGTGGTGCCGCCTGGGCAACGGCTGCCCACTCGGAGCTATTCCACATCCAAGCAGGTAAAGTGAATTCAGCGGCATCGGTATTGGTAAGCGGTGGAACCTGAAATACCCTGCAGCCAGCTCCCAGGTCCTGGAAACATTTCGAATATTCGCCATTAGGATCAAGGATTATGAAACGTGCGTTTGGATTGTCTTGTCCGCTTTGAGCTTCCTCGGCTCCCGCAGGGATCTCGGGTTTCTTGATGGATTTTTGAGCCGATTCAACGGCAGATCGCACCAAGGCCGCCAAGGTGCACGACTTACCACTGCCCGTGTTACCCAAAACGGCAAGATGGCGGCCAAACAGTTTGTCAGGGTCAACCGCGATTGGCGCATCATGCGCGATAGGACAGGTCCCCAGCGGAACTCGGCTGTCCTTTCCTTGGCCGGTAACTATGGCAATGGTTTGATCCCTTGTTGGCAGAATTACTGGATCGCCAACGGATGGGAAACTCTGGACACCTCTCTCGAGCCGCCATTTATTCTTTTCCGAAAGCAGGGTTCCAATCGGACACACCGCCATTTTTCGCAGCGGGAATGGCAGGTCGATCAGGCCGAAATCCTTGAGCCCTTGTCGTTTGGGATAGGCCGATCTTTCCACGCCCAGCCACACGACGATCCCGACGACCGCCCCGGATTCGTTGGGCAGCAAAACGAAACTGTTTATTCTCGGAAAGGGTGTCGGGACGCCGGTATTGAGGGCGGTATTTCTGGGAGAATCGATATCCAGCAACACCTTGATTTCATCTGGGGCAACGCTCTCCACCGTCCCGATTGTCAGGGATGAAATCTTGGAAATCGGTGAGGTCATGCCTCCTCCTCCCCGCTTTTGTGGGCGGCTGGTTCCCAGCCTCGATTTCGAAGTAATTCAGTCTGCCGGATGGTGATGCGGTCTATCGCTGGCTTCGGAAGGTAGTTTTCGACCAAGGTCGGCATGTTCCCAAAGTGCGGACCGATCAATAACGAAATCTGCGCTTTTCTGCCGACCTGTTTACAAAAAGAGCTGATTCGACCGCCTTCATCGCCATAGGAAATGATGACAATGTGTGTCGATGGGATTGTCAGCATGTCGGCGATGGTGCGGTTGATGTGCTCGTCACCAAAGCCATACCCATAGGTGACAAGCACCGAGTTCGGGCGGCAGATCGCAGCCGCATAATCGCGGAATAGTTCAACGTAGGGGTATTCTGATGTCTCCCGGTCCTTGGCCGAGTTCGGGTAGATCATCACGGAATCACTTGGCTGGTCGTTGATCGCCGGATGGTCATCCTGCGGGCCGAATGGCAACCCAACCTTTCTTACAAAGCTATTTCGGTAAACCCAGTCCAAAGACCCGTGAAGCTTGGTAAGCCGAACAACGCCCTCCAGGTAACGTGGCTCTCCACGTATGCCAGGTGGGTTGTAGTGCATATCGATGTCCAAGCGCGAAGACCTGAAAATCGGTTCAAGGCAGCCGACAAAGCGATCAAGCAAATGCAGCCCCGCTAGATCTGCACCATATTCGATCAACCGGTCGTAATTGGTCGTGAAGATATGGAGGCGCTCCCTTGTCGCTGTCCGGCTAGAAAAGCTGAGCAAAAAGGAAACGAGCATGACAAGCGGATCGAGCGTCTCCGACGCTTCTTCCCCGGCTTTTTCTTCGGCCGCAGGGTCGGCATCTGCTGGTTCAGCTGCTGCGCATTTTTCGACCGCTGATTTCAGCTCTCGTTCGGTTTTGGATATACCGTTCAGAAACTTTTTGAACAAAGCATCAAGCGCGGTGGTGACCTCGGTATGGCGATCATCTCCCAGAATTTTCAAGCCTTGGGCCAGCGCGTTGGCAGCCCGGATCTGATCCTCAATATTTGCCTCGCCGCGTCCCATGGCGACAGCGGCTTGCTGGGCGGCCTCCTTCAGTTTGTCGTCCAGTGGGAAACCACCATAGTCACAAGCCATGTCGGCTGCGCTCGTTCCGGCCTGATATGCAACTGCCTTTGTGAAACCGCTGCCAAGCAAGAGAGCAAGATGCTCACTCTGAAAAACAGCCGCCAGCCAGGGCTCAATATGCTTTTTCTGGAGCTCGATGCTTTTGCTGTCATCGGGGTCTTGTACGTCAAGGTTTTCCTCGTTCCCGATGCGATAAACGTGAGTTCCCCATATCTTCATTGCCGCCCCTCCTGATCCGTGCTGTTCATAGACAAAACATCTATCTTGTTCCTGAGAGGTCTCATACTCGCGCCCCTCCCATGCCGACAATCTCCATCAGCTTTCCATAGCTGGTCACCACGTCGTATTTCACGTGTTCGGGATCAATCTTGCGGTTGATCTCTGCGAAGAACTTGCGGGCACATTCGATTTTCGTATGCTCGATGGCCCGAAGTTCCATGCTGGACATGGAGCCCTTGGTCTCGGCGACGAAATAGATGTGCTTGACCGAGCCTTCCTTAAAGGAAATGGCCCAGTCCGGGTTGTAGTCTCCTACGGGAGTTGGAATCAGGAAGCCTCTGGGGAGCTTTGCATAGACGACCACCTCGGTGCTGGTATCCAGCTCTTTCACAAACTCCCGCTCAACCTTGGAGTCGGTAATCACGTAGTCATAGATGTGGTTCTTCAGCTTCTCACTGGCTTTGGTGAAGTCCTGCTTGCTTTGGCCTGTCGTGAAAATATCGATATCGTGGGTCTCGGCAATATTGTCGTAGCTCAGCCGCTCGATGATGATCGTGGCCTTCTGCTCATTGATAAGGCGTGAGCCTTCGGCAATGAAATGCTCCGGGTTCTGTTTGAATTGCTTGAAAACCGCCGTCTGAACGCCGCTCAATATCTCGGCAACGGTCATTCTTGTCAGTTGGGTGTTTTCGGCGATTTTCCCGAGCAGGTCATAGGTGACCATGGAATGGATTGAGGCATTATGGGTTTCGACTGATGTATTGGTCAGCGTGAATCCGTCACCGCTTCTGAGTTGGCCATCGGTGATCTGATCGCCCTGGACACCGCTTTGGATGGTGTATTGCAGCGGCGTCACCCGCAGCTCTTTGTCTAGAGCCCGGATGCTGTTTCGAATGAGTTCACTGGAATCGAACTCGACACGGTAGACCGCCTTCTGATTGATCCGACTCCAGAGCGCCTTGAACTCTTTTTTCTCGAAGTTGGCATTCAGCGGATTGGTCTTCGGCTTGCGATCATCACCCACGTCGGGCAGCTGGGACTCGCTGAAGACGCTGTCGATCAGGCCAAAAATCTGGTCCGCATGAGGGGCAAGCTCGGGTGGAAGCGCCGCCAGGGTCCCGTTGGCTTTTGCCTCATGGTAGGCTTCGACGACCTGATCCGTGTCATCTGTATAGTCGTTCTTGAGCAGATACTTATATATCTGCTTGGCCATGACCGGGGTAATTTCCACTGTCCCAGCTTCGGTGGTGATGACCTTCCCGGTGAAGTAGGCTTCGTCCGCTTTGCGAGGGCGTGCAGAGAGGGAGTCGCTGATCTCACGCTGAAGATTTCCGACAAAGTCCTTGTAGCTCTCGCTTGCGACTACGGTCAGGATATTCACGTCATGGACCGTTGCCGGGTTGTCCATACGATCCCCGAGCTGGTTGACGCTGATCCGCAACCCCCGGCCAACTTCCTGACGACGCGAGATCGTGTTGTCGCTGTGCTTGAGCATGCACATGACGAAAACATTGGGGTTATCCCAGCCTTCCCGCAGGGCGGAGTGAGAGAAAATGAATCGGACCGGTTCCGCGAAGGAGAGCAGCCGTTCCTTGTCCTTCAGGATCAGATCATATGCATCCACGTCATCGGAAAGCCCGGCTTCCTCTCCACGCGTCTTGAAGCTCGGATCGGTGAGCTTCCTGGTTTTCTTGTCGATGGAGAAGTAACCGTTGTGGGTGCGGCCAACCTGAATGCCCTTCAGATATTCCTGATACACTCCACCATCCAAGGGAAGAAGGCTTAAATATTCGGCTTTGAGCCGCTCGTACTCTTCTTCAAAAATCCTGGCGTACTCTCCCTGTTCATCGGCCTGGCTATAGTCCCGGTATTTGACCACCTCGTCGATGAAGAAAAGGGACAACACCTTGATGCCCTGGGCAAAAAGAACCTGCTCCTTCTCAAGGTGAGCCCTGATCGCTTCCCGGATCTGAATCCGCCGGATAGCCATTTCCGTGATGTCGCCGGTTGCATCACCCGCACTCAGAACATGGCCGTTGGTGAACTCCACCGTGTCCTTGTTGGCGTCGATCTGGGCGATGACGAAGCCGCGATATTGGTCCAGCTCGTTTGACTCAATGAACAGATCCTTGCCTCGCTCCAGGCGTTTGACGATCCGCTTGATTCCGCCTCCCTGGCGCACTTCCATTTCGATTCGGGCAACCGGTGCCTTCTTGGAAATCTCGATGGATTCCAGGTAGAGATAGGCGTTGGTACCAGCGAGACCCTTCACCGCAATGCCACGCACCGCGATCTTCTTCACCAGCTTCTGGTTGTAGGCGTCCAGGGCGTCGAGGCGGTGGATCTTGTTGTGCGTGGTCCGGTGGGTGGCCGAATAGCGCAGGATCATCAGCGGTTTGAACTTGGCCAGCGCCTCCAGCGTCTTTTTACCCTCCATCTTCTGTGGTTCATCCAGGATCAGGATGGGGCGGTTGCTGCTGATCACATCGATAGGCTTGCGCGACTGGAAATCGTCCAGCTCGTCATAGATACGGCGGTTATCCTTTCCCGTGGCATTGAACGCCTGGATATTGATGACCATGACGTTGATGCCCGCATCGGAAGAAAAGCTTTCCAGATGGTGTAGCTGTTTTGAATTGTAGGCAAAGAAGCGGGCCTTTTTGCCGTAGCTCTCGGTGAAATGCTCGGCGGTAATTTCCAGTGATTTGAGCACTCCCTCACGGATGGCAATGCTGGGCACCACCACGATGAACTTGGTCCAGCCATACCGCTTGTTCATCTCGAAGAAGGTTTTGATGTAGCAGTAGGTCTTGCCGGTCCCGGTTTCCATCTCCACGTCAAGATTGACCTTGCATCCGGCGCTGGACACCAGCTTGTCCGACAGGGGCAGATTCTGCCGCCGCTGTACGGCATGGATATTGGTCAGCAGCTGGGCATCGGTCAGCTGGATATCGGCGTTCTTGAAGCCGGTCTGCTCAATTTCCATTCCCGGCAAAGTCGGTCCCTGCGCCAACAGCTTTTTGTTCACGCCCGGATCGATCCGGTAGGCAATGCCCGAGGTATTCACCTGCCCGGCAAAACAGTCAACCACAGAATCAACCGCGTTGGTCTGATAGGGCTGGACTTTGAACTTCAGTTTCATGCCAAGCCCTCCTTATATCGATTTCACTTCAGTGCCCGGAGACATCTGCTTGAAGATCTGTTCCACGTTGATCTTGACGGCGTCGGAGACAAAGCCGGTATCCCGGAACACAACCCGTAGCGGCTCGAATCGGGCCAGCTCCTTGACGAGGTCCTCATTTACGCCGGTATCGAAGCAGGCGACAAGGTCGTAGGGCGGCTCATTGACAAAGAAGACGGTCTTGCTCTGGATGGTCTCTTTTCGGATGGGAAGTGAAAGATCCACGCCCCAGTCCAACAATACCTGGAAGAGCAGGTCTTCGGGCTTGCGATCCGACTTGATGTTGTCGGTGAAAATCTTCAGCTGACCTTGCTCAATGGCGTCCGGCGTATAGTAGACGTCGGCCATGTTGGACGAGTCGATTTTGAGTACACGGAAGCCGATATCCTTGTTCCAGTCTTCATGACATTGGCCTTCCAGAATCTTCTTGCCAGCGCGGCGGATACGTTCTTTGCTGATTTCGGCGATGGTTTTGAAGCCCGCCTTGAAAGCCTCAGACTGTTCATCGCAAGGCTCGGGGAGCTGCACCATTATGAATTTACGGTTCCCGCCGTCTTCGGCATTCAATTGCATTACGGCGTCGCCGCTGGAACCAGAGCCAGAGAAAAAATCCATAATCAACGCATTTGGATTATCGTAAGTAACAGCCTGACATAGAATGCGTATGAGGCTAGAAGGCTTTGGGTTATCGAACAGGGCTGCACCAAATAGACTTTCTAGCTCTGAGGTTCCATCTTCATTAGTCCCAGCTCGATATGTTTCTGGTGTGAGGAGGTTGTGCATCTTTTTTATCTCCCCTCCAGCTTTCACATGATTGGGCCGGAATGGTGGCTTCGATATTGTTATTGCCTCCCCAGCGTTAACAATCTCTTCAAGCCTGCTCTGGCTATACCTAAACTCCCCTTCTAAGCGAAAACGTTCGACGTTAAGGTGGTCAACCACCACGACTCTATCAAGCAAGCGCGTAATGATGTTGCCTTCGCTCATGTCTTGAGGTTCATAGACTGTAGATTTCTGAGTAAATCTGACTGATCCAGGAGGAAATGTCAGAACTCCAAGTGAGTTTCCTGCATTGTTTAGTGGATACTTTTTTCCGGCTGTCGTGACGTCAACAGAGAAAGGAGGCGCAAAAACTCTATTCCGAGCTATGCAAACCACATATTCAAACATCGATCCAACATTTGAGTGGAGAAATGATGGCTTTTTCTTTCTCTGGCGGAGAAAGGTTGTTACGAAGTTATCCTCACCAAATACCTCCTTGGTCAATCTAAGCAAATTATCAATTTCCTGTTCACCAATACTGACAAATAGCAAGCCATCTTCTATCAGTAGGTTCCTCGCCAGCTTCAGTCGCGGATATATCATGGATAGCCAATCCGAGTGGAACCTACCATTTGCCTCCGTATTAGCAATCAGCCGATTACCTTCCTCATCTTTCTGGTTCGACCTTTTCAGGAATTCCTCGGTGTTCTCGGCAAAATCATCCTCATAGATAAAGTCGTTACCTGTGTTGTAAGGCGGGTCGATGTAGATCATCTTGACCTTGCCGAGGTAGGTCTCCTGGAGCAGTTTCAAGGCCTCCAGGTTGTCGCCCTCGATGAACAGGTTCTTCGTGGTATCAAAATCCACACTCTCTTTCCGGCAGGGTCGCAGGGTCCTGGCGATGGGGGCGTTGGCGGTTAGCAGCGCTTCCCGCTTGCCAGGCCAGTTGAGGTGGTAGCGCTCCTGTGGACCTTCCACGATGGATTCGGACAACTCCTGACGCAGCTGGTCGAAATCGACCGCAAGCTTCGGCTTACCGTCTTCGCTCTGGACCTCGGTTACGCAGCCGGGAAACAGCTCGCGGATACGAGCGATGTTTTCCTGGGTCAGGTTCGGGGAGTGCATTTTCATCTTTTCCATCATGTTCGTCCTTTAGGGTGTGACTGCCGCCCCGCTTGCAGGCAGCGGGCGGGTCAGATTTTCAAGTTCTTGTTTCAGGTCACGAAGCTCGGCGTTGATCGCGACCTTGCGGTTAAATTGTTTCTCTTTGCGGAGCCGGACCTCACAGCGCTCCAGCTCTCGTTGCTTGAGGCAAATGCGCTCCATCCGATCCACACGCGTTTGCAGGTCTTCGCCCGGCCGTGCCGGGTACGGCATCAGGGGCACCAGCAAATGGCCGTAGAGCGTTTCGAGGTCGAAAACCATCGGCAGGGGCTTTCGTGGCGTATCGCCAGGAGCCCAGTCGCCATCGAAATATTCGCTGATGACCCACTTGCTGGCATCCGCTTCACTCGGCCGCTTAAAGGCGGCGACAGGTTTTACTTTCCCGTCGAACCGAAGCTCAAAAATGATCGGAAAGGGAATGGCCAGGTCAATGCAGCGCAGCACCTCGGGTTTGAGTTCGTCCCCCTTGAGCGTAATACTGAAGATCTGGATTTCAGGCACGGCCTTTGATGCCTTCAGGTTGACTGTCTCCGGGGCAAGCTTGTGTTGCCAGACGATCTGTTCCACCTGCCGGACAAATAACTGTCTGACGGCGCTACTTACGCTTCCGTGCTCGTAGATTTTGTTCTTGGGCAGCACGCGTCCGAAGGCGGCTTTCTTTGGATAGTCGAAGAGCACGGCTGTCATCCTTCCTCCTGCACCACGAGAAAGGCGACGAGCTCAAAGTCATCGAGCCCGGCGATAGTGTTCACCAGAGCGGTGGTTCTGCCGCCAGAGAACAAGCTGTCCAGATCCTTTTCCTCCTTGACGTCGATCATCGAGCGGATCGCGGTACTCAGCAGGTCGGAACAAGCTTTCATGTTCCGGCCTTCGTCGGTCTGCTGATTGAAGAGGCGGCAGACCGCCTGAATGGGTTCCGGTTGTCCCTTGCAGCTGGATCGAACCAGGTCTAGCAGTGGCTTGACCTCGGTGTGGTTGGCGATGACCTGGCCGTCGCCAGAGATATAGATCAGGTAGTAAGGATGCAGCCGGTTCTGCTGATTGATGTTGACCTCATGATTGCGGTTGCGCAGGGCAAAGATGACCCCAGGGTGCAATCCCATTGCGGGCCTGGCTGGGACAACCGCATGCATGCCATTGGGCACGTTGGCAAGGTCGCCATTGGTTTTGACATAGTTCAGCAGATCCATCCGGAAGTCGTTCAGGCCGAGATCGGTGATGGAAACACCCGTTTTAAGGTCTTCCAGTTCGATCACCTCTTCCTGCAAGCGCCGGAGTTGCTCCTTTCGATACGAAATCTCACTGCTTTTTGCCGTGAGGACGTTGTCGTCGCCGGTGGCCGTCACGTCGGCAATGACCATCCGGTTTTCAACCCGTTCCTTGAGATTGATGTATTCATCCAGAGAAATGTCGGGCCAATAGTTCACCAGCTGGATGGTCTTGTTGATGGAGCCGATGCGGTCGATCCGACCGAATCGCTGAATGATGCGAACCGGATTCCAGTGGATGTCATAGTTGACCAGGTAATCGCAGTCCTGAAGGTTCTGCCCCTCGGAGATACAGTCGGTGCCAATCAGCAGATCCAATTCAGCTGGTTCATTTGGCAACACCTGAGCCTTCTCCTTGGCGCGAGGAGAAAAAAGCGTCAACAGCGACTGAAAATCATAATTTTTTCTGAGGGTTGATTTCGGCGTATCCTTGCCGGTTACTTTTCCGGTGTGCAGCCTCTGCGTTGCCAGTAGGGTATCCGCTAGGTTGTTGTAGAGGTAATTCGCTGTATCGGCAAAGGCAGTGAAAACAAGGACTTTTCTATTGCCGTCATTGATAGGGTTTTCAATCTTGCTGAGAATCAGGGCCTTGAGGTGTTGCAGCTTGGCGTCGTCCTCGGGTGTGACTTTTGCCATGGACTCCAGCAAGGCGTTAATGACTTCCAGATCAACCTTCAGATCGTGTTCCCACGAAGGAAGATCCATGTCGGCAAGGTTTATCTTCACTTTGCCGCCGATCTCGGCGTCATCCGGAACTGGGATATCGTCCTCCTCGGCTTCGAGGTTTGCCAGGCTATCGGTCCAGTCAGAGACACTGCCAGCATCGCCTGCAACCCTGAATGAATAGATTTTGCTCAGGGTGCGGGCATGGTTGTCATGCAGGCTTTTCAGGGTAAGCCGAAAAGCCTCAACCGAGCTTTCCAGACGTTTGAGCAGATTGGTCGTCATCAATGCTTGCAGGCTTCGCTCGCGGTCTGCCTGCTTCAGCTTCCCTTTGCCGCCTTCCACCTGCGTGTCGTACAGGTCTTCATATTTTTTGAGCCGACTGGGCAGGATGTAGCTGATCGGGGCATAAACGGCGAGTTTGAGTAGCGAGAGCTGTTCAAAGATCTCGTTAAAGCTCATGACATCCGTGCGCCCGGTCAATGGCGAATGGAATGACAGCGGTTTGCGGCGCTCGGGAAACTGGCCTATGTCACTGGTGTCGTAGAAGGTCTGGATATGCTTGCGCGAACGGGCAATGGTGACGCTGTCAAGCAGTTCAAAAAAGTCAAAATCAAGGGAATCCAGAATAGCCCGCGCCGTGCGATCCTCGGGTGCCAGTTTTGACCACTGGTTGAAGACCGTCTGGGCATTGCGGAAGATTTCTTCCACCGATCTGCCAGTACGCAGCTTCTTGCTGAGATTTTCAGAGTCGCCTTCGTAAGCCAGCGCGAGTTGGTTGCGCAGATCATTGAAGCGGTTATTGACCGGAGTAGCGGACAGCATCAGAACCTTGGTTTTGACGCCCTGGC
>Ga0209606_1004958_pt1 | contig 11882 bp, 10 predicted proteins | sample AD_UKC057_MetaG_FD_184412 | JGI IMG/M metagenome (GOLD analysis project Ga0209606, IMG submission 184412) | Active sludge microbial communities of municipal wastewater-treating anaerobic digesters from USA - AD_UKC057_MetaG (SPAdes) (version 2) | ecosystem: Engineered > Bioreactor > Anaerobic >...
GCCAAGAAGCACGACGGTGCCGAACGTATCAATCTCAAGGGGTGTGCCCAAAGGCCCGACGATATGGGCGGCGACATCGCCCGCCTGCATCAGGGACAGTTTTCGGCTGCTTTGGCCCTTTTCCTGGACGATTAGCCTAATGGAGCCTTCCCCGGTATCCCAGTCGCACAGGGTATAGGGCACACGCTCGGACGTCGCATCAGCCATGATGATGACGAATTGTCCTGCCTTGGCCTTTTTGGCGACGGCCGGGGCGTAAAACGTAATTTCATGGTTATTCGGTGATATTTCACGTTTCGTGAGTATCTGGAAAGGTATTTTTTCACCGGAAAGGTTTCTCGCGGCAGTATTGGCCGCTTCTGACGCGACCGTGGCATCGCCGTCAACGGGCAGGCTGCGAAGACCGCCCACCAGCGAAGCGAGATTATGACCCCGAAACCATGCACGGCGTTTTGAGGGATCAGATGCCGCGTCAGGCGTGGAGGCACGTTTGGTAAAAAGGGCGGGAGCGGGAAGACCGGCGGCACCCCCGATAGAAGCGATTTCCCTGTCCATTAATTTGGGAGCGCCAAGTTCCGCAGCCAAATCAAGGCATATGTCCCGGTCAGGCCGTGCTTGCCCGGGCGCGATAGTCAGGCGGACCAGAGGCCGCGTGACACCGTCATTATCCAGAACGGTCCCATCGGTTTCCGTGAAGATGGCGGCGGGAAATACAACATCGGCTTTGTCAAGCGAGGGAGAAGTATAGCAGTCCTGTAAAATCAGCACTTCAAGCGCATCGCGCTGTGCTTCGTTCAGGAAATTGCCGGCCACCAGCGCAGCCTTGACAGATTCAGGCAGCGTTGCTTTCCCCTTGCCGCGCTCGCCGGGGGGCAATTCATGGTAGTGCGGCGATGCCATGACTTCATTGGTAAACTTTTTAAGGACAAACCTGTCTTCAAGAGGAATTGAAGCATCACAAAGGAGGGCAAAGGCCTCGCCTTGATAACGCGTTAGTTTATCCGCAGCGGCCTTCAGTGCCTCGGCCCAGCTGACTTCACGAAGTACTTTACCAACCCGCACTTGGGGAACACGGAGTCTTTCCGTTCCGTTCATGAAAGGTGCCGTAGCGAAGCGGCCCAACACACACAACGGCCGGTCGGGATCAACGGCGCGCACAGAAACCGCCTTTCCGTTTTCTATCCCTACACTGATGCCGCACCCGGCATCACAAAACATGCAGGTGGTTTCCGCCCAGGAATCGGGCTCGCCGAACCATTTCGCGAAACGATCGGCAAGACTGCCTGTGGGGCATACATCCACACAGGACCCGCAAAAGCGGCAATCCGCATCCATCAGGGTGCGTCCGAAGGCCTCACCGATACGGGCGATGCTGCTTCGTCCGACGAAGTCGATGATGGAAGCATTATGCTGATGCTTGCAGACGCGTACGCAGCGCCCGCACAAGATGCAGAGGTTTAAGTCCCGGTCAATAAACGGTTCCGAACGGTCCAGTGGCCTGAAATGATACAAAGGCGGCACAGCCAGTTCGGTAAACCCCAGGTCCGCGGAAAGTTTTCTTACCTCGCAGACTTCTTTATTGTTACAGGTATGGCAACCCGTGGTACGCCCGACCTTTTCCGAACTGGGACGGAACTCGTCGCATTGCTCCCGGCGCGCGCATATCAGGCATGCGCTGGGATGTTCCAGCATCATCAGTCCCAAAATATTTCGTCGCAGTTCACGTAAGGCTTCCGTGTCGGCATGCACCACCATCCCCTCCGCCGCCGGCGTAGTGCATGCCGTGGGATACCCGCGCATGCCTTCTATTTCGACCATGCACATGCGGCATGCCCCAAAGGGGGGCAGACTCGGGTGGGTGCACAGGTGCGGTATTTCTATGCCATGTCTCAGGGCGCAAGTCAGGACGGTTTCGTTCGGCTCGGCCGTTACCCGTTGTTCATTAATGGTTAGTTCCATGTAAGGACTGTCCTATGTTATACCGCGCAAACACGGTGTCGATAAAAGCACTTATCGCTGATGTTCTTTGCAATAATCACAACGCAGGCATCGGCGCGCCTGCCCTACCGCGTCTTCATCCGTATAGGCGCTGAACGCATCGTCAAAACTGTCTTTTTGTTTTTCTATCCGTCCGCGATCGACCACGAGCCTGGCAATGGGAGCGGGTTCAGCGTCCGGGTCGCATGGCGTATCCACAAGCGGCTGGACTCTCCAGAACGCATGAGATTCCCCCGTGAGAAACCGGTCCAGTTCCACGGCGGCGCGCTCGCCGGACGCAATCGCATCTATGACCTCTCCCCCGCCTGAGGTCGCTTCTCCACAGGCGAAAATCCACGGCACGCTGCTTTGCTGCGTGTGCGGGTTCACACGGAGGAATCCGGCCGCATCCGTTTCAAGACCCGTCTCATCACAGCAACCGGCAATATTCGTGGTCCTTCCGATAGCGATAATCACCTGGTCCGTTTCCAGGTCAAACCAGCTGTTTTCCAGGGGTTGTGGTGCGGGTCGTCCACTGAGGTCAAAGTGACCGGGTTCCATCCGGACGCAGGTAATGCCCGTCACGCGTTTGTCCGCTGTTTTGATGGCGACCGGCCCCGCCAGCGGAACGAGATGGACCCCTTCGCGCTCCGCCTGGTCGATACAGTCCTCGTATGCGGTCATCTCACGTCGGGTGCGCCTGTATACCAGGGACACTTCCGTGGCGCCAAGACGCCGTGCCACTCTTGCCGCATCCACTGCGGCGTTGTTCCCGCCAATAACCACGACTTTCCTGCCTGTAGATGGAGACTGATTCGCATTAAAAGCCGCCAAATATGCACCGGCGTTCATAACGCCCGCCGCATCTTCTCCGGGGATATTCAAGGCCTTTGAAACAGCCGAGCCTGAACTGAGAATAACTCCTTCATAGCCTTCTGCGCGAAGCGAAGATAGCGTGATATCGGTTCCCAGTCGTTTGTTCAATTCCAGGTGAACCCCGAGCCCTAGAATCATTTCTATTTCCCGTTCAACCGCGTTGCGGGGGAGCCGGAATTCAGGAATGGTGCTGGTTAGCAGGCCCCCCGGCTTGTTCGCAGCGTCATATACCACGGGGCTGTACCCCAGCCGCGCCAAAAAATAAGCGGCGGTAAGACCCGCCGGACCGGCGCCGACAATGGCCACTTTGCGCGTTGCATTGGCGGCATTCGATTTTACCTGCGGCGGCGCAACAGCGTCTTCGTGTTCTATGATATATTGCGCTATCTCTTGAATCGAAACCGGCGCGTCCACCGTACCCCGCTGGCAGCGGTTTTCACAAGGATGGGAACAAATATAACCGCACACAGCGGCAAAAGGATTGCGCTCCCGATGAAGCCTGGCGGCTTCATCAAATCGTTTTTCGGCGGAAAGCGACACGAAACCGGGAATGTAAACGCCCGCAGGGCATCCGCTCATGCAGGGGGTGCGCATTAACGCCTCGCACACACCGGCAGGGCAGCGTTTTTCAACAATATGAGTTATGTATTCTTCCCGGAAATATTGCAGGGTGCACAGTACCGGGTTTGCCGCTGTCTGGCCAAGACCGCACAGAGAACCGTTTTTCACCGTGCGTGCGATACTTTCCAGCGTTGCGAGATCGTTCATATCCGCTTTACCGTCGGCAATCTTAGTGACCAGGGAAAGCATGGCACGGGTGCCCACGCGGCAGGGCGGGCATTTACCGCAGGATTCATTCTGGGTAAACGTCAAGAAATAACGGACCAGATCCACGATACAGGTCTGTTCATCCAGCACAATCATACCGCCGGAACCCATAATACTTCCGGCCTGTGCAAGCGCCTCATACTCCACGAGCAGGTCAAACTTGGAAGCGGGCAAACAGCCGCCGGAAGGCCCCCCCGTCTGCACCGCTTTTACCGTGCGTCCCATGGGCGCACCACCGCCGATCTTGTAAATGATGTCCAGAAGGGATATGCCCAGCGGAACCTCGATTAGGCCGGGGCGTTTGACACTGCCGGCCATGGAAAAGGAACGGGTGCCCTTGTTGTTTTCTGAACCGCACCGGGTATACCACGCTGCGCCGTTGCGCAAAATCAAGGGCAGGTTGCCCAGGGTCTCCACATTTTGGATATTTGTGGGATAGCCCCACAAGCCGCTCACCGCCGGGAATGGCGGACGGGGTCTCGGCATACCGCGGCGGCTCTCGATGGCGGCAATCAGCGCGGTTTCCTCGCCGCACACATAGGCGCCCGCACCGCGTTTTACCGTGATATCGAAAGAGAACCCCGAACCGGCAATGTTCTCGCCGAGCAGGCCGGCCTCGCGCATCTGTTTGATGGCGAGTTTCAGCCGCTTGAGCACCGTTCCATATTCCACGCCGACATAAATGTACGCCGCGGTGGCATTCATGGCATACCCGGCAATGAGCATGCCTTCCAGCACGGCATGGGGATCGCCCTCGATAAGCGTGCGGTTCATGAAGGAGCCGGGGTCGCCCTCGGAGCAATTGCAGATGAGGAAACGTTTCTCGCCCGGGCTGTTCCGGCAGAACTCCCACTTTTTGAACGTGGGAAATCCGGCGCCACCGCGACCGCGAAGACCGGAATTTTTCACCTCCTCCAATGTTTTTTCCGAGCCAATATCCAAAGCGCGAAGAAAACCCCGATATCCGTCACGGGCAAGGTAATGATGAAAATTCTCCGGGTCAATAATACCGCAGTTACGAAAAATACGGCGCACCTGATGGCGCATGACCGCATGGTCACTCAACTTCGGGATACCATTGGCTGTTTCTGCATCCATGACGCCCAGCGCCCATTGTGAGCAAGGGTCGCTGCCGAGGACGTGCTGGTGAAGAATGGCCAGAATCTGATGGGGACCCACATTCCCGTAACAGATCCGGGGCGCTCCCGGCTTATGCACAATGACCAGCGGTTCGAGGTAGCAAGGGCCAAGACAGCCTACTTCAATGACCTTTGCCTTTATACCGAGTTTCGAGATTTCCGCGCGTAAAACCTCTAATACCTCCCCTGCGCCGGCGGCCCGTCCACAGGTGGCGGCGCCCACAAAGAAAACCGGGATATCACTCTGTTCCAAACAGTTCCATTCCGCTGTTGCATCTGTATACTGTTGTTCCAAGGAGTTCATGGTTGCATCCGTTTCCATAAAGTTCAGTCCTGATATTCGGCCAAAATTGCCGGAAGTTTGCGCGTCGTTACCCGGGTAAAGAACTTACCGTCAATGGCGATTACGGGTTCCAATGCGCAACAGCCCAGGCAGGCGATACGGTTTAGTTCAAACTTCCCGTCCGAGGTAACCTCCCCCACTTTAATACTCAGCAAGCGTTCCAATTCCCGCAGAATTTTTGCGCCGCCTCGCACATGGCACGCAGTACCCAGGCATACTTGTATTACATGACGGCCGGGAGGATTGAATTTATAAAAACTGTAAAAGGTGGCCACGCCGTAAATCTCGTTCACCGAAATACCCGTCAGACGTGCTGTTTCATCCAGCGCCTCCGGCGAAAGATACCCGTCCCGTTCCTGAATCTCCTGCAGAATGGCAATGATCCCCCCCTTTGTGGTCGGATACTTCGCAACGATATCCTTAATCTCTGTTACATCCGTTTCAACTGCGCTCATGTTATATACTTTCCGTTAGGTATACGACCCTGTAAACACATCACAACCCGGTGTTGACAGAGTTGAAATTGGGAAATAAACACGCGGGCAAAAGGCCTCATTTCTCTGAATAGAATAGCACCTGTAAAAGAACCTTTTCAACAAACCCCTCCCGGTCGAAATTTTGCACCGGTCATAGCCTCATTGTTAAAGAATAATAGAAAAGAAGCCTGAGCATTCTTTATACTTTTGTTGGTGAAATAAGGTTTCGGACGATGGAGTGACTGAAGGGTATTATTCTGGGTGTTCGATGCAATACCCATGGGGTGAAACATAACTTGTATGAAACTGGAAGATTTGCGACCGGATGCAACGCTGCGGGGCATGCTACCCGATATGCTGGTGACGGTTGTCAATGTGGAATGGCACGGTTCGGATGCTCTGACGCTGGTCTATCGTAGTTCCGATGGCCGTGTGGCGGACGAGATTTTGTATCGCCATGACTAGACGCGTCTCGATGTGGTGGAAAAGGGCCGGCCCTGGAGTTTCGACGGCGACGGCGCCCTGTTCCGCCTGGCGGCTGAAGCGCATCGCATTCGCCTGGCCCACCTGTTCGGTCCCCTGCTTGCCGTGCCTACCTCGCTGGTGGAACCGCTGCCCCATCAAATCACTGCCGTTTATGAGTCCATGCTGCCGCGTCAGCCCCTGCGTTTCCTGCTCGCCGACGAACCGCGCGCGGGCCATTGTCAGGGATATCGAAAAGCGCCTGGGCTACGAACCCGTGGACCGCGAATTCGAACGGCTCGGCTATGACATTGAGAGCCGCCTACCGGCGAAGGCAGGCTGCGCTTCATCGATGTAAAGGGCGCATCGCAGGTGCGGATACCGTGACGGTTACCAAGAACGAAATCCTTTACTCCCTCAACAAACCCGAGGATTTCATCCTCGCCCTGGTCGAATTTCTGGATGCGGATAGCCATCGCGTCAAGTACCTGCGCAGTCCTTTCCAGTGCGAACCCGACTTCGGGGTGACCGGTGTAAACTATGACTTCGGGGAACTAGTGGCGCGGGGGGAGGAACCGGGATGAAAGTGGGCAAAAAAAGGGACGCCCTTTTCAGGGCGTCGGGCCGAGGATACTATCCCCGGGGCAATTATATAATAATTATGCATAGAAACTACATATTTTTCAAGTAGGATAAACACAGAAGATATGGAGCGGGCAATTACATATATTGATGGATTTTTACATATATTGATGGATTTAATCTCTACTACGGCCTGGATCTACAGTTGATGTCTCAAAAGATTCTGAAACCCACCCAAAATCTTGTTGCGACAAAATATTTCACGGCCAGAATTTCTTACACTCCAAATAACCCCGATAAACATAAAAGGCAGGCAACATTTTTAGACGCAGCGGAATCACTTCCTGATACACATGTTTTTTATGGTCATTACCTTACGAAGGAGGTTCGATGCCATAGATGTGGTAACACATGGCTTTTACCTGAAGAAAAGATGACTGACGTCAACATAGCCATCGAAATGTTACAAGACGCCTTTGAGGATTCTTTTGATGTAGCGTTCCTGGTTTCAGGAGACAGTGACTTGGCTGCGCCTGTGAAAACCATTTTGCGACGCTATCCAAAGAAGCGGATTATAGTTGTATCACCTCTGAACCGGAAATCACAGAAATTGAAGTCCTTGGCAACCGGCTATATTAATCTTGGGGAAGACGTTCTGCGTAATAGTCTGCTTCCTGATGTCTATGTCAAACCGGACGGAACAGAGTTAAAGAGGCCGGGAAAATGGAAGTAGATTTCAAAGTGCTTTCCGCTCGTTACCAAATTCCATTTGGTAACGCACTTGTCCGCGAAGTTGTACTTCGCAACTGCGGGGAACTGCCCCAAGGCACAAGCGAGGTCGGTTGGAAAAGAATAGGAAATGCAATTTCAAGAGAGAGTGCGTTCCCAAATGCAATTTGGGAACGAGTAGGACTCCTCACTTCTCTCCCCTCACACTTCCTCCCCCTCTCACTCCTCACTTCTCTTCCCTCGCTCCTATTCCGGCGCTCAGGGCTTGGCGGAGGACGTGCGCCATTAAGGCCAGTGGATGCGGGATGAGGCGGAAAAAAGAATTGGGCATCTGTATCCGAAAATTCAAATTACCGCCGAGATGGCAAAGCATCGGCCGAACTGAAAAAATATGTGGGCGACAAACTCACGGTTATTGCCTGGCTCTGGGCGCGTACGGTGAAAAGCCCCAATCCCGCCTTCGCCCGTGTGGGTGCCGCTGGCGTCCACGTTTATGTTGTCCACCAAGACGGGCAAGGAAGCCTATGTCGAACCTGTCATTGAGGACGACGGCTATCGCTTTACCGTAAAGGTAGGAAAGCCGAAACATGCCGAGGCGGCGAAAGCAGGCACCAAACTCGCCCGTGCAAACTTTGGTTGTATCATGTCGGGGACGCCAATACCCAGCGATCACATATACAGTGAGGCCAATGCCGGGCGTATGGGCGCGAAACTTGTGGCCATTGTCGCCGAAGGGGAACGGGGTCGGGTCTACCTGTTGCCTACACCGGAACACGAATCCGTAGCACGAAAGGCGTCTCCGGAATGGAAACCGGAAAATCTGATGCCAGATAATCCACGTTGGTTTTCGCCGCCATTTTATGGACTTAAAGCATACGGCGACCTCTTCACGCCGCGGCAGTTGGTTTCGTTGACGACCTTTTCCGATCTGGTGCAGGAGGCGCGGGAACGGGTGATGGCAGATGAGGGGCCGCATGGAAGGGCAACAATGGACCCTTTACTGACGTCAATGAACCTTTGATTGACGCCAATAATACTGTTAAAACTAAAATACGCCATGCACCAGCCTCCTTGATTGTTTATCCAACCCCCTATAATAGGCCCAATAATGCAACCGGTTCTCTCGCCTCTCCCCTCACGGCTTCTGTTTACGCCCTGAACGAAGGCGGCGCCGGACTCGATGCCTACGCCGACGCCGTGGCTACGTATTTGGCCTTTGCGGTGGATAAGGGGGCAAACTATTGGTCATCGCTGAGTTCTTGGCATTCTGGGCGAGATACCGTTACCAGCACTTTTGGTCGTCAAACTCTGCCAATGGTCTGGGATTTCGCTGAGGCAAACCCATTAAGCAAATCATCAGGTAATTTTTTGGCGGGTATTTCCCAAGCAAATAGCCAATTGCTAACCGCGCCTGCGAATTCGAATAGTCTAGTCCCACAATCTGACGCCCAGACCCAAACCCTCAGCAAGGACAAGGTCGTCTCCATTGATCCGCCCTACTACGACAACATCGGCTACGCGGATCTGTCCGATTTCTTTTATGTCTGGTTGCGCCGTTCTCTGAAACCAATCCTGCCCGACCTGTTCGCCACGCTGGAGGTGCCCAAGGCGCAGGAACTGGCGGCGTTGAAGGTGGAGCCGCCTGTTCGTTCCGCTGAGAGACACGCAGGCCTTCAAGCAGCGGGAAGTGACGGCCCAGCTTTTGCGAACTGTATCAGGGGCAGCGGGCGGAGTTCCCCTCGGAATGCCGGAACGCCGGGTATGAGAAACGCATCCAGGCGGCCTATCCCATCCACCCGGAGATCTTCGACCAGTTATACGGCACCTGGTCCACCCTGGCCAAGTTTCAGCGTACCCGCGGCGTGCTGCGCCTCATGGCGGCGGTCATCCATAGCCTGTGGGAGAAAGGCGACCGGAGCCCGCTGATCCTGCCCTCGACCATACCCATTGACGACCCCCGGGTGCAGTTTGAACTGACCCGCTACCTGTCCGACAACTGGGGCCCATCATCGAAAAGGATGTGGACGGGCCGAGTTCGCTGCCGCTGCGGATTGACGCGGAACAGCCCAACTTGGGCAAACCCGCAGGCGGGGATACGCTGGGAGGCGCTGCGCCTGACCGGCACCGATGCGCTGGCCGTGCGGGCGAGCAAGAAACTGCGCAACGACGAATTGCTGGTCATGACGCTGGGCGCGACCATTCTGCGCAAGCACCTGGACGAAGTGCCTCTATGGTGCGGCGACCAGGTGCCGGTCCGGCAGCTGGTGGAGGATTTCGCCCGGTACCTGTACCTTCCCCGGCTTGCGGGGCCCGAGGTGCTGTTGCAGGCGATATGCAGCGGCATCGGAATGCTCATCTGGCACAGCGACGGTTTCGCCTATGCCGAGGGTTGCGATGAACGCAAGGGGCGCTATCGCGGCCTGACCGCCGGTCAAACAAAATCTCTGGCCATGGAAGACCCGGGATTACTGGTAAAGCCGGAGGTTGCCTGGAAACAACTGGAGGACGAAAAACGCTCCCAGCCGATTGCGACAGGACCTGGTGGACCCGGTGGTAGAATCGAAGCTGGCGGGGAAGGCGGTGGCGCACCGGCGACGGGGTCTGGACTCCGACCCGGGCCCATAGCGCCCAATCCCCCACTGCCCCGGCGGTTCCATGGCACGGTGAACCTGGACCCGAAACGGGTAGGTCGTGATGTCGGCAACATTGCCACAGAAGTCATCGCGCATCTCGTGGGCCAGGTCGGCGCCGACGTCACCGTCACCCTCGAAATCGAAGCCAGCCTCCCCGAGGGCGCTTCAGACCAGATCACCCGCATTGTTACCGAAAACAGCCGCTTCCTGAAATTCACCAGCCACGGGTTTGAGCGGGAATAGCGAATGCTCCTCAAACTCTATCCCTGGTCAATAAAAAGAAGCCCTGCAAACTGGCATAATAACCATAATTTACAGGGCCTTTAAAGGGATTAGTGCTGGTAGCGGTGCAGGGATTCGAACCCCGGACACGTGGATTATGATTCCACTGCTCTAACCAACTGAGCTACACCGCCATTTAGAACGGCTATAGTATATCAAAAGTTTGGCTGATTTTCAAAAGACTGTGTCATTCCTGAATCCGCACGTAAGGAATGGTGAGAGCGTATAAGCGGCATCCTGCCGCTTCCATCGTGACTGCGGCGCGCAGGCCGTCTTGACGCAAAGCGACAGGATGACGCTTCTACGTTTCTTGTCCTTATTGGCTTTAGGCCAACAACTCGGCTTCTTACGTGCCGATTTGGGTCATTCTGGATTCGGAATGAATTTCAACACTCGCAGTGAATCTTTGCAGGATTTAGGCCCCCGTAGTCGTTTTCCCGATTCTTCCTGACGCTACCCCTGAATTTAGAAGTCGAATTGCAGACGCCCTTGCAGGCTGCTTACCCGTCCGGAATACAGTCTATGGTCAATGGCCGAAGTAACGTAATTCAACATGAGCCGGACGTTTGAATTAAGATACCAGCTCAGCCCCAGCGTCCAGTTCTCGGCTTCGCCGCCTTGAATCGGGCCCCTGTTGAAATCCAGCCGGGAATGCCGCAACGCCACTTGCCAAGCCCCCTATCTGTGAGGGGAATCAAGGGAAATATTATATGGGTGCAAACGCACTCCCAATATCCATAAAGAATACATCTGAACAGATGAATGGATGACATATCATGAGATAATTTGGTACCATTGCGGAAGAAATGTATTATTCGTTCTTTGAAATCGGCTTTCTGGAGGCACAAGGATTACTTTATGCATGTTTCTGGTGTCTATGAAATTGAAAATCATGTCCGCGTATTGACAGCCACATCGCTTTTTGACGGTCATGATGTGGCAATTAATATCATGCGCAGGTTACTGCAGGATTCAGGGGCGGAAGTGATTCACCTCGGCCACAACCGTTCTGCTTCCGAGATCGTCCATGCCGCTATTCAGGAAGATGTGCAGGCGATTGCCGTGACCAGTTATCAGGGAGGTCATGTCGAGTTTTTTAAACTCATCATGGACCTGCTTCAGGAGCAAGGCTCACGTCATATCAAAGTGTTCGGCGGCGGAGGCGGGGTGATTGTGCCCGCAGAAATAACTCGAATAGAGGGATTTGGCGTATCCAAAATCTTTTCCCCGGAAGACGGGCGTCAAATGGGCCTGCAGGGGATGATTAATCACATCCTGAAAGCGTCTGATGTTCCACTCGAGACCGCGGGAATTGCAAAGAGAGCGCAGGAACTCTCCCCTTCCCAAAATTTTCTGATCGGCCGCTATATTACCGCCATTGAAGAAGCGAAGGTGTTGTCCGATAGCCATCTGCAGGCTCTTACCGAACCGTTGATGAAAAAGATCTCCCGTAATATTCCAATTTTGGGTATCACCGGAACCGGAGGCGCGGGAAAATCCTCCATGGCTGATGAACTGGTAACCCGTTTCTTACACGATTTCCCCGACCGTCATG
>Ga0209606_1004964_pt1 | contig 11866 bp, 9 predicted proteins | sample AD_UKC057_MetaG_FD_184412 | JGI IMG/M metagenome (GOLD analysis project Ga0209606, IMG submission 184412) | Active sludge microbial communities of municipal wastewater-treating anaerobic digesters from USA - AD_UKC057_MetaG (SPAdes) (version 2) | ecosystem: Engineered > Bioreactor > Anaerobic >...
TCACTGCCAAACAAATTAGTGGGATGTATAAAAATTTTAATGGCAGTGACGACTCCTGACTTACTTAAGTCAGGAGTCATTTGTGCCTTGAGAACTTTAACCTGGGAGATAATTTTGTGGCACATATGACTCATGACGGCACTTAAGAACAATCATAAATCAAATCTGTGAAATCATTAGAATCTGTGAAAGAAAGTCGTCACGAGTCCTCACTGCCAAACAAATTAGTGGGATGTATAAAAATTTTAATGGCAGTGACGACTCCTGACTGGGTGGGAAATAGTCGTCACGAGTCCTCACTGCCAAACAAATTAGTGGGATGGATAAAAATATTAATGGCAGTGACGACTTCTGACTTACATACGGAAACACAGCGTCCTCCTTTTATATTTCTTGCTTATTCAAATTTTCTCTTTTCCTCTTTTTCTCTTTGTTCACAAAATCATCTCAATCCTTAGATCCTGAAATCCTCATTTCTAAAATCATATCTATGTTCTCTTTGTTCTCGGTGTAAAAAATTCTCCTTTTTTAGATTGACAGATTTTCCCTTATTACCCTATAGGAACTGATTAAAAAATAAAAGGATACTCAAACTGATGGCACGGCTTTTCGCTAAGGATTATCATAACAAATCTGACAGCTGGTATTTCAATCAGGCAATAATTGTGCTGGAGAAAGATGATTTGTGGTTTTGGAAAACTCGTAATGAAGATGGCAACTATCAAATTCGCTTTTTTCCTGCTCCTTCCAAACAGGAATATTTTGCCGAATATGTAGATATTGTTTTTAATCCGGAAACCGAACTGATTGTTTCTCATAGCTGTTCTCAGTGTTATACAGATGAATCCTGTCGTCATTATCTATCCATTTTGCGTTATGCTTATTTGAATTTAAGCACCCGCATTTTTGAGGAAGAGGTAGTTGAGACCTGTGATGGTAATGCTCTTAGTGGCAATGAATTATGGCTGAATATTGCCCGTAATGCAGTTCTTTATGTGGAGGGAATTTATAATCCTGAAAGTGATAAAATCCGTTTTTATCATCAAGACCTTACTCCGCTTGAGCCGGTATTAATGGGTAAACTATACTCCCGGGAAGAAATAACCGATATTCCTCAACGCCAGATTGAATATTACACTGCCAATATGGGTGCTTTTAGAGAGGCAGACCTTCATCTTTTCTCCTTTTTAAACCAAAACCGCTGTGCCTATAGTCACAAAAACAAGTTCTGGTCAATTTACAAAAGTGATTTTGCTAAAGCCCTTTTTATTATGCAAAATTGCCATACCCGTTTTGTAATTAAAGAAACAGGGGAAGAGCTTATTTTTCAGCAACAGCCCTATCCGCTATCCTTAAGAATTGAGCCAGCTGGAACAAAGAACTATGCTTTACGGGCTGTTATTATAGATGAACTCTCTGTTTGGTTTGCCGGAAACCCTACCTGGTTGTTTTTCCGTAATCAGGTGTATAAAATCAACCTACCTTTCCGTAAAGAAGTGATAGATAATATTTTTAGCAGGGGAGAGGTTTTAACTGCCAGAGATTTGGTTTATTATCGTTGCCTGGTGCATCGTGAACTGAATGCACAAGGAATTTATCTTGATTTTGAGGAAAACATTGTGCTCCCGGAACTTGTTGATGAAATACCTGTTAAGCGTTTGCATATCAAGAAATTGGGCGATAAAATATTGATTGGCGGTTCCCTTGTTTTTTCGCAGGAAAGGGAAATTCCTCTTTCTGTTTTACGTTTTGGTAAGCCCCTTGTTTTTTCTCAATACACTTCTCCTTCTCAAAATGGTGCTGCCTGGTTTCATCTAACTCCGGAGCTTTTTGCCAAAATGCAGGAACTGCTGAATAAACTTCCTGAACCGGAAATGAACCGTCTGGAACAATATGCCGAATTGGTTTTTAGCGGAGAAGAAAGAATTGAACAATTGCGGACTGCTATTTTTGACCTTAGTGACCAGGATTGGGATATTCAAATTGACCCGGAACTGAGCAATTATTTTGTGGCTAAAATTCCTTTACAAGTGGAAATTATTGCTCGTCACGAAGAAGATATTGACTGGTTTACTTATGAAGTTAGTTACAACTATCGGGATTTGAGTTTCACCCATGAGGAATTGAAACGCTTTTTCCGCAGTAAAGAGGAATTTTTACATACTGCGGATGGACGCCTGGTGTTTATCAGCAATCCTCAGGTCTTTTATGAAGTGGAAGAACTTCTATCCCGCAGTGAACATAAAACTGATCAGGTTTATCGTTCCCGAATGATGAATCTGCCCTATTATCTTAAATTACGGGAAGAAAATCCTGCCTTTAGAATGCAGGGAGATGAATGGTTGGAAGGGCTTTATTCAGCATTACTTAAAAGGCGTTTGGAGGGCACTGAAACCTTGCCTCTGTATTTGCAAACCGTTTTAAGGGGTTATCAAAAAGCCGGTGTTGCCTGGATTAAGATGTTGGCTCATTATCACTTAAATGGTATTCTTGCCGATGAAATGGGTTTGGGAAAAACCATTCAAGCACTTTCTGTAATTATTTCTACATCTGCAGGACAGGTCTCACTGGTAATTTGTCCAAAAACATTACTTTACAATTGGGCTGCCGAAATTGACAAGTTTCACACCAATATCCCTTTTGCCATTGTGGATGGAAATAAAACAACCCGGATGGAAATCCTCTCCAATCCTAATGTTCGCCTCTTTATTATGAGCTATTCTATGGTTTTGGGAGATGTTGCTTTCCTGAAAAATATGGAATTTGAATGGATTGTTCTGGATGAAGCCCAAAATATTAAAAATGTTTCTGCTCAACGCACTTCCGCTATTAAAAAACTGAAAAGCAAACACCGTTTAGCTTTAACAGGAACACCTGTGGAAAATAATCTTACCGAATTGTGGTCTATTCTGGATTTCCTGAACCCCGGCTATTTGGGAACCCTAAATAAATTTAAACAGAATTATCTACCTGCCGAAGGTGAAACAATTGCCCGACTTTCCTTATCCCGAATGGTTGCACCCTTTATGCTGCGCAGAATTAAAAAAGATGTGCTCCTGGAACTTCCGGATAAACAGGAACAAATTTCCTGGTGCAAACTTAATTCCCTGCAGGAAAAAATTTACCTCCAAATTTTGGATATGGTGCATAAAAAACTGCTGCCTGAGGGACCAGAAATGCCAAGCTATATTCATATTTTAGCAGCACTTACAAAACTAAGGCAGGTCTGTAATCATCCTCATCTTGCTAATGGCGATATTTTACCTGAACCGGAGGCATCTTCCAAACTGGAACAACTTTTGGAACTGGTTACGGAAGCAACAAATGCAGGACATAAGGTCTTGATTTTTAGTCAGTTTGTCCAAATGCTGTCTATTATTCGGAAGGTTTTGGATGCCTGTTCTTTGCCCTATTGCTATCTGGATGGCAAAACCAAAGATAGGATTACTCCTATAAAAAGCTTTGAAACCAATCCCGAGATTAAACTCTTTTTGATTTCCTTAAAAGCAGGTGGAACGGGACTAAATTTAACTGCTGCCGATACTGTTATTTTGTATGACCCCTGGTGGAATCCAATGGTGGAAAATCAGGCAATAGATAGAACTCACAGAATCGGGCAAACACATAAGGTTCAGGTCTTCCGTCTGATTACTAAAGGAACGGTGGAAGAAAAAATCCTGCAATTGCAACAAAACAAACGGGAACTTTTTGAAACCGTCATTGAAGGCGGACAAAATGTGCTGAAAACAATGACCAAGGAAGATATAAAATCTCTTTTCAGCTACTCGGAATGAAGGATGAATTAAAAAAGCGAGATAGTGAGATGGCGAGATGGCGAGATGGGAATTTTAGGCTAAGAGCTAAGGGCAGAGAGCGGAGGGATATTTTCCAGAATAAATGACTACTCTCACAGATTACACAGATTTAATTTTAGAAACAGGATTTCAGGATGTTAGGATTAAGAGGATTTAATAGGTTTGGGATGAACAGGATTAAAGGGATTTTAGGGATTTTGCTATTTAAGGAATTCCAGAAACCTAAAATATTATTTTATTAATTCCTACCTTGCTATTTTCATTCTTTATTATTAGTCGTCAGCCGTCATGAGTCATATGTGCCGCAAAAGTTATTTCAAGGGTGAAAGTTATCAAGGCACAAATGACTCCTGACTTACAAGGTGAAAGTTATCAAGGCACAAATGACTCCTGACTTACAAGGTGAAAGTTATCAAGGCACAAATGACTCCTATCTTACATTGACTCCTGACTATCTTGCTATTTCTCTTTCCCTCTTTATCTCTTTGTAAAAAAAGAATTAGAACATTGCCTTTACGATTTCTTCCAGATTCACTTCTCCGAAAAAGCTTTTATAATCCATTTGTTGTAGCATTTCTGTAACAGTTTCAGGTTTATGTTCAATTCCGCAGAGGGCTTTTTCCAGTTCGCTAATTTCGCGATTAGTAAAGAAATCGCCGTAGATCTTTACTTCTGCAATAATTCCTTTATTCACAAGCAAATAGAATTCTATAGAGCCAGCTTTAGTGCGTATGGAATGGCTCAAATTATAACGAGGAGATTTGCCAAAGTTCCATTGCCAGGTATCAAATTTATTATTCATTAGAGCTTGAATTTCTTCTTTATCTCTGGTGGACAAAGAATAATCTTGAATATCTGGATACATAGTGTTCACCTTTGCTCTAACCAAAGTTACAAAATCCTGTAAAGAAAGAGGATAAGAAAGGTGATCAGAAACATTGGTAACTCTTGCCTGAACGGATTTAACAGCTTTATCGTTAAATTTATCTTCTCTTGGGTTTAGAGCAGCAGTGAGATCGGAAATATTGGAACTGAACATTATGGTTCCATGTTGCAAGGTTTTACCGTAGGCGTTGGTTTTAGCGTTACCGGAAAATTTACAACCATTAATAGTTAAGTCATTGCGACCTTCTAAAATAGCAGGAACTCCCAAATCCTGAAGGACAGCTAAAATGGGTTTAGTATAGCGTTCAAAATTACGGGTAAAATCCTCATTTTCATTCATTATAAAGGAATAATTCAGATTTCCGGAATCGTGAAAAACAGTTCCGCCACCTGTTAAACGACGCACAACCGGAATATTATGTTTGAGAACCCATTCATAATTGATTTCTGCCAAAGTATTTTGATGTTTACCTACAATAATACTGGGATTATTGATATAGAGTAAAAATACATCCTCCGTAAAGTTCTTCAGGATATATTCTTCGCAGGCAATATTGAAAGGAGCATAGTTACTGGGACTAAAAATAGAGAGCATATTCATCACCTCAAGCAAGTTTATGGGTTGCTTAATTTTCATTCGCTAAAAAGATAGTTCAAAGGAAATTTACATAACTCCAGCTGCTGTAGGAATTCCGAATTTGCCAACCCGTTTTATTGTAATTATATTGTTCAGTATTTCTTTTTATACTTCAATTTCTTCCTTATCAGAATAAACAGAGCCGATAAACTCATCATCGCTATAATTTGAAGAAAGCTAATTACGGGATGAAACTTAATATGGTCTTCCTTAATAGAAAAAAGACCTACAGGAACGCTCTGTAATCCAATACCCCCTCCTCCACTGAATCCAACTTTAACTTTTACTTTTTTCCCTTTTTCTTCTGCAGGGGAAGAGCTATTTTCTTTATCTGGTTTTTCCTTTTCTGGAGTAGTTTCATCAACACCACCACCCATACCATAAATAACTCTGGCAACCGGAATTACATAAAGATCACCTAATTTTGAGGGCTGCCCGAAAGAAAAACCACCACCCATAGTATTATTGACAATAGAGCGGATTTGTGCAAGTATTTCTTTGATTTCCATAGTTAACTCCTTTTCTTATTTTTTAATATTCCTTTCCGGAAAGGAAATTATATTCTTAAACACATTGGATTCCTGCTTGTGCGTGAATGACAAAGGGGTTTATACCTTTGCTTATAAATTATTTCATTACTAAAATCCTAACTTATTTGGTCAAGCTTTTTTCTTCTATTTCATCCTTTCTCTTCATCACCTTAGCCTGAGAGTTAGGTTAAAAATGCCTGAAAACTAAGCAAGAGGAAAACAAGAAAATTGATTATATGTCTTTCATAGATTGTTAGTTACGAGGGATATTAGATGCCCTCAAAGAATGTAATAAACAATGAGTTGGAATGGACACCAACATTTGGGACTCAACAATCTTATTTTCCCATAGACAATTTACTTGACTGAATCTACAGTTGTTGTAAAAGGCATAAAAAACAAAGAAGGATTGCTAATGTCCGAAATATTATCAATAGATATAAAACGCCTTTTTTATGGTGATCAGGTCCTGCTGAATGATATAAAACTAACAGTAGAAAAAAGAGAACGAATTTTAATTACCGGAATTACCGGAAGCGGAAAAAGTTCTCTGCTTTCTACTTTTAACTTGATGAACAGAAACTATGAAGGAGAAATTCTGTTTGAAGGGAAAAATATAGTGGAATATCAACCCGAAATCTTACGTAGCAAGATTTGTATGGTGTTACAAGAGCCCTATTTGGAAGATGCCAATGTGCAAGAGGTTTTAGACCTTCCCCTTCATTACAGTTCTTTGAAACACAGGCGTTTATCTGATAGGCAGGAAAGAATTAGAAATTTGTTTACTTCATTTCAGTTGCCTTATGAATATCTAAAAAAACATACCTCTCAGCTTTCGGGTGGTGAAAAACAACGCATTGCCTTAATCAGAGTTTTGCAATTGCAACCGGATATTCTATTGCTTGATGAAATTACTTCCGCACTGGATCAAAAGACCTCCGGGATTATTTCTGAATGTATTTTTAACAATTTTGCAGGAACTGTAATTGCTATTTCCCACGATCCGCTTTGGCAAAACAAGTGGCAAAGAAATTGGGTTCTGGAAAATGGAACAATCGTAGACAGGAGGATATAAAATAATGGATATCAGCATTTATAGATTGCTGCTAGCAGCTTTACTTCTAATTTTCCCGCTTTTGATTTTTAGAACTTTGAAACTGAAATTGAGCGGTCAACTTTTTAATTCTTTCGCCAGAATGATTGTGCAACTGGCAATTATTGGCTTGATTCTACAGTTTATTTTTAACAGAGAAAATCCGTGGCTAACCTTTCTTTGGATGCTTGTTATGTTGGCAAATGCGGTTTTAACCTTGAAAGGACGGCTCAAATTTCAGAAAAAAATTCTCTTACCAGTTTTGATATTTTCACTTTTAACTACTACCCTGATTGTTATGCCTTGGCTGATAATTGTTGTTCTGCGGCCGAAACCTTTATTTACACCAATGTTTTTAATTCCTATCTATGGAATGATTTTAGGTAACAGTATGAATAATTGTGCTTTAGCTCTGGAACGCTTTGAAAGTGGTCTTTCCGAAAATTGGAAAGCATATTACACTCGTCTTTCTTTGGGTGCAAGCCAATGGGAAGCTATCCTTCCTGCTTTCAGAAAAGCAATGCAGGCAGCTCTAATGCCGGAATTGCTTACGATTGCTTCTATGGGACTGGTAACTTTGCCTGGAATGATGACCGGTCAAATTTTAGGCGGTGCCTCACCTCTGGTAGCTATTAAATACCAAATGATGATTATGATTGGTATCTTCAGCGGAGTTACGATTACCGATTATACAGCTATCAACATATATCTGAGAAAAAGGTTTGATAAGTTCTATCTTCCTAAACCATAAAACTGAAAATGAGTATAGGACAGGAAATCAAATCCGGAAAAACAACATCCGCCTGTACGTACCGGTGCTGGTGGACGAGGACGTCAACCATCCGGAAGAACGACGTCCCCGTCGTTCCACTGCCAACCGAGCTTTGCTATTGCTACCAATTTTGCGGTAACGAAATAAATCGTGAGAGGTGGGTTGACCGGGAGGTCAACCATCCTGGGTTATTTTTCTTTTTTCTCATTCAGAGAAGCAGCATAGGCAAACATCTGTTCTAAGGTTTTAAAACGATCAAACAGAGAAATAGCTTCCATCAGCTGTTTATCCTGATAAATAGTTATTTTATATGCATCTTCGTCACCATAAACTTTGCGGACAAGTTCACTTTTAATAGAAGTGCGGATAAAACTATTGGCGCTATCCACATCAGCTTGAGAGTATTTAATATCGTTTTTAGATACATAAGCCAAGAATTCGTTCATAATTCTGTTATCAATTTCGGTATTGATATCAAACTGGTGGTTATGCTGCACTAAATAATCCACGGCGAAATTGAAGAATACATTTTTACGGCGTAATTCCACTCCGAAAAGAGTAAGGAAATCGCTTTCTACTGTAATATCAGGTTGAATTCCTCCTCCTCCGTAGACCTTACGGTTATTGGCAGTATAATAGACCTGCTGGAGGTTGGTTTCGGTTTCTTTTTTCAGGTCTTCTTCGCTAACATCTTTGCCTGTAAGTAGTTTGTCATTACTCATTTTATGAATACAGCGTCCACTTTTGATGTAATAATAGGCAGTAGTAATTTTAATTCCATTGCCGTTGGAAAGAGGAATAAGCTGTTGCACACTGCCTTTCCCGAAAGTATTTTTGCCCATAACTAAGCCCTTATCCCAATCTTGCAAGCTGCCGGCAAAAATTTCCGATGCGGATGCAGAAGCTTCATTTACAAGAACGATAATAGGATAGTTTCTTTCTTTAACATCAAATCTGGTATAGAGTTGCTTGTTTTCAGTTCTGCCTTTGGTTTCTACCACTAAACGGTTTTTCCCGATAAATTCATTAACTGTATCCACTGCCTGGTCTAAAAGTCCTCCCGGATTCCAACGCAGGTCTATAATCAAGCCCTTGACATTTTGTTTTTCCAGGTTATCAAGAGCGGCTCTTAGCTCGGTTACAGTATTTTCATTAAATTGAGTGATGCGAATGTAACCGACACCATTATCAAGTTTGAAACTATAAGGAATGCTCTTTATTTTAATGGTCTCACGGATAATTTCAAAATCTATGGGTTCAGGTAAACCGGGACGACTGATAGTAATTTTAACTTTGGTGCCTACATCACCACGCATTCTTTTAATTGCCTCATCTGTAGAAAAGCCAACTACGGAAATATCATCCACTTTGATAATTTTATCGCCGGCAGTAATTCCCATTCTATAAGCAGGAGTTCCTTCGATGGGGGAAACTACGGTTATATAGTTCCCTATTTTATCTATTTGGATACCTAAACCGCCAAAGGAACCTTTTGTAGAAGTAGTAAATTCTTTAAATTCTTCAGGAGTAAAATATGTAGTATGAGGATCAGTGGAACTAAGCATACCCTCAATAGCAGCTTTAATAAGTTCTTCATCATTCAAATCAGTTACATAATATTGCTTTAGTTTGTAAAGAACCTCACTGAAAAGCTGCACCTGAGAATATAAATTTGTGCTTTGCGGACGGTTTTGGGCATAAGCATTGGTTGCTACAACAAGTAGTAAGGCACTTAGCACCCAGATACTGATTATTGAGATCAGAGCAAGTTTCTGCTTAGGTCTATTCATTTTATTCTCCTATAAAGGGTTGCAGAGTGGAGAGAATCTGACGGTGAATAATTTCCGGTTGGCTTTCTCCATTAAGAACAATATATCTGGAAGGGTATTTATTGGCAATAGATAAAAATTGATTCCGCACTTTTTCGTGAAAACTGAGGGTTTCCTGTTCCAGGCGGTCTAAGCTGCGATTTTTAATTCTAGCAAGTCCAACTTCCACCGGAAGGTCTAAAAGAAAAGTAAGATCAGGATTTCTACCATAAGTAGAAAACCTAGTTAGAACATTAATTAGTTCTTCATCAAGCTCTCTGGCAGCTCCTTGATAGGCATAAGTGGAATCAAAATAACGATCACTGATCACTATTTTTCCTTCTGCAAGTGCAGGAAGAATCAATTCTGCTGTATGTTGTGCTCTGCTGGCACAGTAAAGCAGCAGCTCTGTTTCCGGTTTCATTTCCTTAAACTCAGGGTTGAGCAGCAAATCACGGATGGCTTCAGATATTTTTGTTCCACCCGGCTCACGAGTAGTAATATAAGGAATACTTTTAGCTTTTAACACTTCTACCAGCATTAGAATCTGCGTTGTTTTTCCGCTGCCTTCAATTCCTTCAAAGGTTATAAATAGACCTTTACTTGAAAGTGAAACCTCCGGAGTGAGATTTTCACAGTGAGAACTTACGCAGTGATTATTCTCACGATGCAAAAAAGCTCCATTAAATAATTGTGTCATGTTTATAATGTTCATCATCGCGTTCAGGATTATCCACCAGAAAATGAGCACCGCGGCTTTCTTTACGCATTAAAGCACTTTTTACTACAGCGATGGCAATTATAGCCATATTTCGTGTTTCCACTACTTCTTTGCGGACTGCATTATGCTGATAGAAGTTATTAATTTCGTTATAAATGTTTTCCAGACGGGAAAGAGCATATTTTAGTAACCGTCGGCTTCTTCTAATACCTGCATAACCCTGCATAATAGTTCCTATAATTTCGCGGTTATGACTTATTACAACCCATTCGTTTTCGTTGAATTCATCAATCACTTTCCATTCCGGAATACAGGGAAACTGAACTTCATCCAGGTTGGAAGGATGATTTCCCGCTTTATAAGCCATAACCAAAGCTTCCAGTAAAGAGTTAGATGCCAAACGGTTAGCTCCATGTAAACCACTACAGGCAACTTCTCCGGCAACAAATAAATTATGGATATCGGTGATGCCCTCAATAGTAGAAAGAACTCCTCCACAGAAATAATGAGCTGCCGGAGCTACAGGTATTGGTTCTTTGGTAAAGTCAATACCTCTGGTTTTCAACATATTATTGATAGAAGGAAAATGGCGTAATAATTGTTCTGCTGGCACATTAGTAGCATCCAGATAACAGAATTTTTCTCCTCTTTTTTTCAGTTCACTGTCTATAGCCCGGGAAACAATATCCCTGGGAGCTAAATTTCCCTGAGGATGGTATTTTTCCATAAAAGTACTGCCGTCTGTTAATTTTAAAACAGCTCCTTCTCCTCTTAATGATTCACTGATTAAAAAGGTATCTCCATCCGGACTCCAGAAAGCAGTAGGATGAAATTGGACAAATTCCATATTCGCTAAACGTGCTCCTGCCAAACGAGCCATAGCCATTCCATCACCTGTTGCTACTTTGGGATTAGTATCCGGTGAATATATTTGAGCTGCACCCCCTGTAGCCATCATTGTTTTGCGGGCTTTAAAAATATCTACCCGGTTCTCTATAATATCTAAAACATAAGCACCCCAGCAGGAAATTCCGGGAATAAAACCTTCGTCCTGAACAACATGGTGTTGAGTGATGAGGTCTATAGCGATATTATATTCATAGATTTTAATATTGGGATTTTTTTGGCACCTTGTAATTAATGCTTCCATAATTTGATGGCCTGTAGAATCAGCTGCATAAGCAATTCTTCTGCGAGTGTGGCCTCCTTCCATCGTAAGGGAAAGATTTTCTAGGCAGATATCGTAATTGGGATCACGAAGAGTAAAATCCGTGCCCAAATCTATAAGATATTGAATCAGTTTGGGTCCTGAAGAAATTACTTCTGTGATAACCTGACGCTTACCCAATCCTGCTCCTGCCTGATAAGTATCTTCAATATGTGCTTCAAAGGAATCCAGAGAATCTATAGCAGCAGCAATTCCCCCTTGAGCATGGTCTGTATTGCAGTCATTTAATGAACTTTTGGTTACTACTGCTACTTTTCCATATTTGGAAACCTGCAGAGCATAAATTAAACCGGCAATACCACTACCGATAACTAAATAGTCATATTCGTAAGTCATTGAATTCTATTCCCATAACTATAGCATCCTCATCGGGATTG
>Ga0209606_1004968_pt1 | contig 11859 bp, 8 predicted proteins | sample AD_UKC057_MetaG_FD_184412 | JGI IMG/M metagenome (GOLD analysis project Ga0209606, IMG submission 184412) | Active sludge microbial communities of municipal wastewater-treating anaerobic digesters from USA - AD_UKC057_MetaG (SPAdes) (version 2) | ecosystem: Engineered > Bioreactor > Anaerobic >...
GTTGGGGCCTATCAGCGAACCACCCACCGCATTAATGGCATCCACAATCTTCTTCTCGAGTTCGGCTCCTGCATGGCTTTCTTCGCTGAACCCTGCCGAAAGAATGATAAAACCGCGTGTGCCTTTTTGGGCAATCAGGGTTTCGATGGCGGGCAGGCAATATTGGGCTGCAATGGCCAGAACGGCCAGATCGGTTTCCGGAAGATCGTCAACCGACGAATAGGCTTTCATGCCCTGCACATATTCGGCTTTCGGGTTCACCACATAGAGCTTACCCTTGAAGTTTCCATCCTGAAGGTTTTTCAGCACCTTGCCACCGGGTTTCATGACATCGTCAGATCCGCCTACTACCACTATACTTTGGGGTTTAATCAGTTTGTTGTGTATCATTTCAATCAGGTTTTTAGGTTTTAATTAGCAAACAAACTTAACAAAATTCGCTAAGTTTCAAAAAAACTTATTGTTTTGTTAATAGATGAAAAGCCCATAAATATTTATTACATTTGCCTGAAACAAAATTGCAGAAACATTATGAATCAGAACCTTCTCGTTAAAATTCTCGTAGTGCTCAACGTATTGCTGCTGGCTGGTCTGGTGGTGTTGTATATCATGTTTTTCAATGCTAAGGGCACCCCCTCCGCAAAATCCGGCAAGAACGGCAAACTCAACGATACGCTGCAAACCACCCTCCCCATTGCCTATATTAACCTCGACAGTTTACTGCTTCAGTATCAGATGTCGATCGACCTCAATGAGGATCTGCTTACCGAGCATGCCAAATCGAAAGCCAACCTCGAGCGTCAGGTAAAACAATTCGAAAAAGACTACGAAGCATTTATGGAAAAAGCCCGTCTGGGTACTTTCCTCAGCCAATCGAGTATGGATGCGCAGCAAAATGCTCTGGTTCAGCAGCAGCAAAAGCTTCAGGATCTCGATGCACAGCTTACTCAGGAGCTCCTCGACAAACAAACGGCCATGAACAAACAACTTTACGATTCGGTGCTGAATTATATTCACGAATTTAACAACGATAAATACAGTATGATTCTCGGTAACTCGTCGGGAGCCATTGTATTGTATGGCGAAGAAGGTATGGATATTACCAGGGATGTGGTCGCCAACCTGAACGAACGCTATCTGAAAAGCAAGAAATAAGCCCTGCAATGGGTTTTGCCGATACCTATTTTCGCAGATTCAGGGTTTCGCCCCTGATGTCTGTGCAACTACCGCCTATAATTGCCGATGTGGTGGTGGTAATTCCCGCCTGCAACGAACCCTTTTTGCTGAACACCCTGAATTGCTTTCTGCGTCAGCGCAATGCCAACTGCAAAACGCTGGTACTTATAGTGGTGAACCATAGCGTAGATGCTCCTGACCAAGTGAAAAAGCAGAACCAGCAGACCTACAACGATGTGCTTCAATTTGCTGAAAATCACTCCGGTCCTGATATGCATTTTACTGCATGCATGCTGGCCGATGTGCCCCACAAAACTTCAGGTGTGGGCCTGGCACGCAAATCGGGCATGGACGACGCCCTCCGAATTTTCGATGCCTGTGGCCGCAACGATGGACTGTTGATTTCGCTCGATGCCGACTGCGAAATCGACGAGAACTACCTGAAATCGATTGTTGATTTTTTCGACTCGCATCCCCGTATACAAGCTGCAACACTTTATTTTGAACACCCGGTTTCGGGGGAGGAGTTTTCACCTGAAATATATGAAGCCGCTGCTGCCTACGAACTTCACCTGCGCTACTTCAGGCTGGGACTTGCCTATGCGGGTTACCCGCATCCGATTCACACGGTGGGTTCCTGCTTTGCATTACGGGCTTCGGCTTATACTGCTGCCGGAGGGATGAATACAAGGCAGGGTGGCGAAGATTTCTATTTTCTGCATAAACTCACAGCATTCACCGAAATTCCCTGTATTGCAGGAACCTGTGTACACCCGTCACCGCGCATCTCCGACCGGGTGCCCTTTGGTACGGGTCCGGCAGTAAAACTGGCCGTCGAAAAAGGTATGCAAACTACCTATCATCCGCAACTATTCGCTATCATGAAAGGCTTTTTCGCGTTTTTTTCGCAATGGTATTCGGCTACTCCCGATGAAGTTTTGTCCGACATCGCCGGGCTCGATGAACACTTAATTGCCTACTGCAAAAAAATCACTTTTCTCGAAAATGTAGAGAATTGCCAACGCAACACCTCGACGCGGGAGGCATTCCTGAAACGAATGTTTCGCAGTTTCGATGCTTTCAGGCTGATCCGATTCCTTAACGAAGCACCCGAATACCGATTTCCGCGCGTTCCCGTAACCGAGGCTGCCTCAGCCCTGTTGAAGGAGGCTGGCTGCCAAAGTGTTCAGGCTGATATGCCCGAATTACTCGAGTTGTTCCGCCGAATAGACAGACCCTTATAAAAATTACCAAAAAAAAATTACAGCGTTGCGTGCAATTTACCCCCCGGTTGGCATCATCAGGTAAACCTTTAAAACAAAAGCGATATGAAAACCCTGATTCTGATGGCCCTCCTGATTGCAGCAACAGGTGGCCTTTTTGCGCAAAGCTCGGCAATTCACGGTAAAGTTTTCGATGAAAACGGAAACCCCTTGTATGCCGTAAACGTGAGTGTTAATGTGGGCGGCTCCATTGTTGGAAGCACCACCGACTTCGATGGAGTGTTCAAACTGAAGCCCCTCAATGCCGGAACCTACACAGTCGATATCTCGTATGTTGGATATCGTTCGGTACAAAAAACCGATGTAAAAGTGTACAATAACCAAATTACCTTTATGAGTGATGTACGACTGACCGTAAACGCCGAAATCATCGACCCGGGCATTGTGATAACTGCCGAGCGTGAGCCCATGATTAAAATTGATAATCCATCAATTATCCCAGTGCCCTCTGCAACCATCGTTAAAATGCCAGGAGCCAAGAATCCGGTAATGGTTGCCCGTAACATCAGCTCCGACATTCAGGTTGTCGAAAACAAAATGGTGGTTCGCGGTTCACGTCCCGGAAGCAGCAGCGTATACATCGACGGAATCAAAGTACGCGACGAAATGACCTCACTGCCAACCATGGCCATCGGATCGATGGAACTTTATACGGGTGGAATCCCTGCAAAATATGGCGATGTAACCGGCGGGGTGATTATGATGACCTCAAAAAGTTACTTCGACCTGTATAACGAATATATGGCACTCGAAAGCAGAACACAGAATTTTTAGTACTTTGCAGCCTTAAATCGAAAGTGATGAAAGAGCGCAGCGACAACGAACTCATCTCGATGCTGGCCGGTTTCGCAAGAGACCGCGCCTGCAGCGAGCTTTACCGCCGGTATGCACACCGTGTGTACGGCGTTTGTCTGCGCTACCTCAATCACCGCGACGACAGCCTCGATGCTGTTACCGATATTTTTGAGATGCTGCTGAAAAAACCACCCCGGATGCTCGTCGATAATGCTGCAGCCTGGTTGCACACCGTGACCAAAAACCACTGCCTTCAGGTGCTGCGTAACCGAACCCGTCATCAGATTCCGGAAACCCAACTCAACGAAGGCATCGTGTCGGAAGTGGCCGAGCCCGAAAGCAATCAGGTTGCCGAAGCCGAAATGCAGCAGGCCATCGGGCAACTCAGCGATGCACAGCAAACTTGCATCCTCATGTTTTACTATAACCGGAAATCATATCACGAAATTTCTGAGGAGACCGGAATCCCGGTTGCTATGGTGAAAAGCCACCTGCAAAACGGGCGTATCAAACTGAAAAAAATTCTCAAAAAATGAAAACGATTAATTCATATACCGAACAGGAACTCATTACCATGTATCTGCAGGGAAGCATGGATGAAGCTACCCGTGCCGAATTTGAGGCACAGATGGCTGCCGACCCATTCCTCAGCGAGGCCGTAGAAGGTTATCACCTCAATGGTGCCCTGCCCGAAGACCTTGAAATACTGCAAGCTCCGGAAGAGCAAAAAACTAACCGAAAGCTGCTGGGTCGAAGCCTCATGTGGCTGGCTGCAGCCGCATGCCTGGCACTGCTCATCTGGTTGCCCTTCAGGGATAATATTATCCCGGCTGCTGATAATAATTACCTGCAACTGGCCTACCGAAGCCACGGGTATCACCGCATAATTACATCCGGAAATCACGATACTCTGGTGCTGGCCGAAACCGAAACCCTGTTTATCACCGAAATGCGCCGCATGCCCGAGCCAGGTTTTATCCCCGAAAAGGTGGAGCCGCTTTATGTTGCACGCTCGCTTACAATCGACAACAACGGCAGCATTTCAGGCGACAAAATGAACTACAGTTTCAGGTCGAATCATCCCTATACTTACCTTCAGGGATACAAAGTGGTTGATTACCGCTTTGTGAAACGCAACAATCAGAAATTTCAGGATATCCCACGAAACGGAGCCGATGTTAATCAGTTACCTGACGATATACCCGACCTGAGAGATACCCGACTTGCCTATGTCGATTACCTCGAGCAGGCGTTGTTGTTTCTGAAAAATAAAAATTATACTGCTGCAACCGAGTGCTTCGAAACCATTCTTGAACAATATCCCGGCGATCAGAACGCCTGGTTCTATAAAGCCATGTGTTACTACGAAACCGGAGAAACCGGCAAGGCCTCTGCATGTTTCGGCAAGGTGTCGGCTGCGGGAATTAATACTTTTCATCAGGAGTCGCAGTGGTATGCAGGACTGATTTTGCTGGAACAGAAACAATATGCTGCAGCCGAAAAAGCCCTGATCGAAATCGTAAACGAAAACGGTTACTACGGGGCTCAGGCCAAACGCGAACTCGACGATTTATACAGGGAAATTCTGAATAACCCAAAATAATACCTGCTTATCGCATGCTTCGCCTATCGAAAATACTGGTGTTGATACCGACGCTGCTACTGGCAGTAACAGTCTGGTCGCAGCAGGTTTTTACCCTTACGGGAAAGGCATATGATGTCGAAACAGGCGATCCGGTGCCATTGTGTAATGTTTTTGCGAAATCGGGTAAAAACGGTACAGTGTGCGATGCAATGGGGCGATTTACAATGAGAGGGGTGAAAACCGGCGACACCATTGTGCTTTCGCATGTGCAGTATAAAACTACGGAGTTTATTGCCGATTCGCGTAAACCCACCACCGAAACAGCCCTGGAACCCAACGTTACTCAGCTTCCTCAGGCCGAAGTCAGGCCGGTAGTGAATATCAGCAAGGGCATGGTGCTCGATGTATTCGATTATACTTTTGTGGGCGATAATATTCTGTATGCAGGATATTGCTACCGCTACACCCGCGAAAACAATCCCTGGCTGGTGATGATCAGCCCGCGCGGAGATACGGTCTTTACCAAATGCGTCAGAACAGAAGGTCATTTTTTTGCCGATTGTCTGGGTAACCTGCACTACCTTACCGAAGTAAATGCCTATCAACTGGTGTTTGACGAAGCCGGGGTTTCGCTCGAATATCCGATGCCGTTGAAGAAATTCCTCGAAATTATGGAACCATGCAAACTTGAGTCGGATGGTAAATTGTTATTCGGCGAATATGCCGAAAACGATCAGGTATTGATGTATTACTACACCGATACTGTCAGCCTCGAATGGGAGATGTTCCGCACTATTGCCGATGAACGAAAGCTTGAGATGCTTGCTTATCAGGGGCGATTCTTCTCAATGGGAACCAAACCACCCACCGAAGCCGATATGCGATTCGAAAAGATGATGTACAAACCGGTATTTGCCCCGATTCTCAAACTCAACGATACCATTGCGATAATTAACTATACCGATTCGGTGATAGAGTGGTATAACACAAGGTTCAGAAAACTGGGTCAGGTGAATATAAATTTTCAAAATAACCGTTATATTGAGAATCAGATTGCCATCGATGAAATTACCGGTAATGTGTATGCAGTGTACCTAAAAAACGGGAAATCGTATGTGCGCGAAATTTTTATTAGCACCGGTAGTATTGGCAAGGAAATTAAAATACCTGATTTTTACTGGGTTTCCGATATAACAGTCTGGGATGATGCCTTGTATTTTCTGTATCGTGAGAAGTACAGCGGCGATTTCAGGGCATTGTATAAAATGAAAATACGCTAAACCCTGAAGTTCGTTTTCAGCCAGAAATGCTTGTAATTAAGCAAACAGGTTGGTTTAAAATTTTTGATAAAAAATTGCAATAATTTTATTTGTGATATATAAATATGTATAACTTTGTACAGTTTTGAATTACTTAGAAAACTGTATGATTTATGAATAAGAAAGTTATTATTTTAGCACTTGCAGCATTGTTCCTTGTTTCGCATGTTAATGCACAGCAATGGTTAAACAACCTGCCACAGGGTAAGTCGGTAGGCGAATGTACTTTGTTTGAACTACGACAGGCATTCGACGATTACTGGCGCGATTACAATGTGAAATCAGGATATTATTATGTGAATGGGGTTAAGAAAAAAGCCGGTGGATGGAAACAATTCATGCGCTGGAACTACTATATGGAAAACCTGATTGATCCGGCAACGGGTGCGTTACCCCAAACCACGGCCGAAGAGCAGTTTAACGAATACTATGCTGAACATCCGATGCAGAAATCAGCCAATGGTAACTGGTCCTCTATGGGCCCCTCGATATCCGACGGAGGATATGCAGGGGTAGGACGACTGAACTGCATTACTTTTCATCCTTCCGATAACAATACCTATTGGGTTGGGGCTCCCTCGGGTGGTTTATGGAAAACCACAAACAATGGTTCGTCGTGGACATGTCTTACCGACAACAATGATGTTTTGGGCGTAAGCGACATTGTGATACCTTCGGATTATGCTACTTCGCAAACCATTTTATCGGAACCGGCGACCGTGATGCATTCGATAACCGTAGCCATGGGGTGTTAAAATCAACCGACGGAGGTTCTACGTGGAATACCACTGGTCTGTCGTTTACTCCGGCAAGCTATAATATGGTAAACCGTTTGCTGCTTGACCCCGCCAACAACAATACTATTGTTGCCGCTACTACTGCGGGGGTTTACAAAACCACTAACGGTGGAACCAATTGGACACTGCTCTCTACAAATGAATTTATCGACATGGAATACAAACCGGGCGTATTCAATACCCTGTATGGCAGTACTTCGGACGGGAAAATTTATATTTCTACCAACGGAGGGACTACATGGACGCAAGCCTTGAGTGTTAGCAATGGTCAGCGTACCGAACTGGCTGTTTCTGCCAATCAGGCAACCTGGGTGTATGCAGTTATGGCCAACGATGAGAGTGGCTTGTATGGTATTTATAAATCGACCAACAGCGGAAGCAGTTACACCCAAATATTTGCCGGAACTACCAAGAACCTGCTGGGATATGAATCATCGGGAAGTGATTCCGGTGGGCAGGGATGGTACGACCTATGTATTGCCACTTCACCATCGAATGCAAACACAGTGCTGGTAGGTGGCGTGAATACATGGCGCTCGACCAACGGCGGAACCTCATGGTCGATTGTTAATCACTGGTGGGGCGATGGTGTACCTGCCGTGCATGCCGATAAACACGCCCTGGTTTACCGGAGCAATGGCGATTTGTTTGAATGTAACGATGGCGGCGTGTACCTTTCGACAAACAACGGCACTTCGTGGACTGATAAAACCAATGGAATTGTTACCAGTCAGATGTACAAACTGGGTTGCTCCGTAACAAGTCAGAATGTTACCATAACCGGCCTGCAGGATAATGGCACAAAACTGTTGTACAACGGAACATGGTACGATGTAAAAGGCGGAGATGGGACTGAATGCCTGATTGATTACGGCAATGTGAACATCCAATACGGAGCCTACGTAAACGGACAAATCGATCGCACCACCGATATGTGGAGCAACGCAACGGATATATCTCCTAATGGAAACCCGGACGGAGCCTGGGTTACCCCGTATGTAATCGATCCGGTTACTCCCGCAACCATTTATGTGGGATATGCCGACCTGTATAAATCGACCAACCGTGGCGATTCGTGGACGCAGATTTCGAATGTGAATTCAAGCGATCGGCTCCAGTCGATTGCTATTGCCCCGTCGAATACTCAGGTTATTTACATAGCTGATAATACCAGAATTTGGAAAACAACCAATGGCGGTACATCATGGTCGAACATCACGGGTACCCTGCCTGTTTCTTCGGCTTACATACGGTATATCACCGTGAAAAACAACGACCCATCGACGGTTTGGGTTTGCATGAGTGGTTTTACCTCTCCCGGAGTGTACCAAACCACCAATGGAGGTACCTCTTGGACAAATATTTCGACAGGTTTGCCGACTATTCCGGTAAATTCCCTCGTACAAAACAAACTGAACACCACCGCAAATGAACTCTATTGCGGAACCGAATACGGGGTTTACTTTAAAAATGGCAGCAGCAACTGGGTTTTGTTCAGCAATGGTTTACCCAAAGTGAAAATCGGAGAACTCGAAATATGGTATGGGGCTACTTCGTCAACAAGTAAACTACGCGCGGCAAGTTACGGGCGTGGTCTGTGGCAAAGCGATTTATATTCAAACGAAACCCAGAGCTATGTTTCGTCAACAGTAACACAAACCCTGACAAGCGACGTTGCACCCAATACCCAGAATCAACAGATTGTCGCTGTAGAAATTACCATGAATGGCGATATTTCACCATTATCGGTTACTTCGTTTAGCTTTAACACAACGGGTACCACCAACCCGGCTACCGACATTTCGAATGCACGATTATACTATTCCGGTACTTCCTCTTTGTTCGAAGCTACCAATGCATTTGGCACTGCAGTGACCAGTCCTTCGGGTAATTTCAGTTTCACAGGGGCCCAAACCCTCAGCAACGGGGTAAATTATTTCTGGCTGTGCTATGATATTAACTCTGGTGCAACACTGGGTAATTTCGTCGATGCCCAATGTACTTCGCTCACCATTGGAACCGCTAAAACGCCCACTGTAACCAATCCTGATGGAAACCGACGTATTGCCATTACTTATTGTGATGCCGGTTCGCCTGATGTTACTTACGAATATATTTCAAACGTAAGCTATGGAACTGTGGCAAACAATTCTGCCCGTGGAACTGCTGGTTACGAAAACTTCACGCCATTATCATCGCAGTATTTGCCCGGTGAAACACTGAATTTTTCAGTAGGTGTTACAAACGCATACGAAACAGACGAAATCATTATATGGGTCGATTGGAATAATGACGGTGATTTTGCCGATACCGGCGAACCGATGTATGCCTCGAGTGGAAGTGGTTTTACTTCTCCCCATACAGGTAGTTTTGCTATCCCTGTCGCTCAGGCTGTGGGCACCTACCGAATGCGCATCCGGCTTACCGATGCAGGTAACGGCCCCAACATTACACCCTGCGGAAACTCGAGCTATGGCGAAGTGGAAGACTACAGTATTGAGGTTTACAGTATTGGCCCAGTTGTATCATGTTCAGAACAAAGTATCTATGAGCAGGTGTATGATTCTCCGTCGCAGGCTTCGCTTTCGGATGTGCCAACTGGTTATCTGTGTGCTACCCAATACGATGTTACCGGTTACGTAATCGAAAGCCTTGATATATGGATGGTTTCGATGACCAACGATGGTAGTAACTGGTTGAATTGCGAAGAAGCCTCACCCATGAGCGTGAATGTGGTCTTTTATAACGACAACGCAGGAACTGTGGGATCTGCCGCCTTTACTTTCAACAACATTAGTGCAACCATGCTCGACGCAAACGTCGATTTATTTGATAGCTATCCGTTGTACCGCATGAGCATAACACTCCCGCAGTCAGTAAATATGCCGGTGGGTTTTGTGTCGGTACAGGGACTCGCCGCTTCGGGAACCGATTGTTGGCTTATGTGGATTAATGCCCCTGCCGGGAGTGGACTCGGAATGCAGTACGCAAGTGGTGCATGGACAACATCAATATCTCCCTTTACTTTGTGTCTGCATGGTAGCGAATATGTTCCACCACCTGTGGCAGGAACTGCTGTGGCAAACTCTCCTATTTGTAGCGGAACAAACTCCAGTGTTAGCCTTTCGGGATATACCGGCAACATACAATGGCAAAAATCGACCAATGGAACTTCAGGATGGATTAACGTAAGCGGTGGTTCGGGTGCCACCACCAGCACCTATACAACGCCTAATCTTACGGCCACAACCTACTATCGGGTAGCCGTGTCTCAAACCGGATACACCACGGTGTATAGCAATGTGGTGTCGGTAGTAGTGAATACAGTACCCGGAGCAGCCGGAAGCATTTCGGGTGTTGCTTCGGTGTGTAAAGGTCAAAGTGTTGAAACCTATTCGGTGGCCGATATCAGCAATGCCGAATCGTATATCTGGACATTGCCTTCCGGGGCTACAGGAACCAGCTTAACCAACAGTATTACGGTTACATTCGGCGCTTTAGCCGTATCGGGAAATATTACCGTAAAAGGCCATAATACCTGTGGCAACGGCAGTGTTTCGACAAAAGCCATTACCGTGCACAACGCTCCGGTGGTTGACCTTGGCGACGATATAACTACCTGCGGCGAAATGGTCAGCATGGATGCCGGTCCGGGCTTTAGCTCTTATGTTTGGAACGGAACTCCTTATCTTCAGGTGCTGGAAGTTGGAGTAACAGGCATATATACCGTGGTGGTAACCGACAACAATGGATGCACGGCTACTGATGATATATATGTTGAAATTAACGAAGTGCCATATTTTACTATGTCGGCTACCGATGAATCGGCACAGGGAGCTTCCGACGGTATGGCCTATGTTGATGTTCAGTATGTAGTCGGACCCCAAATCCTCTGGAGCAACGGTGAAACTACCGAGACCATCACCGGTCTTGCCGCTGGATTATATTGTGTTACGGTTACCAATCAGTACGAATGTCAATGGGGTCAGTGTGTTCTGGTAATGTATCCAGGGCAGGAATTTCCCGCTTTTTCGGTAAACCCGGTGATGGGATGCCAACCCCTGCAGGTGCAGTTTACCGACCTAAGCAGTGGCTCACCTACTCAATGGGAATGGGATTTTGGTGATGGCATAACAATTACTGATGAACAAAACCCGAACCACCTCTACGAAGCGCCCGGTATATACACTGTGAGCCTTACAGTTACTTATGAATCGGGTACATTCGAAGCCATTCAGCAAGATTACATTGTGGTATGGGATGCTCCCGAAATAAGCTACGATGTAATCAACGAAACCGAAGAAGGCGCTGCCGATGGTTCTATCAGTTTGAATATCACAGGAGGAATTACGCCTTACGAGGTATTGTGGTCAGATAATTCTACCGGTATGAGCCTTGGGAATCTTAGTGCCGGCAATTATTCGGTAAGTGTAGCTGATGCCCATGGCTGCACCGACGAAGCCCAGATTACTGTAATAGTCGAAACCCTGATAGCTGAAGGTCAATCCGATCATATCGAAATATTCCCTAACCCGGCCAGTAAAACGGTAAATATTGCCCATCCTGATGCTTGCAAATATATTGTTGTTACCGATATAAATGGTAAAACCCTCGTTACAGCACGCGCACAGGGCAAGCTGACTAAAATCGATATCAGTAGTCTTGCTGCTGGTATGTACATTGTCGAAGTGCAATCGGGCAATAGTGTCACTATGCATAAATTGATTGTCGATTAGTTATTTATCATTTTAAATAAAAGATTATGAAAAAGTTAACTGTAATTCTGGTTGTGCTGATGTCAGGTATCGGTTTCAGCAATGCGCAAACCCAGCAGACATCGAGAAAAGAAATCGGTTCTCATTTGTTCATTCCATTTTCAGTCGAATCGATTGCACTATATTTCG
>Ga0209606_1004970_pt1 | contig 11854 bp, 6 predicted proteins | sample AD_UKC057_MetaG_FD_184412 | JGI IMG/M metagenome (GOLD analysis project Ga0209606, IMG submission 184412) | Active sludge microbial communities of municipal wastewater-treating anaerobic digesters from USA - AD_UKC057_MetaG (SPAdes) (version 2) | ecosystem: Engineered > Bioreactor > Anaerobic >...
CTATATTAAGAGCCAAGTGAAAGAAAAAATAGAAATAATCCATTTTGCCAACATAAAACTTACCCAAATCCACATTCTTAACATTTTTAAAAATTTCTTTATGCCCCTTCTCTCCAATATACGGTGGATTGCCAATCACAATGTCAAAGCCGTCATCAACACCAAACATCCATTCAGGATCAAACCAATCAGCAGATGCATTAGGGTCATAGATATCAAATTTTGCAATTTTATCAGTGATTTTAATAATATACTCAGTATTCATTTGCTCTTGTAGAATTTTTAATTTATCTTCATAATTTTTAATTTCATATCTTATTTCATTAATTTTATTTTTATTTGTATTTATCTTTATTTTTTCTATATCTCCAAAAATTGTTGTTTGTTCAAGTTCTATAATTTTTTCTGGTCCTTTAATAACGTCTTGTAATATTAGTTTAAGTTCTTCGATTTTATTTTTAATTTGATAAATTTCATCCTTATTTATTTCTATTAAATAATTTTTTACATGATCTGCAAGTTTTTTTCTATATTCTTTATCTTGCTCTTGGTATTCTAATTTTTCTCTACGTGTTTTGGTACTAAAATATTTATGACGTATCTCAGCTAATTTATTTTGTATTTCAATAATTTCTTTATCTTGAAAAAGTAATTGTTTTTCAGGAATTTCCAATCCTATCAAGGTATTAGCAGCAACAAATTTAGTTTCCATATTTGGTAATGCTCTAATTCCCATATTTTCTTTAGTATTATCAACTTTTTGGTCTAGTACTAGTGAGATAAAGAAACGTAGCTTAGATATCTGAATGGCAATAGTCTGGATATCAACGCCATAAATGCAATTTTCAATAATGAATAGTTTACGAGTATAGTCAGGATAATTAATGCTTTCGTCAAACATTTCATTTAACTCTTTTAATCTAGCTTCTCGTTCATTTTTATCTGTTTGGTGAAATATTACATTTGTTTCTTTATTTACTTTATCAATTTGCAGATTTTTCCATCTGCTATTATCAGGATCTAGTTTTTGCAATGCATAAACAATTTTGTGTAAAGCACCCATAGGAAAGGCACCAGAACCACAGGCAGGATCTAAAATTTTAATGTTGTCTAAGGCAGCTATTATATCATCTCTCTCTGTATCAGTGAGATCAATGCTGTTTTCAGAATATGAAAGCAATTCTTTTAACTTTGATTGGTCTATATTGGGGTATTTATCTATTAAATAATTAAAAAGACTTTCCTGCACCATATAGTCAACTATTTCTCTAGGTGTGTAATAGCTACCCGTAGCTTTGCGAGCAGTAGTAGCTGTTTCGGGATTATATGAGGCTAACAAATTCTCAAAAACTTTACCAAGGAGTTCTGGATCTAAAGCAACTTCTTGGTCTATTGGTGTATTTTCATCAATAGTAAAATTATATTCTTGCAAAATTTTAATCAACCCCTTGATAGGTGAATCTTTGCTAAGGCCGTATTTAGATAGATTTACCTTAGTTTCATTTTTTTGAAAGAATAAAAAGTCTGGTATAATAGCTTTTTTTTGTGGATTTCTAGAAAATCCATCAATGTAAATGACTTTACCATTTTCATTTTCTTTATCTAAGCAATCAAATAGTCCACCATTCAGAAATGGGGTCATATTAAAAAGTTGCAAAATATCTTCTTTACTTATCTGAAAAAGATCATCATATCTGTAGAGATTTTTTACACCATATTCTTTTTTATTTTCTTGAAACCCATTATTTTCTGCAAATTTGCGTTCATTCATCTTTTGATTTAGAGTAGCGAAAAAGAGATTTTGCAATATAGCATTATAGTAATTAGCAGATTCATTATTTTTATTGAAATCTTTGAGAATATTTTTTAATTTATCTTCTGAAAATAGCTCATCATTGATAAGATTTTTTTGTTTGATAAACCAGATAAAGATAACTCTAGTGATGAGGCGAATGAGGTTATTGGAATTGCGTATTTCATCATCTTTTTCGGGGTTATCACTATATTTATAGTCTGTAGGGAATTTAATTTTGTCCATAGCCCAGAAATACCAGCTCTGTATTTCATTATAAAACTGTTTTGTAACGGGTTCAACACTGAATGCTTCTTTGAGCAATTCTATAGTTGAGAAATCTGCTTTACCTATTTGGTCTAAAAAAGTTTTATTCGTTTGATGTGGACTAACGAAGTAGGTAAAACGTTTAAAATTATTCCAAGTGCGTTTATTACCTTGATATTCGGCATAGACTAAGCTGAAGCGGAAATTGCTATTATTATCATAAAAGACAAAAATGCCTGCATCGGAATTGGAACTTTTTAATATATTTTTTGCTAATTCATATTGTTCTTTTTTGCTAGAGCGCTCAGTAAGGTCTTTAGTAACTTGCAGAGTGCATACAACTAAAATGCCATCTGGCAGATCAGATTTAGCTAATAGCACTGCATTATCATAATTGGTAAATTTTTCATTATTGACATATAATTCCTCTTTAGGAAATTCTATATTATCACTTTTTTCTCTTAAAAAAGATTCTAAATTATCATTATTAAAATTTTTAATAAGAGTGTGTAAATAAGGTGTATTCATAATTTTTGATTTTCAATAGCTTGGGGGTTATTATTTTGGAGGATATTACTCATTATTTTCTAAATTATTATTAATTATTTGCCAATAGCCACCTTTTTTAGAGCCGATACGCTTTAATAAATTTTCATTTTTAAGTTTTTTGATGTTCCACTCTATTCCTTTAATAGTTAAACCAGTTTTTTCTGATAGTTCTTCTGTAGTTATATAGGGATTTTTTGAAATTAATCTAATTATTTTTCCCCTAGTTTTTCCCCTAGTTTTTTCCCTAGTTTTTGGGGTAGTTTTTTCCACAGTTTCCTCCATAGTTTTTAAAGAATCATTTTGAATATTTTCTTTAAATTCTATTTTATAACCTTCGCCTTCTTTTAGAATAATATCTAATTCGTTTTTATTCATAATTTTTGATTTTCAATAGCAATAATTATTTCTTTGTTGAATGATTGTAAGCGTTTTTTTTCAATTTCTAAATAGTTGCTACCCATTTCTCTAATTAGAGAATCTATTTCTTTAATAGTTTTTTCAATACCAGTTTCTGACATTGTATTCATATCAGCTATACGCTTGAGAGTTTTAGTAGGGAGAGTACCATAATCTATGATATCTTCTTTGAGCATTTTTAGAAAATCAATATGATATGGTTGTAATCTATAATTTTTACTATTGATTAAACTCTTTATGGCATTTATAGCCTTTTGTTCCAAATTATTTTCATTCTTATTTTTACTCACATTATCAGACATATTTTTTTTATCAGAGATATCTTTTAATTCTTTATAATAATCCCAAAAATTTTCACTTAATTTTAGAGAATTTTCATTTGCATCACATTTTATTTTTTCGAAGGCGTCTTCGATACTTATTTCTGTTGTTTTATTATTAGTACTATAATTTGCATAACTAATATATAGGCCAAATTTTTTGATAAATACTAATAGTTCATTTTCCTTACCTTTTTTAGCGACTTTTATCCTTCGTGGTAGATTATCAAAAGATGTAATCATTTCAGGGAAATTATTTTTAATTTGTTCATATTCTTTCAATATGTTAGTATAGAAACTTTCTTGTTCTAGATAGTCGGGGTTTTGTTTTAATTTATCATAAAGACCAGAAGGAGTGGGGACTTCATCAATGTCAAAGATTTTAGCATCTTCACCTAAAATATTATGAATATGAAACATTTTGATACTAGCAATTTCTCGAGACTTCATCTCATTAGCACCTAATTCTGTGGGGAAAAAATTAACAATATACAGCTCATCAAAAACTTTTTTGCTAATACGATTTATCCTACCTATTCTTTGTATTACTCTCACGGGGTTCCACGGTATATCATAATTGATAACCATACCAGCACGATTTAGATTAAACCCTTCAGATATTTTATCAGTGCATAGTAGAATATCGTATTTATCTTCTTGTTTTTCATAAGTAGCATCAAAGTTTTTATTAATATCCTCAATTTTACCTACCATATTGCCAGCGATAGATAATACTCTGCCATCAAAAGCAGAATTTAACCTCTCACTTAAATGTTTCACTGTATCAATATATTCTGTGAAAATCACAATTTTTCTATGAGGTTCATTGTGTAATTGCTTTTTAATATTTTCAATTAAAACTTTAGATTTAGGATCATTCTCTATTAATTTAAAATTGTCCAATTCTTTTAATATATCATCAAAGAGGTCAATATCAGATTGTATATCACTTAAAAATTCATTTTTTTTATCAAAATCATCTAAATTGTAAATTTTTGCATTTTTTTTATTACTATTATCATTGTTTAATTCTTGGATATGTTTTATCAATTCATTTTCTATTTCTTCAGGCTCTAATTCATATATTTTTTCTATAAAATCTCTATCAAGAATATACTTATTGGTTTTTTTAACAAATGCTAAAACATATTCATTAATATTTTTTAAATTTTGGATGCTTTGTTTGAAAGAACCAAACGAACTCTCAAAACGTCTCACTAGTAATCTACGAATAAAATTGTAAAGATTTGCTTGAGAAGTAAATTCAAAATTTTCTTGTTTGTTTTTATTGTAATCTTTATCATAAGGTTTTTCATAATGTGCGGGCTTATAAATAGCCCCAGTAAATCTACGTTCTCCAATAGTATCTGAGAATACACTAATAATTTTTTCATAAAAATCTGATTGTTCTTTACTGAGTTCATAAAACCACTCTTGAGGGTCTTTTACTATTGATAGGTTTTTAATTTCATTTTGGTAAGAAGTATTGTTGATGAGATCTAATCTATTTCTACGAATAATCACTGGCTCTATAATGTCTCTGATTTGTTTAGCTAGGAGTTTAGATTTTTCTCTCACAAGATTCATGTTTATTTCACTATCATCGTTTTGAAAAACTTCATGATATTTAGTAAAAGCTTTCATTTTTTTGTCTTCATCTGGAGAGTTATAATATTTATTTATGTAGCCAAGCCTATCAAAAAAATATTTAAACTCTCTAAACTTGCGTGCTAAATTATCATCTAAAGAAATAGAAGAATTTTTGGGAGTGATGAAAAGAGATAATAGTGATAGTATGTCTTCTGGACGGTTATTAAAAGGTGTAGCACTCAATAGAATAACGATTTTACCACGACAAATATTTTTTAAATATTCATAGCTGTGAGTATCTTGATTTCTAAATCTATGAGCTTCATCTACTATAACAATTTCTATATCATTTAATTTACCTTCTATCATTTGAGTTTGTAGTTTATCTAGCTCTCCTAGAGACCATACTTCCCAATCGTGTAGTCTGAATTGTTCTTTGTACATATTCCATCCTGCATCTTTTAGTTTCGGATCACCTTTGAGTCCAGGCGGACAAATAATGACGCCACGTTTACGTAGCTCATAAGCAATAGAACAAGCTATTATAGTTTTGCCTAATCCTACCACATCGGCTAATATAACCCCATTATTTTTTTCTATTATTGCAAGTGCTTGCTGGATAGCATCTAACTGATATTTATATGGTGTATATCCATTCTTTGTAAAAATATTTATCAATGAGTCACCTATTTGCTTTTTCTCAAAAACATCTATATAATTTTTCATTATAAAAGCATAAGCCTCGAAAGGAGTGATTTCACGTACTAAGGTTTCTTTTTCTATTATTTCTAATATCTTCTTTTTTTTCTCTGAGTTTTCTGTTATTTTTATAGCATTATTCCACAATTCATCAAAGTACTCTTCAGTATCTTCTATACCATAATCACTTATCTCTACATTAAATTCCTCTTGATCACTCAATCCAGGTCTTGTCAAATTACTACTACCAGTAATAAATAGCTGTTTACGACTTACTTGATCATCATTCAACTTGAAAATATATAACTTAGCATGACTAGGCACAATAGTTTTGCGTATGATTAACCTATCATTTTTTATTAAATCTATAAAAAATTTCACCTGTTCATAAAAATTTGCATCATCAAAAGTCTCAGTATTTATAGATTTTCTAATTGAGTTTATAAATTTTTCAAAAATCTTATTATTAGAATCACTGCTATTTTTATTTTCTACATCTGCATACTCTATTAATTGATGGTTTATCTCATCTACTTGCAAACCGACAAGTATTTTTATAATTACATCCTTATTATTTTGTAATGATTTATATAACTCATCTAGTCCAGAAAAATAAAAAAAACCTACTAAAAATTTCAGCTCTACACTTTTACTTATTAACTCTTCTAATCTTACCTTTAAAGTTTTAGCTTCTTTACTATTTGTAATAAAATTTTTCATCTTACTAAAATTTAGTCAAAATTAAGATAATATTTTTTTATAACATAAAGTAAAAATTAATAATGAAAGAAATTCTACAAAGCGTTATATTCATTCTCCCATATCAATATACTGACTTTCGATATCCTCAATTATAAAAGTTTAAATGATTTTCGGTGATATGGACTGATACCAAAATCTACAATTGCTTGTCTGTGTACTTTTGTGGGGTAACCTTTGTTTTTTGACCATTGATACATAGGATAATCATTGTGAAGCATAACCATATATTCATCTCTGTATGTTTTGGCTAGAATAGAGGCTGCTGCCACATGATAATAAGTATTATCAGCTTTTGCTATAGTTTGATAAGGCAAATCGTTATATCGAATGAAATAATTGCCATCAACGACAACGAATTCTGGTTGAATATTTAGATGAGCTAAGGCTCTATGCATAGCTATCATAGTAGCTTGCAGTATATTAACCTCATCGATTTTTTCGTTAGATACAAAAGCTACAGAGTAACTGACAGCATTAGCTTCGATGATTTTGCGGGCTTCTTCACGTTCTTTAGCTGTTAGTTTTTTAGAATCTTTTATTAAAGGATGAGAGAAATTATCGGGTAGTATAACTGCTGCAGCAAAGACTGGCCCAGCCAAACAACCTCTACCAGCTTCATCCACACCAGCTTCTAGAGAATATTTAGAATATTTTGTTATCACTTTGATTAATTTTTTAATTAGCAAACAGACATTTATCCTTTGCCTAGATTACCTAAATTTCTTAATAAAATTGATAAATCAGTCATTACATGATAATCTCTAGCATAGTTAAAATCTATCTCGTTATAGATATTGGTAGAGCTAGTAAATCCTAATCCATCTAATAAATTAAAAATACCTTCTGGTATTTTAGGTAAATTGTGTGGATATTCTTTAGAGCAGTAGCCCACCCAAGTTTTTTTGTTCATTAAAACATTTATAATGTTTTTCAGTGCTTTTCTTGGTTTTTTAATAAACAAAAAATAAAGTGGATATAATATGAGTAGGGCTAAACTAGTAAAAAAATCGAATACTCTTTTTCTTCTTCTATTTACAGGCTTAGCGATGCTATTGAGCTCATATAAAAATACATCTTCTGGGCTGATGATATATCTAGAGCTTAGCAAAAACTCATTAGTGGGAGATGAAATTCTAAAATCGACATGATAATCTGACAAATAGCTCATAGAATCTATGATTTGGGACATAGGGACACTATTTGTACAAAATATTACTTCATTTAGCTTATAAATACGTATGATTTCTGGCAACTGATTTAGACTGCCATAATATTGATCAGAATTATAATCATCGCTAGGATTGATATAAAAAAGTTGTTCTATGGGCACATTGCTATGTTCTAATATATTTTTAACAGCGTAAATATCATTAATATCACCACAAATTGCAATTTTTTTATTTTGTTTTAATAATCCCCACGAGCCCACGCCAAGCCATTCTAGTAAATATCTAACTCCAATTAGAGACAAAAGTGCCCACATAGTTCCCAACAATAATATAGTGCGGCTAAATCTAAATTGTTCACTCATAAGGCCGTATATCAAAAGTAGGATTATACTACCACTAATAATTCCAGTGAAAAAATGTTTTTTGTGAAAAGGTTTATCATAGCCTCCATTGAGAAAGATTGCTAAAATCCATACAAGAGAATAAATTAATAAAGCGTAATAAACATAAGGACGCGGATATATTATAGCATCATATTGAAATCTAATATTTTCCCAAAAAGTAGTAATGCCATAGAGCCCTCCATATAAAATGATCAAATCTAATATTGGTAACCAAATTTTTTTTATAAATTTTTGTATAAAAGCTAAAGAAGCTCTGAAATAGATAGCTATAGAAATGAGGAATTTCATCCAATTAGCTCCTTTAGAATAGAAATGTTTTTGAGCAAAAATAAGCATAGCATTATAAAAATTATAAATGTAGTTTATACTGCCTTTTTTAGTACTTTCGCCTTTATAGTGAATAATTCTCGTCTGTGGATAATAGTAATTTTTATAACCAGCTTGTAGAATTCTATAGCTCAGATCGATATCTTCGCCATACATGAAAAAAGATTCATCTAAAAAACCTATTTGATCTAGGACATCTTTTCTAATAAGCATAAATGCGCCACTTAATATTTCCACTTCATTTATCTCATCTGGATTGAGATGTCCCATGTAATATTTTGCAAAAATTTTGGAATGAGGAAAAAGTTTTATCAAGTTACTCATTTTACAAAATGAAACCCATGGTGTAGGTATGCCTCGTTTAGATTCAGGTAAATATTGTCCTTTGCCATTAACTAATTTCACACCTAAAGCACCAGCATCTGGGTGCTCTTCCATAAATGCAATAGTTTTCGCAAAAGTATCTTTCTCTACAATAGTATCTGGATTTAGTAATAAAATATATTTCCCTTTAGCTATTTTTAGAGCTTGATTATTAGCTTTAGAAAAACCAAGATTCTCATTATTAGCGATTAATATAGTTTGTGGAAATCTTTCTTTAATCATTGCTACACTACCATCTACACTATTATTATCTACGACGATAACCTCACCATCAATGCCATCGAGAGCATCATAAACAGACAACAGACACTGCTCTATGAAGTGCTTTACATTATAATTAACAATGATTACAGAGAGAGTCATTTACAAAAGATTAAATTCAGTAAATTATTGACTTTTTTTAGCAAAACTATCTTTTAATTTAGTTATTAGATTATAAACTAAATGGTCGCTAGTGCTATCTGGATCAGTAACAAAATAACCAAGTCTCTCGAATTGATAATGAGCAGGGACGATAAATTCAGCAAGAGATGGTTCCCCATAAGCAGTAGTAGTGATGAGACTTTGAGGATTTAAATAATCTAAAAATGTTTTACCTTCTTCAGCATTATCTGGCTCAGGAACAGTAAAAAGTTTATCATATAATCTAATCTCGATAGGGGCAGCATGTTTAGCAGAGACCCAATGGATAGTACTTTTTACTTTGCGTCCATCTGGGCTATTACCTCCTTTGCTAGCAGGATCATATTCACCATATATTTCTATAATATTTCCATTATCATCTTTTTTAAATCCCGTACATTTAACGAAATAAGCCCAACGCAGCCTAACTTCATTACCTACATAAAAACGATGATAACCTTTTTGAGGATTTTCTTGAAAATCAGATCTTTCAATATAAATTTCTTTAGAAAAAGGTATCTGTCTAGTAGACGATAATGGGTCTTCGGGATTATTAATAGCCTCTAATAATTCATCTTGGTTATCAGGATAATTAGTGATAATCAATTTAAGTGGATCTAAAACAGCCATACGACGTTGAGCTCGCTTGTTTAAATCTTCACGTAAACAATGCTCTAGTAATTCATATTCTATCAAATTATCTCTTTTGGCCACTCCTATGATGTCTGCAAACATTTTAATACTTTCTGGAGTAAATCCTCTACGTCTCAGGCCAGAGATAGTAGGCATTCTAGGATCATTCCATCCACTCACATATTTACCTTCTACTAATTGCAATAGTTTACGTTTACTCATAATAGTATAAGATAAATTTAAGCGAGCAAATTCTATCTGTTGCGGTGCCCAAATACCTAACTCTTTAATAAACCATTCGTATAGAGGTCTATGCACTTCAAACTCTAGAGTACAAATAGAATGAGTTATATGCTCTATAGAATCACTCTGTCCATGTGCCCAGTCATAATTAGGATATATGCACCATTTATTAGCTGTGCGAGGATGTTCTTCGTACAAAATTCTATACATTATAGGATCACGCATGTGCATATTAGGGCTATTGAGATCTATTTTAGCTCTCAAAACTCTACTACCAGCAGGGAATTTGCCATTTCGCATTTGCTCAAATAAAGATAAATTTTCTTCTATGCTTCTATCTCTATGCTCGCAGGCTATGCCAGGTTCAGTAGGTTTAGTTCTATTTTTGCTTATCACCTCCTGTGGGCAATCACATACATATGCTTTTCCTTTTTTTATCAATACTACAGCCCATTCATAGAGTTGTTCGAAATAATCAGAAGCGTAGCACTCTTTATCCCATTGAAAGCCTAACCAAAGTATGTCTTCTTTAATAGAATCTATGTATTCTTGCTCTTCTTTTGTGGGATTAGTATCATCGAAGCGTAGATTGCATGTGCCATTATATTTTTTAGCTATTCCAAAGTTGAGGCAAATACTTTTAGCATGTCCTATATGCAGATAACCATTAGGCTCTGGTGGGAAACGTGTTTTCACAGAGCTAAATCTACCTTCTAATAGATGCTTATCAATGATTTCTTCAATAAAATTTTTATTGTCGTTTGTTTTTTCTTGTGTATTTTTGTCTATCACTTTTTTAATTATTTTTTGCAAATTTAAAGAAAAATGACAACTAAAATATGTTTAAAAAATATTAAATTTCACTCCTATATTGGCTGCTTCGAAGAAGAAAAATTAATAGGACAATTATTTTCTATAAATATTAATATAACACATAATCTCTCTACTGCCATGCTAACTGATAACATCAACGATACTATTAATTACCAAAATATTTATCTCATTATTGCTGAGGTGATGAAAGATAAATATAACTTAATAGAGCACGTAGCATATAAAATAATAGATGAGTTGTGGCTAGCTTATCCACAAATAGAAAATATAGAATTAGAAATAAATAAATTGAATCCACCTATCAAAGCTGACATAGAAAGTGCCGCATTTTATATTTCTATTAGCAAACATGAGTGGGAAAATATGAAATCATAAGCGGAATATTTATCATATATCAATAATTTCCCCATATAGTATTAATTTTTGCTTACTATTTATTGTAAAGATAATATTTTATTATAATTTTTTTTATAAAAAAATTACCTATTTTATTATTTCTATACAAGCCAAACTTTATTAATTAATATCGATTAGAATATTAATCAAATTATTGAACTTTAATATGTAATTCTTTTAATTGCTCATCAGATACAGGAGCGGGAGCCTGCATCATTAGGTCTTTTCCCATATTATTTTTAGGAAAAGCTATCACGTCTCTAATGCTATTAAGTCCAAGCATGACAGCTACTATCCTATCGATGCCAAAAGCTATGCCTCCATGAGGAGGAGCACCATAATCTAAAGCTTTTAAAAAGAATCCAAATTTATCCTCAGCTTCTTGATCTGTCAAATTTAATAATTTGAAAATCTTTTTTTGTAAATTTTTATCATGAATCCTTATAGATCCTCCACCCAGCTCTGCACCATTCATAACCATATCATAAGCATTAGACCTGGCGATAGATGGATTGGTATCTAATAAATCAATATCTTCCTCCAATGGACTTGTAAATGGATGATGCGAAGAAGTGAAACGTTTATTTTCTTCATCCCACTCAAACATAGGGAAATCTATTACCCATAAAGGTTTAAAAATATTTTTTTGTATTAAATTATATTCTT
>Ga0209606_1004974_pt1 | contig 11839 bp, 8 predicted proteins | sample AD_UKC057_MetaG_FD_184412 | JGI IMG/M metagenome (GOLD analysis project Ga0209606, IMG submission 184412) | Active sludge microbial communities of municipal wastewater-treating anaerobic digesters from USA - AD_UKC057_MetaG (SPAdes) (version 2) | ecosystem: Engineered > Bioreactor > Anaerobic >...
GTATTGTTGGTCCCACCCTTGGAAATGCCGAGAGTTGTGATCACAGGTTCGTAGACACCAGTGTGAACGTGACTGCTGGTCGCAAACGAAGCCGTAGTAACACCCGCAGACTCAAACGCAGTGCCCGCCGAGTTCATTCTGAGCAACTGGCTGGCGGTGTAACTCGTCGCGTTGGTCCCGCCTTTGGCGATACCCAGAGTGACAATTGCGGGCTCATAAGTCCCGCTGTGAGCATGGTTACCGGCAGCAACCGTCCCGGCAGTAGCTCCCACGTTTAGTACCGCCGCACCACCGAGCTCGAGAGAAGCCCGCCCAGTTGCGGCGACCAAGCCAGTAGAGCCACCGTCCCACTTCATGCGATCAGTGTATGCTGTTCCCCAGTTAGTCTGGTTGGCGGTAGTGGGAATGCTGTAACCAGTGGTCAACGAAAAAACGCCCGTGCTGCTGGTATAGGTCAATCCAGTCGCCGAGGACGAAATCGCACCCCGGGCTCTGGCGTCGGTGTAATACTTATTTGTGGAACCCTCAGAGACTTGATCAGTATTAAAGGAAAACGCCGCGGTCAGGCTGTCAAGCCCAGAGCGCCGGAGGACGATAGTCTTTGTGCTGGTCCCGGTTACTCCGATATAAGTTGGATAGTTATTGCCGTCAGCGCCCTCGCCAGTAGGTACATCAGCCCAGCTTGCTGCTGTTCCGTTGGTCGTAAGATATCTGCCAGTATTGCCGGTTTGTGATGGCAGGACTTGAGCAGACGTCACGCCGTGCGGGTTGGAAGTGTTTCCGGTGTGCGTCGAAAGGGCGCTTGCTGTGGCAAAGCTGGAAGTTGTCACGCCCGCCGATTCAAAGGCAGTACCCGCAGAATTCATTCGCAAAAGCTGACTGGCGGTATAGCTTGTGGCATTGGTTCCGCCCTTGGCGACGCCAAGGGTTGTAATCGCAGGCTCGTAGACGCCTGTGTGAACGTGTTCGGAAGCAGCGAAAGAATTTTGATCATATGACGTGCTGCTAAACTTCGTTCCGTCGTAGGCGAGAAACTTATTGCTGGTGTAACTCGTGTTGTTGGTTCCGCCCTTAGCAATTCCGAGAGTCGTGATGGCCGGCTCGTAGGTGCCAGTGTGGACATGACTGGAAGCGGCGAAAGAGCTCTGATCGTATGACGTACTGGAGAACTTGGTCCCGTCATAAACAAGGAACTTGTTGCTGGTGTAACTGGTATTGTTTGTCCCGCCCTTGGAAATGCTGAGCGTAGAAATAACCGGCTCGTACACACCAGAGTGACCGTGGCTGTAGGCGGCAAAAGTATTGTCCGCGACCTTGACGCCGGACGCACTCTGAGAAAGCGTAGATCCGTCAAGACTTAAAGAGAACTGATTGCCGGAGAGCTTTATCCCGAGCTCGCTAGCTGTGTAAGTAGTCCCGGCGTCGGCGGCGTACTCAACCTTGCCGCTCGTGCTGTTGTACTTGAGCACCTTGCCGTTGGCAATCGATGCCTCATCAACTGTTTTGGTGCCAACATTTCCGTACGGATGAGAGCTGGTGGAATGGGAAAATGCAGTGTTCCAGTCGACCGCAGACTTGATTCCCGCGTCCAAAATTTGGCCGTTTACATCAACAAGCTGCAGGAACGATGTCAGATCATTACCGCGGAACTTGATTGTCGAATCAATTTGCACATGCCTCTGCTTTAACGTATCAGCCGGCTCACCGACGGTCTGAATGTTCTGGGCGAACAGAGCGCCACAGAGGCCGAGCAAAATAATGGCGGACAAGAAAATGCGTTTCACTGAAAACCTCCTACATCCCGAGAAAAAAGTGCTTCACCAGCTCAAGAAGAATGACCACCGCGGCAGAAATGATCATACCGCTCTTCGCGCTAGTAACGGCCATTTTGGTCTTCACCTTGACCATTTCGTCCTTGACCACGCCAAGGTTGCGCCGGATCGCTTCGAGTTGGTCGTCCAAATCATCAATATCACGCATCTTTGCTGCACAATCGCTCAAATTATCAAGCTTGTCCTGCAGCCGCGTCACATCTGTATTGAGGCGGTTGAGCTGTTCATAGACTCGTCCATAGAAAAAGACCACGTCTCCCTGAAAGCCTAGCTCCTCACCGCTGTCATGCTCACGGTTCGAAAAATTCACGTCCTACTCCATCATAAGCGCAGCCATCGCCTTGTCCGCGGGAATAAGTACAAGATGCAGCATTGTGCCGGGCACGTTCGTACATAACGAATGGTTAACCTGCTCTGGTATTACAAAATGCCGCACTCCATCAGGCGTAAGAACGACTTCCTCGGTCTTATCGCCCCTGCGAAGAAGAACGCGGGCTTCGCCACGATGAACATACACCAATTCAAGGCTTTTTTCGTGGACGTGGTAATCAAGACAATTAATTTCGGACTCTGCTACAGCCCGAATAGTCATAATCAGGGCGTCTGCAGCGCAATACTCTAAATAGAGCTTCCACCCATTGGAAGCCATCATCCTTGCGCCGATAGCCTCAACGAGCTTGCGGTCAAGCATTCTGGCCATCATCCCGATCTCGTCAATATCTTTTTTATGATCAATGGCGTCTCTCATGCCAAAATCTCCGTAACTCAATGCTGCTAAACGCCCAACACCTCGGCGACTCGATCGCCTGACAACGAGTTATTGTATATGGCAACATCCCTCAGCAGCGCGTTCACTGAAAGGCCCGCTCCGTTCCCACCAACACGCACATCACTGGGCCAAACCGGCGGCGCCCCCCAAGTCATCTCGACACTACCAACCAGCTCTCCATCTAAATAGAGCGCGATCCCGGAAGCGGCGTCCCAAGTAGCCAGCGCGTCAATAACCGCGTTATCCGGAAGTACAAGGGAGCCAGAGGCGATACCGCCAAACACTGCCCCGAAGGCCACCTCAAAATGCAAATTATCATCTCCCCCGATATATAGCTCGCAAAAACCGGGGATTACAGCTATTGGTCTTTTACTGCCTAATTCCAGACCGGCAATCTTAATGCTCGCATGAACAGAACCCTTGTCCCAGCGGGCCACATTGTGATAGCCAACATAATCTCCATCGTAAAACTTCTTAGCAAGCAACGAAGGATCTGCGTGATACAGGGCTAATGAGTCAAAGAATGTTGTGCCCGGGCTATCGATGCCCGCACGAATCTTAAGTTGTGTGTCAAGTCCGTTCGTGAACTCGCCCTCGAAGCTGTTGAAAGCGCTGGGACTATACCCGATAACCGGTCCAGTTAATGTGCTGTTCAGATAAATACATCTGGTTTCTCCGCCCCTTGTCAGGGCGATGTACTCTTGAGCAACCTCGTCACTCATAAATACTGGCTTACTCGGGCTGGTCGTTAAGCCGTTGCCGGTGGAGTTTAAGTAGAGATACCTGATGTCATCTCCGCGCTGAAGTACAAAGCCGTTGATTGGATCAGGCGAGTTTGACACCCATGCCGGCTTTGTGGCGTATACCCCATAGCCGTTTAGAGTTGAGTTTAATACCAAGTACGCGGACGTTGCGCCGCGTTCGAGGAGATAACAGTCTTGCCCGGAAACCTCTCCTCCCCCTTCATCCTCTTCGAAGTCTGCGCTGTCGAAATAAACAGCCCCGCTCTGGGCGCCAACAACACGAAGCCCGCGCCAGCCCGGAAGCGTGACAGCCAAAACAGATCCTGATGCGCGATACTTTAGGCTGGGGATTGCTTCGACTACTTGCTCGGCATACCCAACACCAGACGAAACAGTGACCCTTAACGCGTAAACACCACCAACCGTGTAATCCTGAGACGCAGAAAGGACAGCATTTACAGCGTTCCAGTCGTCAATGCCATCCTCAAAGTTGCCGTTAAGCAACAGGCTTCCCTCCCACCAGTCCTCTGGGAGAGGATCTGAGAACATCTCGGAAGGAGGATCGTCAGAATATGATGGGCTAATTCCGTTAATAAAGTCAGTCAGGGAGCCTGCAAAAGGACAGTATAAAAGCTGCCCGTAACCTTCGAAGGTGTAGTTCAGCACGTTGCCGTCGAACACACCAGAACTGGCTGCAGGATCTACTGCGCACGAAAGCTCAATGACTTGCGAATACTCACCGGGGCACCGCAACTCTCCCCCGACCGCCAGACAGTGCTGTTCGTCGTAATAGTTGACATGCTGTGCGCCGAGGTCCTGAAGGTCAGAAATCTTCTGTCCGGGATATTCGCCAGAGACAAGCCCCGCATAAAGGGTCACGCCGGACGCGATCTGGTCCGGCGGTCCCCATACTTTGAATCCAGAATAGCCGACGCCGTCGACCACGTCTGTGCAACAAAACGAGAAAAACTGGCTGTAAAGTATTCGCTGTTCGTCCACAGGAATCTCAACGGCGTGTGACTGGATTCCTGTGGAGGCATTCCGATGAAGAATATCTGAGAGGACAATCTTGCCCACGTCCCCACTAAACTTCCCGGGCCGAAGGCCATAAATACGGGTCAAGTTCAGATATTTTTCATATGGAAGCCTGTTCACCGCAACTATTCCTCAGCCTCTTGGAGCATCGCTCGTTTCATTTTCTTCTCGATCTGCGTGAGCTTCTCGACGATGAACGCTCGCATACGGGCTGTGTCTGTTCCGAAGTCCTCCGGCGCGAACCGGGGAATGTCGTACTTGTAGGCAAGCCGGACCAGTTCGTCGATATGGCAGTTCTCGTCCTCGGGAAGGACCCTGATCAGTTCCGCGCCGCGCTTACGGACAAGCTCGATGGCTTTGTAAGGCCGATCGTCCATGGCAAGGGCGAATTCAATGATGCGATTGATCGGTTCCAGCGCGTCCAGCTTCTGCAGCTCCTGCTTGAGCTGAGCCGGCTTCAAAGCGAGAATCTCCTGAACCCGCTCATCTGTGAGAGCATTGGGGGCGCGTTCAGCCTCGTTGAAGTCCGGGGCCTGCTGTTTACCGAAAGACCCGAGTATACTGTCGTCTCTGGTCAAGATGCCATTCATGATATTGGGCAGTTTTTTTGCCAGAAGGTGTTCCCATGTGTTGGCGGGAACCGGAACCGTCTCGCCCGGGCCGATTAAAATAGTGTCCTCGCCATTGGGCCGACCGCCAAGGACGGGAATGGCTTGCCACCCCTTGGAATTATTGCGAACGCCCACATAGACATCGCGGTTTTGAAGCGCGTTCAACCTTGACTGCAAATCGCGAATCAATGCCGCCTGATCTTCTACTACCCTGTTATTGTCCATTTCTGACTCCTTTTGGTTGGAACCCTAAAAGCGTCCGGCCGCGCCAATAAGGCGCGACCGGTGTTTGATGCGAGAACTACTGGATCGCGGCGGCCGCGAAACGGTGGAAGTACTGCTGACGGTTCGCGGCAGCGTTAACTGCGGCGCCGTCTTCCCACTGCCAGTACAGGCTGACGGTCTGGTCTTCCTGATGGCTCTGGGGGGGCTCGGGCCGTGTGGATCCGATTTCGGAATAAACGTTGTAACGGGCCTTCTCAGTGGCAGGGACGATGTAGATGTCCGTGTTGCTGATGGGGTTGACGTTATAACGTTCGTCGGTGAAGTCCTTGATCCGGATGACGGGAATGCCCCGGTACATGCCAAGAACACCCTTGCGATGCAGCTCGGCCTTGGTCGCGTCGTCGAAACCAAGGGCGTCGTAACCAGCAAGGTTGTCGAGCGGGAACAGGGCCCGGGCGCTGCCAACGATGGCCCGGATGTCGCTGACACCACGAACACGGCGGATAGCCGCATCGAGAGCGACCTGACCAATGGCTGCGTTGTTAAGGTTGGTCGAGAAGGCGCCGTTGGCCGGAAACGCGGCATTAAACACGTTCAAGCCGAGGCTGATCTTGTGGACCAGAATGCCCTTCGCGGCCGCCGAAACCAGATCGGACACCAGCAGGCGACCGGTCTGCAGCTTCTGGACGGGGATCCGGAAGTGCATGGCACGGGGGCTCTGACGCACGGTCCAAGCTGTCTGGGTCAGGCTCGAGGCCTTACGAACAGTGCCGTAGGCCCAGTCGTAAACGCGGCCGTAGCCGATAACTTCGCTGAATTCCAGCTCGGTATCGAGGTCGCCCGGAACGACGTCATAGAACATGTCGATCGGGTTGTAGAGCTCAACCTCTTGCGCAACGCGCTGGTAAACATGATTGCCGAAGGCCTCAAGCTTCTCGACCGAGGAATCGCGATTGGAAAACCACTGGAAATCGAGGGCTTCACGCTGCAGTTCCCGGAGTTCGGCCTGAGTTTTCTTGCCTTCTGCCGTAGCTTTCAGAAGATCTTCGAACATGGTATCACTCCAAATTTTATATGAATAGATAGTGTTGACTGTTGATGCGACCGGGCAATTACCCGATCAGATAGGTGACCGTGTTGCCACGCAGATTCCAGAAAGTGCCGATCTCGGTGGCGCCGACAACGGCGTCAGCCTGAGCGGCGAAAGTCGGGAATCCAAGAGCGTTGAGGGTCAGCCGTGTGACGCCCGGAACAGCAGCGGTCCAGTCGGCCTGAGTGCGAGCACCGCCAACCAGCTGGTCGTCCTCGACCATAAAGCCATTGCCGAGGAAGGCGTACGGAAACTTGCCGTCGTCATCGGCGGTGCCGTCGTTGGCCTGAATGGTCTCGTAGAAAGCGTCGCCAGCGTTTTTCGCGATGGCTTCTTTCACGATCATGACCAGCTCAGAACGAGGCGCCTGCGCGTCGGCATTCGCAGCCACTGGAGTGACGAGCGGAGTGTCGGTACCGGCAGCATTGGCGCCAAGACGGCCCCACTGGCCCTGCAGCATGTCTGCGCGGATATCCACTTTCGTGAGCATGTCGCGGAGACCTTGAACGAGAGTAATCATGTTTATCCTCCAAACTGATTTCAGTTAGTTGTCAAGAAAAGAACATCAGTTGTGGACGGCCATGGCGACCGCCCACAACCTTGAAAATTACGGGCCTTGGACAGTGATGGTGACCGTGCCCTGATCGGTCAGCGAGGGATCCCCGTCATTGCTGACTTCATAAACGAATGTATCGTCGCCAATGTAGTCGTTGTCCGGGGTGTATGTAAAGCTGCCGTCGGCGGCGAGAACCAGAGTGCCATGAGTGACATCGGTGACCGGTGTCGTGTTCACGATCAGGTTATCGCCAGCAGGGGCGACGTCGTTGGTCAAGACGTTCTTGTCGTTGAGAGCCGTGTTCTTAGCTGTGTTCCAAGCGTCATCAACGGCGATCTTTGGATGCATCGTGATGCTCACAGTACCCTCATCGGCCAACGGAACGGCATTGCTGTCGCTCACCTCATAGGTGAACTCGTCATCACCGACATAGTTGTTGTCCGGGGTGTAAGTGAAGGTGCCGTCCGCATTGAGAACCAGAGTGCCGTGCGCAACGTCCACGACAGGATTGACATTGACCACCAGTGGGTCGCCGTCCTGATCAGTATCGTTTGTAAGAACGTTGCCGGTGATCACCTGATTCATGATGGCATGGAACTCCTCGTCACCCGCGACGGGCGCATGAGGCGTGATAGTGCCGAGCTCATCGATGAGGTAGTAAACGGCATTGCCGTAGATACCCCAGAACGTACCGATTTCGGTGGCGTTGACGATGTAGTCGGCCTGCCCCTCAAAAGTCGGGAAACCGTTGACATTCAGACTCAGCCGGGTGACGCCGCGAACGGCAGCCGCCCAATTGGCCAGAGTGCGAGCGGCGCTTGTCAGCTGATCGTCTTCAACGATATAGCCGCCGCCAAAAAAGGCGTAGGGAAATTTGCCGTCATCATTGGCAGAGCCATCGTTGGCCTCGATGGTCTCATAAAGAGCATCGGCGCCGTTCAGCGCGATGGCTTCTTTTGCGACCATGACCAGCCTAGCCCTGCCCAGCCGGGCGTGGGCGTTCTGCGAAACAGGGACAACGGCCGGCTCGCCGCCGGGCGCCCCTGCCAGATAGCCCCACTGGCCCTGCAGCATGTCTGCAGAGATGTCGACCTTGGACATCTTGTCGCGCAGACCTTGAACTAATGTGATCATGCTTCCTCCTCTAAGGATAAGCGATAAAAGTGTTGGCGAAAAACACAGCGCAGGGCCATGTTAGATAGCGTCAAAAAGCTTGTCCATGGCTGTCTTCTTGGGCTCGTCTGCGGACGCGCCGGAAGCAACGCCGATGCCGCCATTCTGCGGATCGTCAACCATGTCGCTCTTCATCTCCTCAGGCTCGGCCACGATCAGGTCAACAGCGTTGGCCAGACCCGCGACAAAGGCCTCGAACTCGGCGTCGGAACGACCGGAGATCTCGCCATCAGCCTCGGCAAACATCCACGAGGTCACCATCTCAGCGACCGCGGACGCTTCCAGCTTGTTGCCAACAACCTCTTCGATCTTTTCCTTGCGAGCCGCATTGGCCTGCACCATCTGCAGTTTCTTGTTCTCGGCAGTGATGGTGGCAAGCTGGGCCTCCAGCTCCGCGTTCGCAGCCTCGAGGGTCGCCTTTTCGGCTTCCAGAGTGCCGACCTTCTCAGTCAGCTCATCTTTCTCGGCCTCCAGAGCGCCAGCCTTGGTTTCCAGATCGGCCTTGGCGGCCTCAAGGTCAGAAATTTTCTGATCGGCGGCATTCTGGCCAGCCTCGGCCGCAGCCGCCTCTGCAAGGGCTAGCTTGTCCTTCAGCTCAGCATTTTCAGCCTCGAGACGCTGAATGTCTTTTTCCATGGTAACCTCCAAATTTGTATCGGTATGTTCAATCTCGGTAGCTTCAAGATCAGTGGCGTCATTTTGATTTGCTTCGTCAGACGCCGTAAACGAAACATCAGTAGCAGTGGCGTTTCGGTCGGCCGGATTGTGCGGAGGCAAGATAATCGAGGCAGTCTTGAACCGTGGTTCGCGCACCCATATCTCGCCACCATTTCTCACATGCTCACAGCCGCCGGCGCGGGTGGTGGAGACATTGCCGCAAACAGCGCATTCGACCTTGTTCGTATAGCAAGTCATGGAAAACTCGAGCTGCCCGCTTCCAGCCTCCTGCAGGATCTTTTCTGCGACATCATGGAATCGCCACGCCAGAAAAAGCGAGTCGATCTTCACGCCAACAACCTCTCCAGCTCCATCCAGCGTGCGCTTTTTGGTCGACCCCTTCAGGACTACACCGCGAACTACAAAGTCGTGGTTGACGTCAAGAACGACGCCAGACTCAACGTGAAACTGGCCGTCAGCAACGGCCGCATATAGATCCTTCTCGTCAAAACGATATCCGTTAGTGTTCACAAACGGGAAGCTGTGGCAGAGCCATGCTTCAATCCTGATGACATCGCCAGCCTTATAATCCTCGCCGGCCGCGGTCAGCGCTTCGGGGTCAGCCCCCTTGGTCACCTTGACCTCGCTTGCCGCCGCAAGGATCTCAAACTTCTCGCCGTCAAACCCATCGGCCTCCGCGCCGAAGACGTCATCCACAACCTTCATATTTTCATCGGCCATATCTACCCTCACCTACATCAGTGTTCCGGAACTCGTCACCGGCTCACACCGGCAGTGATTGTGCATCGGGTATGTTGCCAAAAAATCATCGAGCGTCATCACGACGCCCTCGTTTGCCATGCAGGCCTCGCAAACCTTGTCGTCGCCCGCGGTCACAGGCGAAACGTAGATCGATCCGTCCTGCTTCATTTTCATCAACTTGTTGGCCAGATGACATTTCTGGCCTATTTCCTCGACGTACATCGGCGCCCGATTATCATGCAGGGCAAGCAAATACATCTGAATTGCAAGAATCTTTGCTTCGGGATCAATATTAATATCACTCATAATTCTGTCAACATTACGGAACAGGTCGCTTCTAAACCGAACAACATACCCGGCGTTCCACGCCATCATCGCCTGCGCCGTCATCGGATACTCAGCCGAGAGGCCAGCGTCCAGATACTTCATAATCAGGTCATCAGTGAAGGCCTGAAAAGCCGCAAAACCAGCGACAACGTATTTTTTAATGTCTTCTTCGCCAAGCCGTAGAGCCGCCATAATCGAGTCAATCATGGTCATGAAGACCGCCTTTATGGCCGCGATATCGTCTTCAATTTCCGGATTATCTTCGCGCTCATAATCATCAGGCTGATCATCCTCGGCGGCAACAAAAGCTTCTGTTTTCGTCTCGTCTGCCCCCTCGGGCTCGTCTTTCTTTCTCTTGGGTGTCCCGCTCGAGCCATCAGGCCGGCCGGGCTCATCATTGATCTGACCCTCTCCCTTGCGATTGGTCGAATAGGCCACAGGCGGAGGACCAATCTTTTCGTCGATTCCAGAGGCCTTTTCAGCCAGATGCAGCTCGATAACCTGACGCCCGTTGTAGCCCAGCTCGTGGAGAGTCATGACTCGGGGCAGGACGCCGTCTTCCCACGCCTTCAGGACAGACGATTTCACAGTGCGCTCGTCGCGCAGTGGGGTAATCCGGAACTGATAGGTCGGGATAATGTCTTTTTTGCCGTTCTCGGTCAGGATCTGAAGCAGGAGCCTTTCGGTCCACCGCTTCAGAAGCATTCTGATGTCTTCGACTTTCGCGATGGTATTGAGCAGAGTAAAGGTGTTGGGGCTGCCGCTGGCCGAGCCAGAAGTCAGGACTTCCGGGATACCGGAGGCCCGGCCCATATCGTCATTCACTTCGGCGTAACGTTCTTTCAAGCCCAAAACCTTGCCATCCGGACCGATATCGATCACATTGATATCGCTTCCACCCCAGACCATAAAATGGTCGGTTTTAAGCTTTCTGAGGGCGGTCTGGAGGAGGTTAAATCTGGCAGGATCGGGCAGGGAGAGCGGGTGATTGGGGTCGTCGTGCCCCATGGTGACGATCGTGAGGCGCTGAATCAGACCGGCAATAGTAGAACGGTCCAGCCAGCGGAGCCTGTTCTTGTCAGCCAAGGGCTGCAAGAAACGATCAACATACGAGAAACCAGTTGCAGAGTAATCTCTTTCGCGTCGTTTCAGGTGAACCGTGAACTTGGGCGGAAGCATGATCTTGTCCTTGCCCGCGTTAATTTCTTTCTTAACCCAGTCCGGCAAGGACTCAAGGATAATCTTCTTGACTGGGTCGTCTTTTGTCTTGCCCTTTACGGCATCGACAATATCCCGTGGAACGTTCCATTCTATAATATCAAGGCCAGCAGCAGCGGCTTCTTTGCTTGGCTCAAGTTCGTCAAAATTCAGGGTTGTGATCCGGGTGGGAAGGTTGTACTTCTTGCCGGTCTCTTCGACCAGAACGTTTTCCCACTTGACCGAAGCAACCCAATCACCGAGCACCAGAAGGTGAAGCATGCACTGCTTAAAAACACCCTCAATGCCGCCCGCGCCGACGATGCCAGTCGTGACCTTCGTGTCTTTGCCGATTTTACTGCCGGCCGCGGGGTTGAACCCGTTCACGCTCTTCAGCCAAGCCTCGAGCATCTTCTGGACTTCTTCGTCTTCATTGCTGAGCATCACATATCCGTTGTCGAGAATGCAGTTGTCGATCAACGTGTCGACGCAGTTGCCGACATATCCTTCGAACTTGTAGAGATCCCAAAGAACCTGATTCCGCGTCTTGCTATCTGTCGTCGCAGTCTCAAGGTCACGAACTTTCTGCAGATAGGTTTGAGAGTCCGACATTTTAGAGGGCAAAGAAGCAGCGTAGAACAGCTGCCCGCTTTCTGGAGAGTAATCCCAGAAAACGGACATGGGGCCGCCATCAGAACCGGCGAGACTCACCTCGTCTGGCAGCCCCTTGGATGAAATGGGCAGGCCATACCTTTCGGCAACTTGCGCATATGATAATCCGGCCTCGAGCTTTTCTGGATGCCCGATCCGCACGTCAGCTTGGCCGCCATAATCATCTGAAAACCTTTTGTCCGTCATCTGG
>Ga0209606_1004977_pt1 | contig 11838 bp, 23 predicted proteins | sample AD_UKC057_MetaG_FD_184412 | JGI IMG/M metagenome (GOLD analysis project Ga0209606, IMG submission 184412) | Active sludge microbial communities of municipal wastewater-treating anaerobic digesters from USA - AD_UKC057_MetaG (SPAdes) (version 2) | ecosystem: Engineered > Bioreactor > Anaerobic >...
CTTGAAGAAGGACGAGGCATCGCGAAGCCAGCGGGCCGATTTGAGCACCGTTTCAATCCAAGTTCCGGACTCAATAGCAGCGGATTTGACAGCCGCATCTTCGGCTTCGACCAAAACCGCACTGCGCAGTTCAGCCGCCAACATCTTGACGAGTTCCTGCTTTTCGCTCAAAGACAACTTGGTAGCCATATCATGGCCCTTTCATAAGTAGCGGAATAACAGTAACTTAACGGCGTATTGAGTAACCTTTCCGCTTTGGTTAGCCCAATCCGGGAGGGGATTTAATTATTGTGCTTCCGTTTCCCCTTCCACCGGCATTCCACTACCCCTTCTTTAAGGTGGGCCATTTTCGAAGGTGTTGCCCCATCGCAAGTCTAGCAATATCAACCGCAGACCCATGAATACGACGAGGGCACACCCGTTGCGCAGATTAGGACAACTTTGCCGGATCTTGCCGTCTAGGAATGGGTGGCACGCTTATTGCAATCGACTATATGCAGTATTTTGGAGGATTTATCATGAGCAAAATCAACACGTACGGTGGCCCACCGTCGTACTTGGAGAATGTTGCGGACAGAGTCTCTGTTGCGGGGCCTCTCCCCCACCTTACCGGAGCGCAGGAAGCCTTGCGGGCGCACAACGAACTCACACCTCAGCAGGCAGTCCTGCTGTGGCACTTTCTATCTGGTGCAGCCGAGCTTCAGGCCCGGATCGACTTCGCCGTTTCGGCTGACGCGAAACATTTCGGTCGTCTCCCCGCCCCCGCGACCAAGGAAGTCCTGATCGCCGCCCGCGAGATGTCGCTCGTCGCGCAGGATCTGTTGAAGGAGACCCCCGCCCTTCTGTCTCGTCTGAGGGCGGTGGCGGAAAAGGTTATTGCAGAGGGAACAAATGATGCAGGGCGAGAATAATCCGGTGGCCGCGACAGGCATGGCGAAGGGCGCGATCTTCGTGCTCTCCTTTCTTGGTCCTGCGGCCCCCGTGGTCTGGCACGGCGAAACCGCTATGGGTAACTATTTCATTGGCCATCCGATCATCGATGGCCTCCAGTGCAATCATGTGAGAATTCGTTTCCACAAGACCGACATCGAGCGCAGTTACCCTTCTGGCCCTTCGGCGCCTGTTGTCTGATATTTCCCTTGACATTCAGGCGCCATTTCCTTACCTTGGAAAGTCTCAACAAAGCGACAACTGGGGAAGACAAAGGGGGACATGGAAATGTAAGCTTCATTCAACTAACCATATGTATCACAAACAACGGAGTAACAGATGCGAAACAGAGTGAAGAAAATGAAGTTCGTCTCCCGGCCGTTCGTGCAGTCCAACCGGGATCTCATCTTCCTTTTCGGAGACAATCTGGCCCGGAAGGGGTTTCTGGGACAGGCCGCAGAGATGCGTGGTGAGCCCAATGCGATCGGGATTCCCACGAAGCATTATCCCGGCCGTAGGCCCGACTCCTTTTTCGCGGACGAGGACTTTGACCGTGTTGTGCCTGAAATCGACGCGGCGTTTGCCACCATCCCTGATGGAGCGCAAGTGGTGGTCCCGGCCGCGGGTATCGGTGGGGGGCTTGCGGAGCTTCCGATTCGCGCTCCCAAGATCTACGCCTATATCGAAGAACGGATTCTCGCCCTTGAAGATCAGCAGTAAGGCCCTTTGACAACGGAGGTTCACATGAACGAAGAAGCAAAAACTAACCAAAAAGAAGAAGGCCGGATGGTGGACGGCAAGATGCTCTATCCGTTCAATTCCATGAGAAGCCGCGGCCTCTCTGTGGCAATTTCGTTCGGCCTATGCGGCATCGGGATTACCGGATGGAAGGAATTTCGCAGCATCAACATTAACTTCGGGATCGTCTCGCTGACGGTTGCTCTCGGCAACATCAAGAACAACATCGATATCCTGTTCCGGCTCACTGATATGATATTCAGCGCCGGATTGCATTACCGGGCCATGGCGAGCAGCCTGACCATGCATGCCGTTATCGTCGACAAGCTCCTTGTGTCAGCCGTTGAAGATGATCGCGAGGAATTCCTCCGGAAGGCGAAGCTCATGCTGCCCTATGCATCCGAGGCCGTGGAGTACGTGGCCGACTCGGCCTTCCCGGGCGCAGACAGCCGCGATGTCGACAAGATCTGGACCAACTGCCTGCTGACGGAGAAAGAGTTCTTTGCCGGCGATTTTGGTGACGAAGAAAAACCGGGCCTGTTCGATATCGCCAATGCAAATCTGCATCGAACCTCTGCCGCTGTAAAGAGGGCGACTGAGCCTACCGCCGGCAAGGTGAGCGCGAAGCGATCGCGCAAGTCTGGCGCTGACGAAGCGGCTGTCCTAGGCATCGCGGCATCCAGCCCCGCGCAGAAAAAGCGCAAGCGGGCCACGAGAGTCGCCGAGAAGATCGGCGAGGTTACAGGGGCCTAAGCGAAAGCTTTGGCCGTTTTACAGCTGGTGCAACACATAGGCTTTGGGGTTTGTTTTTCTCCTTTAGCTCGTGGGTTGCACCAGTTCTTTTTTTAGTTGGACAATTTGCGAGGTATTCGCATGCAACGCTTTATTGTTTCGGCTGTCGCTGTTCTAGCGGCAATGTTTTTGTGGATGGGTCAGGTGAGAGAGGAGGAGCGAGGGTTCGAAGAGGCGGCAAGGGGCATAGAGAGAGACATTCATACTCTGCGCCAGATAGCAGTTATTGACTCCCAGATTACCGCTGTGAAAAACATGCTCCTGTCCTCTGGCGGGGATACAGCACTGGCTATACCCATCTACAGGGCGCACATCAGGCACGAGCAAGGGCCAGACCTGATCATCGCCGTCATTTCGACGGAGTCGTCGTACCGCAGGAATGCAGTGAGCGAGGCGGGGGCTTTGGGATTGATGCAGATCATGCCCCCTACCGCAGAGTTGTTTCTGCCACTGCTGGGAAAGACCAGTTACGACCCCTTTAATCCTGAGGACAACATTGATCTCGGGACGTTTTATCTTTCCTGCGCTATGCGGCAATATGGTGGCGACATGTCCTTGGCCTTGGCCGATTACTTTGGCGGGGCCAAGGGGGCAAGAAGCTACCGGCAGAAGGATTGGGACAGGATTCCAAAGACGGCCCGGTACGTACAGAAGGTGTCAAGGAGTCACCGGGAGCTTAATCTCATGTAAGAGGGTGTATATGAAAGAAATCGCAAGGATAAGGTATGCCGAGGAGGCCCCGTACTGGAAGACCTCCCGGACTGCGGCCGAGGACTGGGTCGAGAAGGCCAAGAGGGTCATTGTGGGCGCAGGGGGCAGGGTGCTGGCTGACATGGTCCTGAACGTTGAGGGAAAGACGACCTACGTCATCAAGTTCGCGATGGCGATCGATGGCCAAGAACGCGAGTACCGAATCGACTGGCCGGTGTTAAAGTCCCGCGCGGGCGACGAGCGAGCGGCCAAGGTGCAAGCAGCGACGGTGTTGTATCACGCTGTCAAGTCTCTCCTGCTATTGGCGATCCCATATGGGCCGCGAGCGAGTCACCTGATTTGGGAATTAATGCCAGACCAGAAGACCACGGTACTGCAGGCGGCGGCGCAAGAGTTCCAGCCCCTCCTCCCTCCTGCTGCAAAGGTGGCCGGAGATATGAGGGCTGAAGAGTGCGAAGTGATTGCGTAACAACCAAACAAGGAGAACACTGTCATGAAACAGGGCGTCAAAATACTTACAGGCAAAGAGCTGCGCCTGAAAGAGAGTTTTAACTTGGAGGGCGTTTACAACAAGAAGATCAGCCCGCGCATCGACAAACTGATCGACGAATGCAAAAAGCACGGCATACCGATCGTAGTCGTCACTTGCTTTGCGGGCGAGCCCGGCGAGGGCGGTGCCTTGGTGAGCACGGCGCTTTCAATGAACCTCGTCGAAAACAGAACCCCCGTCGCTTTTTTGTCAACGGTAATGAACTATAGCGGCGAGGTGCAGCCGAACGACGACCAAACCAATGAGGAGGAGTCATGCCTGTAAGCATTCATGAGGTTGATTACGAAGAAGCAAAAGTCGCCGAGGCGAACGAGACGGCCATTGACCGACCTACTGTTCCGGCGATTGGCGACCAAGAAAACGAGCTGATGGCGTTAATCCTCAAAAATGTTGAGGAGATAAACAACGCCGCTTACGCCTTGGCGGAGGCGCGGGTTGTCGTTGATGTGGCTCTCACGCCGCTTCGGCCTCTACCGGGGACCACTGCCCCGATTCCGTGTGTGGAGGTACGCTTTTTCGCCTCTCTTTATGACCATGCGCAAGAAAAGTCTTGACAAAGAGATAATAAAGAGCTATATTGTGCTGCGGTGTCCCCATAACGCCGCGTATGTTCCTCCATAGAGCAAGAGGTCGGGTCTAACATGCCCCCGGCCTCTTGATATTTTAAGCCAACAAATCACACGATAACCAGTTGTACGATAGCTGCACGGAGAAGAGACTATGAATTTCCTAGGAATTGGCAAGAAAAGCAACACCGTAGAGAAAGTGGTCCACCCCGATCTGCCGCTGGAGGAGTGCAATATCCAGCCTTACAACGGCTGCGAGGTTCGGATCAACGTTGACTGGGCCAGCAGCGGAGTTCAGCTCGGCGCCACCGGTGTCATTCAGAGCATCGAGACCAACGGCTTTTATGTCAACTATGTGCTCAATGGCCGCATCCTCTTCCACCCTTTCTGGCACTGGATGTCCTTCGTTGCGCCTGTAAGCGAAGAAGCAACGGAGTAGGTCATGGTGGCTCAGTTCGACGAAGTCAGTATCGACGTTTCGGTTGGCGATGTCTTCCGCGACCTCGAGTATGAGCAGCGGTTTCGCTGTGAGCGGCTTGCGGTTGTCGAGAGGGTCGATGCCGAGCGTCAGTTTGTCCATTTATCAGCCTTAAACGGAGGGGTGCGGCTTGCCGTACCTCTTCACAGGATGCACCCTAATAGAACCGACGGGTTCACGAAAGTGAGGCCTTATGCTGGTAAGTTTCGGCAACGATCAGGTTAACATCCGGCCCGGCGATCTTTTCCGCGACCAGAATCGGTTTTCCCCTTACTATCCTGACCGATTTATTATGATCACCGAGGTTCGACACCCTTTTGTCTTCGCGGTCTGCGTCAACACGCTACGCAGGGTCAAGCTTGAAATCGGAAGCTTCAGCCCCAAACGAACCAGAAAGGGCTACTCGAAGGTCGATCTGGTTCCTCACTGGTTGAAGGACAATTTGGCAAAAATCGGTTGACACAATAGCGAAAAAAGCGTATATTCCGCTAAATTAAGTCTCAGCGGAGAAAAACATGCATAATAAGAAAACCAAAGTAATCGCCATTGCCAGCCAGAAAGGCGGCGTCGGTAAAACAACCGTAGCCATCAACTTGGCTGGCGCCCTTGCAAAGTCCGGGTCTTCAGTGCTGCTGATTGACATGGATCTGCAAGGCAACCTCTCCTCCACCTTCGTCGATGACATCTATGCCCTCGAGCACACCGTTATGGACATTCTGGTGGACGGGAGTTCCGGAGCGATCAACAACTTGGTCGTGCCCACCAGTGTGGCGAACATCTACATTGTCCCGGCCAACCTGTCGCTGAGCAACCTCGACATCCAGACGGCTGGCGACGACGATGCCCAGTACTACCTCTCTGACGCTATGGGCGAAATCGATAAACAGTTCGACTACGTCGTGATCGACTGCCCTCCTAATCTGGGCCGGGCGACGAAGATGGCCTTGGTCGCTTCCGATTGCGTCCTGATTCCGGTCGAGTGTCAGGAATGGGCTATTCAGGGTGCTGCCCAGCTCGGGGCGTTCATTGACAAGATCCGCAAGCGGGCCAATCCCAAACTCAAGATCATCGGCCACCTCATCAATAAGATTGATGCGCGGCGGTCGGTTGATCAGGCGTTTCGAGAAAAAATCCGCGAGTCAGCTTTGGTGATGCAGACAGAGATCCCCAGTTCGGTAAAGTTCATCGAAGCCTCGGTTGCCCGGAAGACCATATTCGAGTGGCTTCCCAATTCCGTACAGGCTTCTTATTTTGAAAACTTAGCCAATGAGGTGATCAGCCGTGTCTGAAAAAAAGAAATTACTAAAAAGCATCGGCCAGAGCGGTGGCCTTGGCGATAGTCCGATCAAAAGAGACTTTTGGGCCGACGAAACCGGGCCCGTTCAGTCTGCGCGATTTGACGGCACAAAAGCTCTTCGCAATGCGCGGCTCATTCCTTTGGACAATATCTCCCCTGACCCCAGCCAGCCTCGCAAAGCGATCGACCCTTACCGGCTCGAAGAGCTTATCGAATCAATCAGTCAGTTCGGCGTTCGTCAACCTATTTCAGTTAGTCCGGCTGGTGACGATAAGTACATCATTATTACCGGAGAACGCCGATGGACGGCGAGCAAGCAGGCCGGGCTTACCGAGATTCCTGCCGTTATCGTCACAGAGCAACTGACTGACGAGAGGCGAATGGCCCTGCAGCTGATCGAGAACATTCAGCGCGAGGACCTCAATCCTATTGATCGGGCCAAGGCGTTCTTGGAGCTAAGACGGCTGTCGGGAAAGCCGTGGAAGGACGTCGAGGAGCTGGTGGGTATCGGGGAAAACCGGAGACTGCAGCTTATGCGTCTTCTGGATTTGCCCGAGGAGATTCAGGAAAAGATCTCTTCTGGTCGCAAAGCCGAGCTAACAGAAAAACACGCCCGGGCGTTGCGCAAGCTCGCATTCTCGCCGGAAATGCAGAAAGCCTTGTTCGATAGAATCGTAAATGAAGGGCTGTCTTCATACGACGCCATGACCGCAGCCAAAGAGGCCCTGAAAGAGCGGTCTTCCGGCAAGCCTCAGAAGGTAACCATTGTGTATTCGAGCAAGGAAGACCTGATGAATCAGCTTCGGGCTATGCTGTCGAACCTTGGGGGGTGATTGTCATACCGAACCCGGGTTCGGTAACATTAAGTACACCTTATGTGTTTGGAGTGAGCGATGGGAACAACAATCAGTAGTGTCGGCCGCACCTATGCAAGGCTGTCGAACGATTATGATCGAGCCAGCTATGAGTTGGAAATGGCCGAGCAGGCAGTGAAATGTGAGATCGAGAGCGAAGTCAGAGAGCTGCTCCAGTCAATCGCGCAGAAGCACGGCGTTCGAGTCTCTGCAATCTTCCCGCGGTATGTCATGGTGACGGGAGAGAGCGCAAGCGTGCTGGCGAGCGTCGATATCGACATTGAAGCGGCAGACAGCTGACAGAAGGGAGGTACAGAGTAGTGCTTGATTCGAAGTATAAGAAGGGCGACTTTGTCCGTTTCAGGTGGCTCGGGGGCCTTGAAGAAAGAGAGGTGATCGACGAGCCGCAGTTCGATCGCGGCGAATACACTTATAACGTGGGGATGTCTACAAGGGTCCGCGAAAGCGACATCGTGGAGGCCCTGATCAGCGTGTCGCAAGAATAGTCGCAATTTGCGACTAAAACATAACTCAAGTCTACTGGAGGTAGAGATGAAAAAAAGGTTCAGAGTGTTAATCGCAACAACTGTCGTAATGTCTTTGATGTTGGCTGCATGCGGCTTTGCGGCTGACCACACCGACAGGCTTCGTCGCTACAGAGTCACAGAAGAGGCGAAGGCGAAGGTGGGGATGAGCACGGATCAAGTCAAGGCCAAGCTAGGAGCGCCGGCTGCGGTTGACGCGGGCTTTCCGAAGATGGATGACTCACAAGTCATTTTCTTCGATGAGCCCAAGATGGTCGGGCAGCTCAATAACAGTACTTGGTTCTACTTCTCGGCCGCTGAAGTCATCCGCTTTACGGATGATATCCTCCCCGAGGCTAAGTACGTGATCAACAGCACGAAGACGACCAAGGAGCTCTACAAGAGATATGAGGGAGAGAAGACCCTGTATATCTTAAAGGGCGAAATCATCAACCCGACCATGGGGCAAGGGTATGAGCTGACTCGGAATCCGGATCTGCGAAAGCAAGTTATCGATCGGCATCCGAAAATCACGTATATCGATGTTCCGAAAGGGCCAGAGGGCCAGCCGATCGGGCGGAGCACGACCATCTATCTTCCTGTGCTCTGCGTTATTTTTGAGAAGGGGACTGGCGTTGTGGCCGCTACTCGGGCCTACTACCGCTTCCTCGACATAAAAAGCGAAATGTTTGAAAAGACGGAAGCATCGAGCCCCAAATAGAACGCCACTCAAAGGCAAACGGAGGTTGTAATGAAGAAAAGATTCTGTTCACTGATCGCCAGTGTTTTGTTGGTTGCGATAGCACTCGGACTGGCGGGCTGTAAGGCCAAGAGCATTGACGACCAGCTTATCAAGATCGCCCAAAAGGAACGGAGCCGCGCTGAACTCGGGATGACCGCTGAGCAGGTCAGGAAAAAGCTCGGCAGTCCGCGGTACATATTGGATGGAGTTCCTGCTCTTGATGAGCAACGTTCTTTCCGTGGCGTCGTCAAGGTTTATTACGATGAAGTGCCATCGCCTACAGGGGGAAGGCAAAGCACATGGTTTTACCTTGGAAAAGAGGTAACGTTGCGCGAGAAAGTATACCCGGAATCTGAGTACACCTATTATGTCAATGGGAGTGCTGTGCCGAGAGGCGTGTACGACAGATACCGCACGCACAATGGCGACGACTTTGATACTGGCGTCATGCTGAAGCCGAATCCAGCAAAGCCAGCGATCAGGGAAGACAAGGAGGTGTTTCGGCCCACCCTTTGCGTAACATTTGACGGTTCTATGAAAGTGGTTACGAACAGGACTGTCTATTTTCTCATTGTTCTTCCGCCGCTAAAATAGCGCAAATAACGACGAAGCGCTCCTCCCCGAGCGCACCTTACCATCTGGGGGAAGCCAATTCGCTCGGGGGGTGGATGGGGGAGAGGTGTTACAGATGTACTCAGTGTTCGTGACAGTTATGGACTTCGGAGTGACAGTTCAAGCAAAGCAGTTTACACTTGGAGGCTTCGGCTGTGATAGTATCCCAGCTGTTATTTGAGAGAGACCGCAGCGAGAGGGACATCGTTTTTTCGGCAGGGTTCAGGTGATGGAACGACAGGGCGTGAATGTTTTTGCTATATCCGCAACTTTGACATTTCCCCCCAAATAACCGCACAAGCTCCTGTTTTCTAACGAGTCCTCTGGCTTGCTGGTTTTTGTAGATTTGGTTCCTTGCGTTCGTGCTCCGATTCTTGCAATTCCGGCCGCAGAACTTGGTTTGTCTGCCGGTCAGGGGCTTGCCGCAAGTTTCACAGAACAATATATGGGGTTCCGTATCATTCATTAACACAATATAAGGCATTTGCGAAAAAGCGCAACCCCTGTAATTTCATCGACGAGACATTGGGCCTGTAGCTCAACTAGGTTAGAGCGGCAATCTCATAAGTTGCGGGTTGCCGGTTCGATCCCGGCCGGGCCCACTATCACTGCGGCATGCTTTTTGCTTTGTCTTGTCAGTAATATCTTTATCTTGCGATCGCGTGACAACGCGTTTTTGTTTGTTTAAACAGTCTCGACAATAAGACAATAACCAGTGGAGGAAGCATCATGAGGTTTGGCATTTGGACTCGCCTGATCGCCTTGATCATCGTCGTCGGCCTTTGGGCCTGTCCCGACGGATTGGCGCAGGACGTATTTCACATTCCCGTCATGTCCGGCAAGGTCGTCAGATTGTACTGGGAGCCGTCGACCGACGAGCCCGGCGGCTCTGGGCTTCGTGGGTACAAGATTTATCAGGTCGTTGATGGCGTCCCGCATCTTCTTTCGATGGCCGCGGCGGAGGACGACTCCGCAACCGTGGTAGCCATTGTCAACGACTATTACGAGAAGTCGATCTTTTACGTCACCGCATTTGACTGGGCTGGCAACGAGAGTGGCCCCAGCAACACCGCGGGAACGATTTGCCACAACGGCCCCGCCGTACTGCTCGGAGATCTGAATCAGGACGGGGTGGTAGACATTGAGGACTATTTTACTGTCAAATGGCTCGAAGGGTGGTGGTGTACCGACGAACTGCCCGGATATCGAGAGGATGCCGACCTGATGCCTGACTGCAAGATCGACATTGAGGATCGGTTTGTCGTGAGGAAAAACATGGGAGAAGCGTACCGTGAATCCAATTGAGTACTTGAGGGCCTTCAAGATCGGGCTAACTGGCGTGAAGCCGCTGACCCTTGCTGCGGGTGCGCCCGAGGGGGTGGAGACGATCACCCCCGCGCCCGGGGATAAGTTTGAAGTCACCATCCCGATCGACGGGGACAAGCCGTTCCACGGCCTCGGATTCTATGTCTCGTGGCCGGCATGCGTGAAGCCGCTGATGCGCAAAAAAACTGGTTCCGAAGAGATGGAGCCCACGTGGGCACCCGGTGACATCTGGGCTGGGCGATCGCTAGATGCAGCGGTTAACCTCCCGGGCGACGGGAGCAGGATCTACGTATCGCTGAGCGTCGACAAAGGGCAGCAGCCCGTCGTTGGTGACGGTAAAAACTTCGTCACTCTGACCTTCGAGGCGTCCGACGTTGAGGGTGAAGGATCGATCTACATTTCCGACGTGAAACCCTTGCGCTGGAAAGCCGACGGTACGTTTGAGCGGCTGACCTGTGAGGTTGGCGCCATCGAAAACCACTTCGCCTTCAGCGTCGAAGAACCGCCTTATACTGGAGACGACGGGACTATGATCGTTCGCGTGGTAGTTCGCAAGATCTAACAATCAAACATCCGGCAGCAGGGCAGAGGGGGAGCCCTGCTGTGCGGCATACGGGAGAGAACGCTGTGAAATACAAGGTTATTGTTACAACGACCTACGAAGCAGAGGCGCAGCACCCACTGCTTGCCGCCAAGGTCGTCCGCAAGGGGAAAGCTACAGTCGCCGAGCAGGATCTCTACGTGTTTTCTGACCGCGGCGCCATGGAGTTTCGCGAGCATGGATCGACGAAAGGCTATGCGGCTGTTAAGGACAGCCTTTCTGCGGACCAGCTCGACGAAGTCATGGCCAATTGGGGCAAGGATGACGCGCTTGGGTCTGTTTGACGGCGATCGAGCTGGAATGCGATATCAGGGCGGCAGACAGAAAAGCTGATGCGTAACGATAGCCGGATTTACGCCCGGCCTGCCGCCGACATTTTCACCGTACGGTGAAAATAGCATAAATAGTGAAAAAGGAGGAAAGCATGAGCAGGGAATTGTATGAAATGGCATGGCAATATGGAGAGTTCAAGGATTCTCCTGACGATGACGAGACAATGGACTGGGCCGCCGCCCGTATCCGCGAGCTTGAGCAGCAGCTTGCCGCCGCACAGGAGCGCAATACGGTATTACAATCTGAGCACTTGGATCACGTCAATGCGTTGCACCAGCAGCTCACCGACGCGCAGGAGAGGGAGCGTCAGTTGAACGATGAACTGTATCATGCGCGTAAATTAGTAGCTGCCTACACTTGTTCAGCTTTAGATCAGGAATGGGCGGCAAAAAGGATTGACGAACTAATCTAATACCGCCACAGGAGGCCGCCGATGAAAGTTTATGATATTTACGATGGATTTAGTAGTGCCTTTCAAATTCATTCTGTTGTGGCCGACAATATGGCACAAGCAGAGCGGATTTATATAGCAAAATACAAATCCAGAATTATACGCAAAATAGAGTTGCATAGCGAATATGTACTTGTGCAGGGCCTTGACGAGCCGCAGGAAGCAGATGATGACCATAAATGAACGCATGACCGCCCTCGGCATCCCCGGCCTGCCGCCGAATACTATCATGGGGAAGTTTCAGGTAATGAGCTTTGTAGATGCAGAATAATATCCTAGGAGATAAAAGCATTGAAATTGCTCAGATTAAAACCGTCTAGAGCCTGACCTGAA
>Ga0209606_1004978_pt1 | contig 11837 bp, 10 predicted proteins | sample AD_UKC057_MetaG_FD_184412 | JGI IMG/M metagenome (GOLD analysis project Ga0209606, IMG submission 184412) | Active sludge microbial communities of municipal wastewater-treating anaerobic digesters from USA - AD_UKC057_MetaG (SPAdes) (version 2) | ecosystem: Engineered > Bioreactor > Anaerobic >...
TTTAGGCGGCGCGCCAACTTCGTTGGCACGAAATTCGGCGGCGGCGGAAAGCGAGGGCGGGCAAAAATTCCTTCCCCCCAACCCCCTTCCTTTTTGCCCGCCCGAGCGTTTCAGTTTTGCGCCCCGCATTTTGCGGGGCAATCATTCGGAGTTTTGCTCAAAAAATGTTCGAACTTCGTCCAAGAAACACCGCCAAGTTTTACATTCAGCGAAATTGAAAGATGTTGCCTCGGCGCAAAGCGCCTCGGCATGGTATTTTTCCGCAATTTTGAAGGCATTTTTGAAATCGCACGCCAGCGTGCGGTCGGCAATGCGGAAGTTCGCCGTGCAAAGCACGGACAAAATGAAATTTTGCAAACCAATCTTTTTTCTTTCGCTTTCAGCGAAAGGTTGAGCGCATTTTTCTTTGATTGCCCAAAAAATAATTTCAAAACAATATGGACAACATAAATTTACAAACCAAAAAGTTTTTCCTCTATGCGAGAAAATCCACGGACGAACCCGAAAGGCAGGTTTTGAGTATTGAAGCGCAAATGTTTGAGTTGCGAGAATATGCCAAAAAAGAAGGACTAAATATCGTCCGTGAATTTGTGGAAAGCAAAACCGCCAAAGAGCCGGGCAGAGAGATTTTTAACGAAATGGTGGCGAGCATAGAGAAAAACGAAGCAGAAGGAATTTTGGCGTGGCACCCCGATAGATTAGCGAGAAATAGCATAGACGGCGGCAGAATAATTTACTTGGTTGATACTGGCAAAATTACATCGCTAAAATTCCCAACTTTTTGGTTTGATCCGACACCGCAGGGGAAATTTATGTTGTCCATCGCTTTTGGGCAATCAAAATATTATGTGGATAATCTTTCGGAAAATATAAAGAGGGGTATTCGCCAGAAATTGCGAAATGGAATTTGGCCCGCTTGGGCTCCTCTCGGATACATCAATGACAAAAACGCCCACAAGATTGTCGTGGATAAAGAAAAAGCAAAGTTTATCAAGCGGGCTTTTGAGATGTATTCAACTGGCGAATATCCCCTCGCTCAAATCCGAAAGATTATCAATTCCTTGGGCTTGGTTGGCAAGAAAGGCAAAATGCTTTCCGTCTCAAATTATCAATACATGCTCAAGAACAAAATTTATTACGGAATTATCGAGTACAACGGAGAATTATATGACGGAAAGCATGAACCGATTATCACAAAGAAACTTTTTGATTTATGCCAAGAAGTGATGGCGAAAAAGTCCAAACCGAAAACGCCAAAACTAAAGCCGTATGTGTACAGAGGATTTTTCCGTTGCGGGGAGTGTGGTTGCTTCATCACTACCGAAACGCAAAAGGGGCATAACTATTTACGCTGTACCAAACGGAAAAATCCTTGCTCGCAAAGATATGTCAGAGAGGACGCCATCACTTCTCAAATCAGAGAGGAAATCAAAAAAGTTTCTTTGTCTTCCGCTTGGGCGAACGCTTCAATCGCATATTTTGAAAATGAGAAAATGAAAGTCGCCCAAGAGGAAAGCTCTTTCGCCCAAAAAGCGAGAGATGAGCTTGTAGAGATAGAGTCAAAACTTGATCGTTTGCTTGATTTACACCTTGAAGGCAGTTTGTCGCAAACCGAATATGCCACCAAAAAGCACAAGCTCATTCTCGCAAAAAAGGATTTAGAGGAAAAAATCTCTGCTTTTGGGCGAAAGAGCAATAATCGGTTCGAACTTGCCATTGCCTTTCTAAAAGAGGCAAACCAAGCCGAAAAATGCGCTCAACAAGAAAATCCCGAACGGATTCGGGATTTTCTCAAAAAGATTGGTTCGAACTTCCGCATTGCCGACCGCACGCTGGCGTGCGATTTCAAAAATGCCTTCAAAATTGCGGAAAAATACCATGCCGAGGCGCTTTGCGCCGAGGCAACATCTTTCAATTTCGCTGAATGTAAAACTTGGCGGAGAGGGCGGGATTCGAACCCGCGGTCCGCTTTCACGGACGACAGTTTTCAAGACTGTTCCATTCAACCACTCTGGCACCTCTCCGGATTATCTAAAGACTAACAAAAATAGCCCTGGATGGCAATAGCTATTAAATAAAAAGCCCCTTTAATAAACAGGGGCCATGATTTTAGTTAATTTATGTCCACCAGCAACTCAAAAAGTTGCTGACCGGACATATTGTTAATTTTCAAAATATTTTTTTCAGCCTTCCAGAGTTTATTCCGGTCGGCCTTACTCAGGGGTAAAGAGCATATATGCCAGGGGAGGATATTAAATTTCAATGTCCTTTCCCATTCACCTTGATTGGCGCATTGTCGGCAGAGTGGAACAGACAGAAAATACAGTCCTTCCCGGTAATTACCTCTAGCAGGTAAATACTCAGCATATTTACCGCATTCCCTGCAGGTAACATTGCCTGCAAGTATATTAATACCAGTCACTAGCCACACTAGGTGTCTATGATAGGCATTGGGCTGGTGCCCTTGAGCCACATCTTCTAGGCGATGTTTCATAGCCAAGAAGCTAGAAACATCGTGGAGTAATACATACTCCAGACTTTTCCCCCTATATTTGCCTGATTGTAAAATATAAGGAGCCCTAGGATATTGATCTTCTAACATTGTTCCTCCTTTTAAGGTACAAATTTGTAATATGTATACTATATTAGTCAATTTTTGTCAATAGTTGACGGTAAGCTACATTTAAGATATAATTTAGTTAATCATCTAAATATTTTTATGTATTTCAATGAAGCATTGGGAGCATTAGCTGACCCTACAAGACGGAAAATTCTTAAATTATTAAGTAAGCGAAATTTATCGGCCGGGGAGATAGGCCGTCATTTTGATATCACTGCGCCATCTTTGTCTCATCATTTATCAGTGTTGCTCATGGCTGGGTTGGTTAATCAGTCGCGGCAGGGGAGATCTTTAATTTACTCATTAAAGCCGGGGGCTATTGAAATGGTAGCTAATAAACTATTAGCTATTATTAAAGAGCCAAATAAATAATATAATAATTTTATTTTATGTCAAAAACTCTCAAAGTACTAATATGGATAGCGGCAATTCTAGCCGTCATCGCTGTAATTTTATCTATTTGGTCGGCAGCGCAATCTAAAAAAATCAATAATCAGGAAGCGCAGGTAGAGCAAATTGTCGATCAAGTATTATCTACCGACTTAGCCAATAAGCCGGCTGATGAGAATCCCGTAAATCCGCTAATTGGCACAACTTGGCAAATTGTTTCTTTAACTAATAGTCAAGATGTTTTAGATTTATCCAGTTATGAGAATTCTATTCAATTTAGTGACCAGGAAATCTCCGGCCGCATCTGTAATAGTTTTAGTGGAAATTATAAAATAGTTGATGATGTCCACATTGTAGCCGATGGACCAATTACTAGAACAGAAATGGCCTGTGATAATGATCTAATGGATGTTGAAAATGCTTTTTTGTCTGGTTTAGAAAAGGGGTGGGGTTATAGTTTCGGCGAGAATGATGTTTTGGCCTTAGTCAATACCGAAGGTTGGGTTATTGGTTTGATGAAAAAATAAAAGGGTTTATTGATTGTTGTTAGCGAGATCACAATAGTGGGCCACTTGGTTGCGACAAAAATGGTTTCGTAATGCCGGAATATAACACCAGCCTCTCGGAGAACTGTTTCAGGGCTGATGTATGATGGGGGGTGTAAATACTGGTTGCCAATTTTTTCGGGTTAAAATCCTTATTTTGGCAAATATGCCCCTGGTCAATCTGACTAAAACTTTGCGCTTTACATAATAGGCCGTCTTGGCATTCAGGTTAATTCTTGCCAAATTAAGGCCAAATCCTTGTTTATTGGGATTGTTTTTGGTGATTGGTATAATTTTACCATTAAGCTGTTCATACCTATGTTATTTGATGGACTTGATGATTTTTTTATTTCCATTGTATATTATTGACAAATAATAGTTTAAGTGCGATATAATGGAACTATAGAAAAAACCGAGCATTGTAGGCATGTTTTACAGTTTTAATAATTTTATAAATTATCTAAATTTGCGAAGATAATCCTAATATATAGCAGGCAAAACGATATGGAAAAATTTAGGCCACACCAAGAAGAAATGCCTCACGAACCTCCGAAAGAAGATAATTTGGCGACCCCGGAAGCCCCAGAGCAGGCATATCAGGCTTTAAAAAATAAGAAAGAGGAAAATCCTATCGCTGATTTTACACCAGAACAACAGGCAGAGATAAGGTATAAACAACAGATTCTCTCGTCGCTTGCATATTTCATTGGCAAAGACTTTCGTATTCCGGTTGAGCTCAATAAACCGGGGGCTGGCTGGCATTGGGATTTTAAGGAAAACGTGATCCGGATCGATCCTAAAGATCTCTTGGAGAAGCCGATGGATTATCTGCGATTTGTCATTTCTCATGAGGGGGGCCATCGTAGAATTACTCGAACCGATTTTATACCACTGGAGGAATGGAAACAGCCGGGGTTCTCTTTTATGATGAACGCAATCGAAGACCCTCGAGACAATAACTTTGTAGCCGAAAGTTATCCTAAGTTTCAAGAACAAATGGCCCTTGCCTATAAGCAGGATTTAGATCTTGAAGAAAGGGCTAAAGAAGAAGCTACACAAAGACTGGGACAACTACCTCGTTTTATGCAAGCTGGTTTTGAATACATCAAGCAGTGGTTCAGAGAGACACAAGGCCAAGAAACTAAAATATCGGCAGATCTCCCCAAGGATGTCAGGGCGGTAGTACAAGCGACACTTGAGTCTGCAAGAGACTCTTGGCTAAGATATCCATCACGCAAGGAAGCAGATAAAAGCGAAGAACTAATAAAAAAATATGCGAGGATATCTTATGAAATTAGTCGCGACGAAGTTTGGCCGGAATTCAAAAAACTAGTTGAGGCCGACATGGAAGATCAAAAGATTCAGGAGTTTCTTAAAGATACACAGACAGAGCAGGGGGGTGGAGAAGGAATTCAGGGGTTACCACAAGAACTTAAAGACAAATTAACACCAGAAGAGCAAAAAACTTTGGAGGAAGCTATAAAGAAAGCCATTGAGGATGCCAAAGAAAGAGAAGAGAAAACTGAGGCAAAGAAAGAAGCTGACGCCAAAAGTGAAAATGAGGATGGAAAAGAACAGAAAGAACCCCAAGAAAGAAAAGAGAGAGAATCCGGCAAACCCATTGATCTTGCCTCGCTTCCTGAGGGAATTAAGCAAAAAATAAAGGAGTATATTGATTCGTTGCCCGAGGATCAGCAACGAGAAATAGCCGAAAAAGCGCAGGTAGCCATTAAGGAATTTGAGGATGCTCTAAACGAAGAGTTACAGGGTAAACTAGTAGACAATCCGGAAAGAGAAGCAGAGAGAGAAAAAAATACTGAATCTGGAGAAAAACAAGATGCACCAACGGGCAAATCAAAAAAAGAAGTGCCTGGTATAGACCAAGAAGAATTAAAAAAATATCAAGATCGTATAGCAAAAGAATTAAAAAAGGATGCCAATATTTATGAGAAAATGCGTCGAGAGGTTTTACCGCTGATAGATAAACTTGAGACGGAATTACGAGAAATTTTTGTGGCTAGACAAGCTAAGGGGTGGAAGACTGGGTTTACAACCGGCAAACGCATTGATATCAAAAGACGAATTCAAGAAAAAGCAAAGTCAATTCCAACAGTGGAGAGCAAAGCTTGGCAAAAACGCGAATTGCCCAAAGAAAAAGATTATGCAATATCCTTGCTTGTAGATTTGTCTGCTTCTATGGATTGTGATAATAAAATTAAAGAAACTTTTAAAGCAGTTATTGTTTTATCAGAAGTATTGAATCGTTTGTCAATAAATTTTGAAATTCTTGGTTTCAATACTAGAATTTATGAATATAAAGATTTTGACCAGCCTATGTCAAAACCAATAAGAGAAAATATGGGTGGAATGCTTAAAGAGGTTGATAATTATGAGTGGTCTTGCAATACTGATAGTGGCTGGGCTCTTGAAGAAGCTTCTGAGCGGTTATCTCACCAAAAAGCTGATCAAAAATTCTTAATTGTTCTATCCGATGGAATGCCACAAGAATCAGCAATGCACCTTCGTTCAAAATATGAATTAGGGAAAGTTATTCAAAAAGTCCTCGCAGAGACCGACATTAAACTGATCGGTCTTGGTGTTGGTGAAGGAACTGAGCATGTTGGCGAGTATTATCCAAACAGTATCGCCAACGTAGAGGTTAAAGAGATGGCCGAAAAATTGGCTGATCTTATAGAGGAAGTTGTTGCCAATTATGATAAATTTTAGTATTGTTTAATTATCAAACATATGTCAAAAACGAACGATAAAACATCAATTGAAAAGTTTCTTTCGTCACTGGCAGGCTCAAAAGAGGTGGGTTTGGTTATTGCCAATAATCAAATTGAATATAAAAAATTTGCAAAAATCTTGCATGATCTCGGTTTTCATAAATCAGACAATGTCACAGATATTTTAAAGGTTAAAAAAACGTATTTTACAATTAATCAAAACACGGAGAAGGAGGTCTATGATTTTGTTGTTCAGTATCCAACTGGACAAATCGAAATTTTTGACAAAAAAATTATGCAGTCGCACATATTCTCTCCTAATTATAAAGATTCAGCTGTTGTCTTGCTCGTCGACCAAGACCATTTAAATAAATTACAAGCCAAGGGCTTCAATTTTCTATCTGCTTCTGGCCCTGCTTATAGATCATAAACATTATGAATTCACCAGAAAGACAATTTAATGCTCTTACTTCAGACCAAGATAAATCTTCCAATGAAATTAAAAAGACTACGGAGACTGTTGATGAATTAAGGCCGATCATAGAAACCGAAACCAGTATATCCTATTTAGGAGTTAAGCTTGAAAAGGCTGAAGTAAGAGACAGTCAATTCGTTCCTAAAAGAGAACAATATGAGGATTTTATCAATGACAAAGAAGTAGCATTACCTTTACAGAGGGATATCGCCGTAGCCTTTTTGAACGGTGAGCCATTACTTATTGAGGGAGGTACGTCTTTGGGTAAGACCACTACCGTAAGGAAAATGGCGGCGGAGTTGGGTTACGAGGTTCATTATGCCAATCTGAACGGAGCAACTGATGTCGAAGATTTAATGGGTAGATATATTCCCAATCCTCACAAAAACAAGCCGGAAGATCCAGAATATATTTTTGCCGACGGCAAAGTAACTAGCGGACTAAGACAGGAAGAAGGAAAGATAAAAATAATTATTTTAGATGAATTTAATTCGGCAGCCCCCAATATCCTTATACGTCTACATGAAGTTTTAGACGCTCTTGAGCGTGGAGGCGACGTGATTCTTTCTGAGGATGCTTCCGAGTCTATTTCTGTAAATAAAGAAAAGACAAAAATTGTTGCTTTAATGAACCCAGTTGGCAAAGGATATTTAGGTCGCGAGCCCTTAGATCCAGCTCAACTTCGTAGATGGGTTTATAAAAAAATGCCATCTGAATTACCCGTAAGCACCTTTTCTTACTCAACCGATGCTTTGTTTAAAGCAGGGCCGGAATCGCAGTATATCACTCCCGATATGTTTCTTAAAAGTCGTGAGGATGCTTTAACCCTTGAGCAATTGTCGGAAATTCCGGGGATGAGAGAGATTTTAGAGAAATATAAAGAATTTCATAAAGCAGCTAAGGAGCTTGTGAAAAGCAGAAAAATCGCAGAAGATCAGTCACAGCCATTTATTTATGATGATCGTATGGAGCCACGTCGTGTAAGGGATTTTGTTTTGCGATTTTATAATGGAGACATTAACGAAGCCTTTCAACAGGCTTTAAGATACTATTATGCCAATAAACTGGAGAGTGATGTGGACAGAAAAAAACTTGAAGAATTAATTAGACTTGTGGAATACAGGCCTAAAACTATTGGATCACAGCGCAGAGGAACAGAGAGAGAAGAAAAATTATCAGTAGGAGAATCTATCAGCAAACACATCGAGGTAGCCATTGAAAAACTTGGAAAAGAAAATGTTTTTGGACCTAAGGAAATTGAGAAAGTCTTTGGTGTAAAAATCGAAGATGTTCCTGACATCCCATTTTCGGTTGAAGAGCTGGAAAGAGCTAAGAACCTTAATCAGATGCTCATCTTGCGTGTAGATAAAACAGCCGAAGGAGAACCAATGTCCATTAAAGCAATGTCAGACATGCTGGATAAAAAATGGCAAGATGAAGGGAAGGATTGTTTATTATTTGAAAAGGATTGTTTCTTTTTTGAAATATATGAAACAAAAGATGAAATATGGAAGGCGTTTGTCGGTAAAGATGTATTTACACAAGAATCTCCACGGCCCGGATGGGCTTTGGTTTCTAAAGATTTTTTACCAGACAGTTTGGACAAAGATGGTCTGGGGCAAACTGAGGTCGTCATCAAGACTCTTAAGGAAGAGGTATTTAAAGATTTAGATATTCCTGAAGAATACGCTGAGGCGATAACGGAGTTTGAGAATAAAAAAGCAGAAATAGCAAAACTCATGGATGAATGCCGTAGTGGAGTGGCTCAAGATAGTGGAGTGGTTCAAGAACTTTTGCAGCTAAAGATTATTCAGCTAACAAGACAGACAGCGGCAGAATGGGTGTATGATGTTGCGGTTTATTATGATATTAATAATAAAAAATTGTTTGTCGATAAATTAACATGGCTGGCGTCCTCGACTTCCGACGGCAAACTCTCGCGTCTTGGCTGGTTTAGCGGCAATGGCGGGGGGTTCTACCCTATCGGCACTTGTCTCTCCCGCAGATTGTAACTTTGGTTTTTGTTATCTGATCCTTTGATTCCTTGTTATGCTATAATGGATGTGGCTTACGAATCATGTTTGCCAAGTAAATTACAGTGCTTACGTTTCTTGTGTGGGTAAATAGACACTAAGGGGTGCATATATTTATACTCAATATACCGACGTTGTTCAATGGCTTTTTATATCTTTTGTCAATCTTATTGTGATTTTTGCACACCCTAGTGACTATTAGCTTTAGATAAAATTTTTTTCGCAGTGACATCTTTGGCGTGGTGTGCTCTTATATAATAAGAGTGAGCATATCCAACCAAAGGCTTTCTGTTTTCTGTCCGATATAAATTTGCCTTTTAGAAATAGTCTCGCATCGAATATGCCACGCGACATAAAGCTTAAAAACCATTATTCCGTGTGTATGTTTAAAAATTATTTCTTTGAAAAATTTGTTCATTGCATGGACAGAATTAAGAAAGCAAAAAGCCAATAAGGGATGGGGCTATAGTTTTGGCGAGAATGATGTTTTAGCTTTAGTAAATACTGAAGGGTGGGTCATCGGGTTGATAAAGAAATAATTTATTTATAAAAGTCCAGTTTGTTAACTGGACTTTTTTAATTAAGTTGTTAGATTACTAAATAGAAACCAGAGACGACACCTTTATAGGGTGCAAACTCATTATTGGCTCTCATACTAAAAATCAATCCTTGCGAACCTAAGCCGCATTGAGCGGAATAGCATTGGGCGCCATCAAAATAACCATTTCCTGGAGCTACCAGAACTAGGTCATTGGCAGTAGACAGTCTTTCAGGATGGGTTAATAATAAAACGCTAACTTCAAGAATTCCCAAGGGGAATTCTTGGCCACTCATTGCGCTTAATGCTTGAGTGGCTGATAACCCTCTGTATTTTCTGCCCAACTGGGCAGGTATGACCAAAATGTCGTGTTGTTGTTGCCTATAATACCATTCCAGGGCCCTCCTTAATTTTTGTGAAATTACCATATGTTCTTGCTGCCAACGTTTATATTCCTCATAAACATTGGTATAACCATACCGACGTTGAAGAAAATTCCGTAGCTCTAATAATAAGGCTTTTTCTCCACGGCTGATTGCTTCCCATCGAGGGATAGCAAACCAGCCCTCAGCTCCCTCCGGTAACCTGGAGGGTATTGTGACTTCTCTTCCTAGCTGAGGGAAGATAGTACAAAGAATATCAATTTGTTCATTGATATCCTTTACCGTGTAATTTTGGGGGTAGCCGTAGTCAGATTCTACTATACCCCGGCTCTGGTCGAGTTTTTGGGATTGCGTTCTCATTTTTCCTCCTTTTTATTATTAAATAGACTTTGGTCTATTTAATATTTTTTGTTAAAGAACGTTAATTGAGATAGTTTATTAAAAAAAATAATTTTGTCAAGCCTATTTTTATAATAGTGATTATTGACGTAAATATTCCAAGGCCTTTTCTAAATCAGGGTCTCGATAGTTTAGCACATCATCGGGGGTAATATTTACTGGGATATCTGGCTCAATTCCAATATTTTCTAGGGGGCTGCCGTTATTGCGTCGCATTCTCCAGGTAGCTACATTTAGGGTAAATTTTCTTCCCCCTAGCTGTATATTAAAAGATTTAGGACTACCAGAGCCTCCACCAGTAGTTTGGCCGATAGTAATAGCCCGGTTCGTATCTTTCAGCATCATAATAAACATCTCGTTGGAGCTTAGACAGTTTGGCCCAGTTAAGATAACTATTTTTTTGTCTAGATAATCGCCCTGAGGCTGAAGACAGAGACTTTGACTTACTAGGGTATCATGTCCTAGCTCTCTTATAAGAGCCGTTCCGTAGACTACTGGTTGAGCTGTGAAATGGCCAGCTAGCTTTTCAGCTAGTTTACTATCTCCGCCGCTATTTTTTCTAACATCTATAATTAAAGACTTAGAAGAAGCAAGAAGCTTTAAATTATCTTCTACTAAGTCGGAAATGTTTTGGCCATTAATATTAACGCGGCTAGACCAAGTGTTAATTTTTAAATAGCCAATGTCTTCATCTAGCATTTGACTATTAACGAATTTTTCTTTTGCTAAAGACGGGGTGATTTCTTTTATATTAGTATAATCGATTTTTAAATTAAAAGTTTGGCCTTCCTTATTTTTAACTTCTAAAACCGCCGTATAGGGAATGTCGGATATTAGTAAATCTTTTAAGGCTCTATTGATTTTATAGTCTACGGTCCCGCCGCCAATTTTTTTTATTTTTTGATGAATTAATTCATTAATGTCTAGGCCATTGAGATTGACAACTTCTAGTATCTGGTTATCATTTTCTACCCAATATTTATTAGCTTTATAAAAAATAGATTTTTCTAGGTAATAGGCGTCTTCCTTTTTTTCTTTTAATAATGTGTGGGTGTTTTCTAGGCTAGCTAAAATTGATTTGATATTGTTTATAACCTCAGTGTCTGAATCATTATTATTGAGTAATGAATCAAATTTATCTTCCAGTGTCTTTTTTTCATCCTCGGTTGTAAAGGGGAAGGTTGCTAGCACTGAATTTTTGACAGTTATAATGAAGTTAAGACGTTCTTGTCTTTCAGTTTCTGCTGTATTTATTGTCTGTTCAATTTTTTGGGTAGGCTGTTCCATTATAAAGTTTTGTTTGTAGATGGTTGAACCGACAACCAGGCCCTAAACTTTACTACTATAATTTACTATACCCTTATAGCGTCAATAAAACCCCTCGGATTAACCACCTTAAATCCTTTTTTATTCTTAACGGCAGTGTTGTTTATCGCATTGGCGATTTCCTCTTTAGTAAGATTGGGATTAATTTGAAAGGCTAACGCAAAAAGCCCTGTAAGATATGGAACAGCCCAACTTAGTCCTCCTTTTCCATTATACATGAATTCATTTGGTCCGGTATTAGAGGCCATCGTTCTGTAATCACAGGGAATTATTATTTTCTTGTCTTTTCCAAGTAAGGCCTGTTCTATTTTTTCTTTCCAAAACGCATCAGAGAAGTTTGCTATCTCGATCCCCTTTCTTTTTAGCTCCTTGATTTTTTGTAAAATTAGTTCAATATCA
>Ga0209606_1004979_pt1 | contig 11835 bp, 10 predicted proteins | sample AD_UKC057_MetaG_FD_184412 | JGI IMG/M metagenome (GOLD analysis project Ga0209606, IMG submission 184412) | Active sludge microbial communities of municipal wastewater-treating anaerobic digesters from USA - AD_UKC057_MetaG (SPAdes) (version 2) | ecosystem: Engineered > Bioreactor > Anaerobic >...
GGAGTGATATGAATCAACGCCACATCCAGCGGGAGTTGACTCGATTTAAACAGTTTGGGAATGTCGGACAGAAAAATGGGCGTGTAGTCTCCGAAACCCTGCTGTATGATTTCCCGCACATTGCGCGAAATGAAGAAACTGTTCACCGGAAAGCAATTCGACAATTCCTTGGTGGCATAGGGCGCGTCGCCGCGTGTCAACAACTGCACAATTTCAATATCGGTAAGGTCACGGGCGCGGGCGACAAGCGCTTTGACCAACTCCAGGGGCGTGGCGCACCCCGTCCCGAGAAACACCCGTTCGCCGGGGATGATGTGGGATACCGCCTCCGTAGCGGTAACCACCATTTCAGCGTAATCCTGTTGCCAGTTCGTATTGTAACTAATGGTTTTCTGAGGCATTATTATTTTACTCCGGAAAGAATCATGCGAGCATCGGCCACGACGGGCGCGGTTCCGACTTCACCGACAATAAAGGGGTTGATATCCATTTCTTCAATTTGCGGAAAATCCGTCACCAGCTGACTGATGCGCTGCAGGGCACCCGCGATGGAATCCAGGTCCACCCCCGCCTGCCCGCGCGCCCCGCGCAACAGGGCATAGGAACGGGTGTTTTCAAGCATCTGCAGCGCTTCCTGATGGGTCAACGGCGCCAGATAGAAACTGACATCCTTCATCACCTCAACGAAAATACCCCCCAGCCCGAACATGAGCATGGGTCCGAACTGCGGGTCCCGATGCATGCCCAGAATCACTTCGCGGCCCGGTTTGCTCATCTGCTCCACGTAAACGCCGCGCAGCTGCGCATCCGGCGCGGCGCGCCCAATACGCAGCATCATCAAATCAAAGGCATCCTGCACCTCCGAGCGCTTGGACAGATTGAGCTTGACGCCACCCATGTCCGACTTGTGCAGGATGTCGGGCGACACAATTTTCATGGCCACGGGATAGCCTACGCGCTCGGCAATGATAACGGCTTCTTCAGCGCTCCGCGCCAACTGGCCGGGAAGTACATTGAAGTCGTAGGCATGCAGAATTTCCTTGGCCTCCACTTCACCCATCTCCGGCCGCCCGGTACGCATCTGGCGTGCCAGAACGCGTTCCACGCGATGCCTGTTCACGGGGAACCGGGTGACAATGCGCGGGGGACGGTTCAGCCAGGCCGCATATTCGACCATGTCTCTGAGCGCGGTGACCGCCCGCTCCGGAGAGGGGTATTCCGGGATGTTGGCCGACACGAACTTCTGCCGGGCGGAAACGACCTTGGACCCTCCCATGAAGCAGGCGAGCACCGGTTTGGTACCGTTAGCCTCCTTAATGATCGCCTGGGCGGTGGCATCCGGATCGGACATGGCCTGGGGCGTCAGGATTACCACAATCCCATGGACTTTCGGGTCGCCCATGACAGCCTGCAGCGCCATGGCGTAGCGCGCGGAATCCGCGTCGCCGAGCACATCTATCGGGTTCGCCACGCTGGCCGCGGCGGGTAGTTGCGCTTTGATTTTCTCCGCAATTTCGGGGGTAATCGGGTCGAGACACATGTCCAGTGTCTCCACCTCGTCGGCGGCCATGATGCCGGGACCGCCCGCGTTGGTGATTACCGCGATATGATTTCCCTTCGGCAACGGTTGCATGGCAAGGGCTGTTGCCGAGTCGAATAACGATTCAAAATCGTTGGCACGCACAACGCCCGCCCGTTTGAACGCGGCGCCGTAGGCGATATCCGCTCCGGCGAGACTGCCCGTATGCGAAGAAGCGGCCTTACCGCCTGCGGCGGTCGTTCCCGCTTTCAAGATCACCACGGGCTTGTACTTGGACACTTCTTCGGCAACGCGGATGAACTCGGGGCCATTGGTAATGCTTTCCAGGTAGGCGGCAATGACTTTGGTCTGTGCATCTTGCGCCAGCGCTTTCAGCAGGTCGGTTTCGGAGATATCCGCCTTATTGCCGATGCTGATGAGCTTGGCCAGGCCTACGCCGCGCCCTTCCGCCCAGTCCAGAATGGCGGTACACAACGCGCCGGACTGCGAGATTACCGAGATACCGCCCGGCAGCGGCATTTGCGCGGCGAAGGAGGCGTTCATGCGGTTTTCCGTGTTGATCAGGCCGAGGCAATTGGGGCCAAGCAGACGGATTTGACGCTTGCGGCAGAAGTTGAGCATTTCCTTCTCTTTTGCCGCACCCTCCGCGCCGACTTCCTTGAAACCGGCGGTAATCACAGTGCAGGCTTTCGCTTTCACCGCCGCCGCGCTCTCGAGCGCAGCCATTACCGCCTTTGGCGGCACCACGATAATACAGTGGTCTATGTCCGTCCCCGCTTCGCGCACATCGGGGTAGCACGGCAGCCCCAATATCTCGTCCGTAGTGGGATTTATGGGTATGATTTTCCCTTCATAGCCCGCAGCTATCAGGTTGGACAGTATGGAATACCCCACTTTACCCGGGGCCCGAGACGCGCCGATTACGGCCATCGATTTAGGATACAGCAATCCATCAAGCATAATTAGTAAGCACCCATTGCGGAAATTCAGAGGAAATCCGCCCGGTAATACACCGGTTATTTATGGTGAAGATTTTAAACACAACCGGCCCGGTTGTGAGGGGAAGCAAGGCGCCCATGCGCCTTGACAGGTAACATAACATTTTTCGCCCCCTCGTTTCCAGTTCATCCAACCTCCAGCAACGATCCTCCGGCGAGGGTATAGCGTCCACTGGAGGGCCAGGATTCCTGTAAAAAAAAAGCGGATCAAGAACGAATGCTATTTGGGCACACCCATTGACGGCACAATGGGTGGAAGCGTGTTATCGAATTCAATACGCAGTTCGGCTTCCATGGCGGCCTCGGTGACATCGTTCACCACCTCAATAGGCGCCCTTGGATGTTTGCGGATAACGACAGTAACCCGGGCGCCTTTTCGAAGGTCAAAAAAGCGCTCGCGAAGATCATCCACCGAAATAATCTCTCCATCGGAATGAAGGCTTCCCGTCTGCCCTATGGAAACACTGATTTCATTTTGATTGTTCAGTAGTTTGCTTTTCACCCTGTCCAGGGCGCTCTTGTTCATCTGCCTGTTCGTGGCGGCGATTTCTTCATCCGCCCGGGCGATTTCAACGGATTCCGGCATGGTGCTTTCGTCCACGATGGTCGTGGTAATAAAAATCAAGAGCGTGCTGTTCTGGGATGCCCGATTGGGGCTGTTAAAGAGCCGCCCGATAATGGGGATATCACCCAGAATGGGCGTGCGGGTCGTGGAATGGTCCGCCCGGTCACGTCTCAACCCGCCCAGAACGATAGTATCGCCCGAATTTACACGCACCTGGGTATCGGCCTGCCGGATGGTCTTCTCCGGCACGGTCCGGGTGAGGTCGTCCACCACCACATCCTTGTCCGTGTAGGTACTGTCCTCTGCACTTATATCAAGCAGTATGGTGTCGTCTTCCGTCACACGGGGCAGCACGGATAGAATGGTGCCCACATCAATGAATTCAACCCGGCTGGTTCCCGTATTATAGCGCCTGTAGTTGTCATCTGTATCATTGCCGTAATAGCCGCCATAGCCGCCGTAACCGCCATAACCGCCTGTGGATGACACATACGGCACCTTGGTGGCGTTTTCAAAGATGGCCTCCTCGCCGTCCTGCACGGTAACCCGGGGAGAGGAGAGGACCGTGACCTTTTTCTTGCTGTCCAGGTAATCAAGCGTGACGGCAAGGTTGCGTCCCACATAGCGGTCTATTATGGTCTCGCCCGTAATATCTTCCAGCAGCGGACGCACAATGGCGCCGGAATCATTCACCTCAAGCGCCCCGTATCGCGGTACGGCATAAGGCGACCCTCCGGCGCTGGCGATCTGCCCGCTGCCCGAAGCCGTGGCGGGCGCGCTGGCGCCCGAACCGCCGTGCATGGCGAAGGGGGAACCGCCCACATTGGCGAAGGTAGACCAGTTGACATTGAAGGCGCGCTCCACGTCCGTGGAGACTTCCACGATATGGGCTTCAATAAACACCTGTTTACGCTTCACATCCCATGTGGTAATCAACTTGTCAATTTCATCCAGACGACTGGGCAGGCCGGTGACTGTAACCTGGTGCACCTCTTCCTGGACTACAATCTGGCCCATTTCTCCAGGAATATAGGCCTCGATTTGGTCGGCAATGAAATCCGCATCAGCATATTTGAGCACCCAGGTCCGCGTATCGAGTTCCTTGTCCAGGGTTTCTATGATGGAGGCGATTCTTTCCACGCGGGCAGGCAGATCCGTGACAATAATGGAGTTGTACCGGGGATCAACCTGAATAGTCCCGCGTTCGGTCAACATGGCCTCGATGCTGTCCACTACATCTTCGGAGTTGACATTTTGAACAAAGAAGGTGCGGGATAACACAGGCTGGTCCAGCCTTTCCACCGCTTCGCGCATCTTGTCCAAGATGGCCGGGGAATCCCATACAAAGATCTGGCCCGTGCGCACATCGGCCAGCACGCTGCCGCTGGGCGACATGAACGAGGCCAGCACGGCTTCAATATCAGAGACTTCCGCGTGTTGGATAGTAAACTCGGCTTTCTGGAGGGGAACGTCAATTTCCTCCACAATCCGGACCATTTCCTGGATATTGTCGTCGGTATCCCAAACGTAAATGTTGTTGGTTCGCTGATCCGTGATAGCACGCCCGGTGGAGGAAAGCAGGGAATTGATCATCGATTCGACATAGGACACATCGGCAAAATTCACCCGAAATTCATGGGGTTTCTTTTTGCCATATTCCCGGTCGAGGTATTCCTCTTCCGTCATGACCCGCAGAAACTTCAGGTCCTCGTCAAATTCATAGAAAATCTTGTTAAATTTCAGCACTTCAAGGGCTTGCTTTGGGGTGACGTCGAAAATCCAGAAACGCAGTTCCACATCCTCCAGGACAGGGGACATCACCACGTTCCAGTTCGTGGCCATATTGATGGCTGCCAGGAATTCTCCGAGGGGCATGGGGCCTTCCAGGGTAATTTTTTCACCGGCTTCGGGCACCTCCTTATATTCCGGTTCCCGTTCTTTGATCGGTTCAAAAGTCCCTTCCCCGGTCATAGTGACAGCGCTTACGCCGCCCTGTGTAAATCCCGCACCCGCAGCGCCTCCCACCGCACCCGGCGCACCGGCAAGGCCTGGAGTAGTTACTCCCGGGACACCCGCAGCCCCCGGCAAGCCGGTTGCGCCGGCAGCGCCGCCCGCCGACGCTCTGCCGCCTATGGTTCTCGGCCCCCCCCCGCCATCTCGCGCCTTGGGCGGCTCTTTGCCCGGCCCCGAGTCCGCGGCAGCTTTTTCCGCCGGGGTCTTTGCGTCCGTCCCTTTGGAGGTGGCTGGCGTAGAAGAGGAACTTCCAAGGCTTCTGGCCGGTCGTTGTGAAGATTGAGAAGACTCACTATCAGAGGAGTCTCTTCGCCGCGTTCCGGTCGTACGATCCTCCTTGGAAGTGTCGGAGGTATCCGTGTTCCGGTTTCCCGCCGCAGTGTTATCAGGGTCCCAGGGGATGCCCGAAGACGGTGCGGGGCGGACACGCCTTTCCGTGCCCTGTTGAGGCGAGGTGGGCGTCTGTCCCTGGGCCACTGCAGACAAGGCCGCCGCCGCCATCAGGACAAGGAATATAACCACGTTTACGGGTCGCGCCAAGAACGAACTCATGTTTTGCCTTTCAATAAGGACCTCATCATCCGCGCGTTTTCTCTGAATTTCCCCCCGCTCAACGAAAAAACACCTGACTACCTGCAACGCGCTCCCTAGTATACACTAAATATGCCGACCACTGCATGGTCGTCTTACCGACCTATTCCCTGGGCATGTTGTATATCAATTCCTGGTCCTGCTCTTTCCAAAAATAGGAAAACACCACTTCGGTCCGTGAAATGGATTTGATGGCCACGCCGTTTATGGATTCTCCCACTCCTTTAAATTCTCCTCTTGGGTTGCTCGGTACGAGAAATTTTACTTTGTCTCCCACCTGCTGGCGCGTTGCCTTTACCTCGCCCAGCATCCCTGCCAAATCAGGTTTCTCGGGGGGAGGCGGTGGTGGCGGAGGAGGGGGCGGTGGCGGCGGCACCAATTCCTGCCAGACCGTTTCCTTGCCGAGAATGGATGCATTCCATTCGTCAAACTGCCACTCGAAATCATCTTCCGTTTCCTCCGCGGGGCGTATCTCCGTCAGTCGCTGTTCCAGTTCCCTGCGCCGCGATTGAAAGGGATCGTTCAACTGGTTCAGGATGATGGCGGCTACGATACAAATCAGAATGCCGGCCGCGCCTATGTTAAGCAGACGGTCCATTTATACCTCCGCTACTTTGCGAATCAACACATTGGCCACATGTACCAGGGCGCCCATGCCCCGGATTTGAAGGACGGGACACTTAACCTTCACATTCAGGTCCGGCTGGCCGGGCACGGTAAACTGCACCTGGGCGCGATAGATGCTGCCGTCAGCGGTCACTTGCCTGGCTCCTTCAAACAGCACTTCTTCGGATTCCAGCCCTACGGCCAGGGTGACTTCACCCTGCGCGGCGGCGAGATCGATGATCATTTCATAAACCGTGCCCCCGGGCAGACTGCGTGTTAGAAAAGCCATCGCTTCATCGGCCTCGCCCGCGATTTCCACCGCTCCGAGAGCGGTGTCGGCGGGAGCATCCCTGACCCCGGCGCCCGCTGCCTGCCATTCGCTTGCCTTTAACGCAATCCGGCCGACCCCAGACGGGGCGGCCTCTTCTTGCTCGCTTGGACGGGTGGAGGCTCCGTCCGCCACAATACGCGTTATATCCACGCTGGCTCCCACCAAATCACCTTCGGGGGAACGGTTCAGTTCTACGGCGTCGATCCGCAGGGATTGGGGACTTTGTTGCAGGCGTTCCATAAACTCGACAAGATTCGGCAGCGGGCTGGCGGGAATACGGACATTGATCCGATACTCCCGGTATCCTTTGCCGCCCTCGGCCATGTTACCTTTGCCCAGCGAAATTCCCTCCACAAGGTTTCCTTCGCTGTTGGGGTCTTTGACAGGAATCCCGTTCTCGTCGAGGGGCGGCGGCGTATGGCTGGCCAGGCGGTAAATTTCCTGCCGTAACCGATCGTGTATTTCCGCTTCCGTCCAGGCGCTGGAATGCTGGGCGGCAACCTCCGCATACTGGGATTCCACCAGTTCGCGGTGCGCTATTTGCGAAGTATAGGAAACAAGATCTTCTTCCAGGCGCATTATGGTCTGGTCAAGATCATCCATACGCGCCATGGCACGCTGGTAAACGGTCAGCGCCGCCATAACGACCAGCGCGGCCGCCGTGAGTTTAGCCAGGCGTTTTTCACGGTCGGAGAGGCCTTGCCAGAGGCCGAACAATTTCTGCAGGACACTAGCTATCATCCTCATCCTCCAACATGGAAACCTCTATCTGGTAACTGTACACGGGAACATCGCGTTCCAGGGTCTGCTGTTCATACAGGCTGCGGGCCCGCGCGAAAAAGGCCAGGTGACTCTCCGCATTATTACGGATGTTCTGGGTGAACCGGGCCACCTCACTCACCGCCTTGGCGCGCCCCCAGAGGCTGATCCCTTCGTTGCGGTGCAGGCTGATTCGGGAAAAATTAACCTGGCCGTCAGGCGCGGAATCCACAATCCGGGCAATTTGTTCTATAATGGAGCCCTTCCTGTCCACCTGCCTGCGCAGAATGTTCAGCGCTTCCCGTTTTTCTTTGATTCCCTGGGCATTGGGCTCGATTTGGTCAATGCGGGCCTGCAACTCGCGCACAAGCCGGGTACGCTGGTACAGGCCTTGAAAATACAGACCGCTCAACGCCAGTAAAATAACCAATATGAAAAGAAAAGCACGCAGTGTTAACCGCTTGACGCCCTTGATTCGGCGGGCCTCCGTCTCTTTTACGGGAAGAAGATTCACGGAAGGGGGTGCAGCACCGCTGATTTCCTGCAGCGCTCCGAAAAAATCCACCGGAATTCCCGGCAGGGCCGTGCCCTCGCCTTCCAGGAGAGACAAGGCAAAACTGGCCGGCAGGCAGTTCTTGCCGGTACGTTCAGACAAAGACGCGCACAATTTTTCAACGTTGGCATAACTGCAGGCGACATACACGTCTTCGGCGCCCAGACCGTCTGCGGATTCCCTTCGGTAAGCAGCCAAAGAACCGCGCACCTCCGAGGCGAGTTCCTCGGCGCCGCTGGTATCCAACACGCCCGGCCCCTCTGAAAAATCCGGATTTTCTGCGATAGTGCCCCAATCATGGGCGGTGACAATGCCCCGGCTGAAAACGGGAATTCCCTTTTCGAACACGGTGATTTCAATGCCTCCGGCATTGAGATTCACAAGCGCGAAGGCCCCTTTCTCCGGACAGGCCGATGCGACGGCCATCAGGCAGGCCGTACTGAGCAACACTCGCTCCGGGGAAAGGCCTGCGAGTGCAAACAAGCGTATCTGTCGTTCGACCACGTCCAGATGGGCCAGTGCGGCCAACACGTGGGACTCGCCGCTTTCCAACGGATTCAGGACGCATTGGTCTATCACCATTTCATCCAGCGCATAGGGGACGTATTCCTCGGCGCTGAACCGAACCATGCCCGCAATTTCCTCCTTATCATGGGAGGGAAGTGTCAGGAACCGCGTTGTAACATCATAGCGCGGTAGTACAAGATAAATGGTATCTTCTTGAAGCCGATGTTCGGCAACAAAATCGCAAAACGCTTCCGCAAGGACGTCCGGATCTGCCCAGTCCCCCTCCCGGCGCAGCCAGGACACCTCCGAGGCTTTTTTGCCGACAAGCCTGCAGCGCAGGACGGCAATCATTCGCGCATCCACCTGAATAATGCTGATATACGGTGTTTTACGAGCCAAGCGTCTTCTCCTGCCAGTCGAGTATCACCGAAATCCCCTCTTCGAGGGAGATCATGGCTGAACATACGGCACGCACGCGACCCTGCCGCCGCGTGGCCACTCCTGTAATCCTAAAGAATACCGAGGTACAGATGCAATACTGATCCAACGCTTCCCGTGTTGCGCCGGTTACACCAGTTTTATCCGTCAGGTCGTCCATATCCCGAAAACCCAGGTCATCCTCCGTGTAATGTTCCCCATCCGGCCCCGCACGGTAGGCCAGGATGGTATCAATATCGCTGCCTTTCGCTTCCGGAATACACTGGAGGACTGCCGGGGAAGCCGTGTTCACATTGACGCGCCCGCTTCCCCACACGGTCAACAAGTTTTTCAGGCCGGGCATGTCTTCGTCGCCGAACCAGTCTTCATCGTCCACATCGCGAAGGTACCGCAGTTCTTCAATAGCCTGGAACGGCGCCACGCCTTCTTTGTCATGTACTTCCGTGGTGCGGCGCGCCTTGATCTTCCGGACCAGCGGACGACTCATCGCTTCTATGTTTTCCAGCAGTTTCTCATCGCTGGTATTGATGTTGATGTACCGTTCCTCATCCGTAATGACATAAATGACTTCGTCATTTTCAAAATCTTCCGGCTGCTCGAAGTACTCCTCCTCGAACAGGTTCTTGCTGTGGGCCCAGGATTCGCCGAGGTGCGTGCCGCCCTGCAGCTCCGGGGGCAGCAGCATTTGCATGATGCCCCGGTTGTGCATTTCCACAATACCCCGGTCAACGGCGCCGCGGGCCATCATCATCGCTTCGGACTGATTCAGGGCGTAGGCGGCGGCGCGTCGGTCCAGGGCCGCCCGCCGGCCGAAGCCGAGGGTAATCACCGTCAGCATGGCGGTAATCCACAACACGCTGACCAGCACGAAGCCGTTTTTATGTCCCCTAGTCATCGGCACTGAACATTTCCTCCAACTGTTCATTTCGCATCCGTACGGTGGGCGCGCGCATGGGAAGCGTGACCTTGACCTCGTATTCCTGGTCCTCCACATCCGGATTGCGGAACGTCATCCGCAGTTCGACTCCCTGGGGAAGCCCCCAGAGCGGCCGGTGCCGTTCGCTGTAGACCGGCGGCACTTTTACCGGGGGCTCGTCCGGAAACTGGTCCTGGGGCAGGGGCACCCAGATATAGGTAATTTTGAAGTCAACCACATTATCCGCCACCACGGATTCATATTCTCTTGCCAGTTTGATGCGGGACCGGTCTATGTCATCGGCGCTGGTCGGGCGCTTGGGCAAGGCCGTTTCAACAAGCGCCTCCTCGCGCTCCAGGGTGTTCTTGTTACGGTTGTAGAAATACCTGACGCGCATGAGTCGGCGCCCTTCGCCTTCTTCCAAATCCATGGGCTGGGCGAGAACAAACATGACTATTTCTTTTTCATCGCCTTCAAACAAGTGACTTGCACGGCCGACAATGTTGTTGTATTCCCGGGCGAACAGGGTAACGGCGTTCCGGGCCTCCAGGTACAGGTCCGTGCCGGTTTCGGCGAGATTCCACGTCCGCAGTGATGCGTGGGTCAGCGTATACACGGAGGACATCACGATACTCAGCAGGGCCGTGGCGACCAGCAATTCGATCAGGGTGAAACCCGCGCGGGCCCATGCCCCGGAAGGCGTCTCCTGAACGCGGACGCCGCTCATAATTCTCCCTCCGGCAGCCAGATAAGGTCAGGCCGCAGCAGGGTTTCTCCCCGCGCCTCGAATTCCGCGCCGCCGCGCTGCCAGGTCACCCTGACCCTCAGCATGCCCATATAATCCAGAAAATTATCCTCAAAGTGCTGGCGCGCTTCAGGGGGAAGGCTGGCGGCTCGTTCGGGAAGGGGAATATCGACCCGCTCGATTTCCCATTCATAGGCGTAGGCTTCATAGGGGGGCGGGAACTGGCCGGACCCGGAACCCTCCGGTTGCTGGAACAGCAGCGCCTGTTCCCCCGCGACCTGTTCGAGAAGAAAGCGCGCCGTGGTGTAGTCCTGTGCCTGCGCCCGGGTAAGAATCGCCTGGCGCAACGCGCCCTGAATCACCAGGGTGCTCAGGCTGAGCACCCCCATGGCCACCACCGTTTCAACAAAAATATAGCCCGTCTTTCGCCTATACATCAACGGCGCTCCTCCATCCTCACCTTGCCCAGGGGGCCTTCCACCTCCAGTACGAAACGGGAACCGCGCCGCCGGACATCCCGCAGGCGTATGGTCGCTTTATCGCTGGCGCCGCTGGGAAGGCAGGCGATGAAATAATCCCGCGTCCGGGCGTCGCGCCGGGCGTCAATTCGCTGCAGAGCCAGAAATTCCGGCAGTTTTTGTGCTTCCCCGAAAAGGGTGCCTACCGGCTCAAATACTTTCTCCTCTTGCTCGTTCAAGCCCGCCAGGTATTCCAAACGATAGCTGTTCTCCTTCACATTGAATAAAATCCGGTATTCCCGCGACTCCCGCACGGCCATCTCCTGAGCATACCGGATGGCGGAGATCAGGTCGTTGCGCGCATTGCGCATGCGGATGCCGTTCATGGAGGAAACATAGACGGGCATGATACCCATGGAAATGGCCGCCAGGATGATAATCACCACCAGCAGTTCCAAAAGCGTAAAAGCGGACCGCCCGCGCGGGATATGTTGAAAAGCAAACATCACGGCATAACTTCCGGGCGTTCACAGGCGAAACAGGCGGGTGAACCGGTTTATGGCATGGGCGATGAGGACGTTACATCATCTTCATTATCGGGAATCCCGTCGGGACCTGCGGAATAAATCTGGTAGTCCGCCAGCATGACATCCGTCGGGGGCTTGTAGGAATACTGGTTTCCCCAGGGATCCGGACGCAACTCACGCACATAGCGCCGCTTTCCGGTCACCAGATCTTCCAGAGTGTTGGGATATTGGTCATTGTTATCCAGGGCATACAGGTCCACCTGTGTGCTCAACGTGGCAATGTCGCCT
>Ga0209606_1004988_pt1 | contig 11814 bp, 3 predicted proteins | sample AD_UKC057_MetaG_FD_184412 | JGI IMG/M metagenome (GOLD analysis project Ga0209606, IMG submission 184412) | Active sludge microbial communities of municipal wastewater-treating anaerobic digesters from USA - AD_UKC057_MetaG (SPAdes) (version 2) | ecosystem: Engineered > Bioreactor > Anaerobic >...
ATGTGGCTTCATCCTTTAGTTTCTCAATAAATTCCTGAGTCTCTTTTCTGTTTAGACTAACTAAAGGTTGATTTCTAAACAGTTTGTCGAGCATCGAAAGGTCTAATTCAATAAGAGATGGTATGTGATATGATTGCAAATAATTGGCGAGACTAAATTCAATCGCAACCGCTTCATTTTTTATGTCTTCGAGATAATTGGTATTGTCTTGACTTAGCAAAACAAGTAACCCATCAGGTTCTCGCATTTCAAATGTAATACGCTGCTCCATGCTGTTACCATGATTGATTTCAATACCCATTGCCCCAAAGGCATCCTGTACATCGCTTCGGTATAAAAAGCGATCGTTATTCTCCACCAAAAACACTTTTGCCGGATAACTTTTTAGACGGTCTGTGATATGTTGAATAAGTCCTTTAGCCATTGATACGAATCATTAATAGTTGTTTAATGCCCGGAATGATTTTGCTCCCCGACTCAAATTCCTTAATCCATGCTTTGTGTTCTTTTTCAAGTCTTTGCAGCTTTGCTTGCCGTATGTTGTCGATTCCGATCCTTTCAATTCTGGATTTCTGAAAACAATAGGAATTCAACCGGTTTTCTTTTTTGGCTTTCATTCGAATCATTATATCTGCTTCCAGATTCTGGAATGAAAGAAACAAGGATTGATTCATCTCTTTTTGGAACGACTCCGGTTCATTGATCCCCTGAGAGCCATCTATGCTAAATTTTCCAGATCCATTGATCAAACGATTCCAGATATCATTGGCATAGGCACTGTATTGCTTTCCATTATCGGCTAAAAAGTAGCATTGATACTGAGTTTTGCTTTCCATTGAATTGCGAGCGCTTATTTGCCACAAACTCCAATAGCCCGGGGTTTCTTCTCCGGTGCTTGATTTGATTACAGGAATGCTATTTGACAGATCAAATTCGCCCAGATCATTTAAAAGTTTCCTGATCCAGTCGTGCTGCAGCGTAATATGCTCAACGCCAGGATTACCTAATGAAACCTCGGCATCAAAGGTTATTTTCCTGCTTTCGCCCTGTACTTTAATGTCAGCATATCCCAATAGATTTTTTGTCAAGGTACCATGATGCACCATGATATACTGTTGTACCAAAGTTTCCAGCCAAAAAGGAAGCGGGCTGTGTTTTACCTCTGCAGCTTTTTTGTATTCAATTTCTGATTCTGCTACCTGTGGCAATATGCCCTCTGTGCTTTTATACTGACGCAACTTGCTCTTTATGTCATGCAACCATCGTTCCCCAGCAAATTCAAATCTTTCCGGATCTAACAAACTCTGCAGGTGTAGTTTATTGACTTTCTTCATATCAATAGTAGAATCGAGTACATCCGAAGTTTTGTCAATGCCCAACTGCTCCATGATGTTGTTGAGCTTTTCTTCAATCACCTCATATACACGCAAGTCAACACTATTGTTGGTGAGCATATTATGAGCCAGGACCGGATATTTTTGACCAATCCTATCAACCCGGCCAATGCGCTGTTCAATCATCATGGGATTCCAGGGTAAATCATAATTGAACACAATATGACAAAACTGCATGTTCAGGGATTCTCCTGCAGCATCGGTCGCAATTAGGATTTGCGCTTCGTTTTTGAAGTGTGTTAACGCTCTTTTACGCTCATCCAAATCCTGTCCACCATGAATAAAAACAACTTGGTATCCATTACTTTTAAAGTAGTCCACCAACATTTTCTGTGTGGTTCTGAACTCTGTAAAGACCAGTATTTTCAAGTCCTGATTTGGCTGAACCTGCTTTAATTCTATGATTTTCTTCAGAAGCGCATCGGCTTTGGCATCGGTTTCTGTTGCCAAACAACCTCTTGCCTGCACTATAAGGTCTGACAGCAATTCTTCTTCATTGACTAAGCCCAGTGCAATGCGCTGTACCATGTCCTCAAAATCTACTTCTTCATTCTCATCAAACTCATGATCTACTTCGTGCGCAAAATCGTCCAGAGTTGATTCTTCGCCTAATCGCAATCGCTCCAACCTGCCTTGCATGGCAGAGAGAATGGCTGCTGTGGAACTGCTCACCAAACGTTGAAACAAAATCATGATCAATCCTTTTGCAGGATTACCAGCACTTTTAGCTGTGTTAAATCCCCTTCGTACATAATCTGTCACGGCATCATACAAGGCCATTTGTTTTTGATGCTTGTTGATATCCAACATAACATCAAAGCGCCTCGTCCACCTTTCATTGAATAGCTTTTTGCCTTCATAATTCACAGCAAAACGCCTTTCGGTTCGGATGACATAAGGCTCCAGTTCTTCAATATCGGGCAACCCTTCACCAGCAAATGCATCCGGGTCCAAAAGCTGCAAAATTCTTCTGAAATGGTCTGATTTACCCCTATGGGGAGTTGCCGAAAGCAATAACACATTCGGAACGGAATTGCATAATTCCTGAGCCAAGATGTAGCGCGAAACCGTTGAGGTTGCACCACCCATTTTATGGGCTTCATCCATAATGACCAAGTCAAAATCTGCTTCCAACACTGCCTGCATGCGGTATTTGTTGTATTCATCCACCCGTTCATTTGACCAGCCTTGCCTTTTCTCCAAAGGCTTCAGCGCATCGGTAGAAACAATGATTTGGTTGTGCTGTGTCCAGAAATTGTATTCTTCATCGGCATTGATATTGGCAAATGTGCGTGCCATGGAGGTAATCATCTCCGAATCGTAGAGATGAAACACTTCATTGAAATGCTCTCTCAACTCCCCCTGCCATTGCAGCATAGCGGTCTTTGGGACTATACACAAAATGCGTTTAATATCGCCTCTGATTTTAAGTTCTTTCAGAATTAAACCGGTTTCAATGGTTTTCCCCATGCCTACCTCATCGGCCAACAGAAAACGATTTTGATTGGATTGCATCACTTTTTCCAGCACCAGTATCTGATGCGGTAATGGAATCAAACTGCTCTCATAAGGAGCCAATAGGTTCTTACGGGCTACTTCGTCTTTTATTTTTGCAGCAATGGATACGAAGCGTAAGTAAGGCATGGAGAAATCGGTAGTTGGTTTTTCTAACTCATCATAGGGAACTTCATGGAAGCTGCCGTCCACCATCAGGCGTATCCAGGCAATGCGTTGCCCGAACACTTCTTTATCTCCTACTATTTCACAAGCCTTGCCTTTGTATCTCATTTTACACTCTTGAACTGGCTATATCATAAAATTGCAACAACACCTCATCTTGCATAAGCAGGTTGTTTGGGATTCGGTCGCCGATTTGTACGATGGTTTTGAAATCCTTCTCCTGATAGCATTGTTTGAACCCGGCGCGCAGGGCTTCTACCCTGGCTTCTTTGATTTTACTTTTGGGTTTAGACGCTTCGGTTTTGTAGGCCTCGAATTGCTTGAGCAGGCGTTTGGTACGGAGCTTCTCCAAATCTGCTTCGTTTTCCGGATCGGGCAGGTACCATTGGCCTTTGTAGTTTTTCAGGAAGTTTTCTTCCAATATAGTGCGCATCTCGGGCAGGGTATCGCCTTTGCGCATATTGCCGGCCACTTCCTTCATCCATAGTGGGTGCAGGTCTTGCTCGGTTTTGGGTGCTGCCTCCAAAATGTGGCGCAACCAGTAGATGGCATCCTGCTCGTTGGCCACAAAAATGCTGAGCTGCACAAAGTTGGGCACTGCGGCTTTTTTGCGGTCATATTCCTGCACCTGCTCGTTGGTAAAGAACATGCCATCACGCTCGATAAACCGCTCCCGCAAACCCTGCTGAAACTTCCCGGCATCGATGGGTACGAGTAATCCCCGCTGCACATAGAATGCAATTAATCGGTCGAACAGGATTTTTGGACTACGCTCGATGATTGCTGTAGTAGAATTACCGGAAACTAAATGAATGGGCAAATGCTCCAGGTGTTCGGCAACAAACTCCCAAACGCCTACATCGGAGTGTTTGACAGATTCAAATCTTTTAATGAATCGATCTGATATTTTATAGCAAGATATAATTAAATCTTGCTTAACTGAAGTTGGGTTAGTTTGTGAATTGAAAGTTCCTTGACCTTTATTTAAGCTGTCAACAGATGCTATTATAAAATTTGCGCGACTTAAAGCTGTTTGGATAATATTCCATATTTCTGCTTTTGTGCTGCTAAATTCAACTGTCATCCATGAGTTTGGTTTAAGTATTCGATGATATTCATTGAATGAATCAAACATTAAATCAAAGTAATCTGGTTTATTTTTTTTCTGATTTCTGTTTATGATAGCTTCTTTTTTATTGTTTGTTCGTACTTTGATCCACCCCTCGTGGATTGAATTAAGTTCAGAATACATCAAATTTGCCCCAAAAGGTGGATCGGTAAAAATGTAGTCGATTGTATTAGATTTAACTGTAGTTAAATTTGTGGCTGATGAAACTTGCACAATACTTCTGTTTTTGACTCCTTCAAAACACAAATCTTTCAATTTTGAACGATGAAGGTCAAATATATTTCTTTCAGCAAATATTCCAGGAACATAAAGTGCATTAGGCAACGCTCCTGCTAAATTTATTTTACCATTTTTAAAGCCTACGTTATGAAGTATTGAAGATGTTTTTGTAAGTGTTGATGTCACAAGCATTCTGCCTCTTTCAAAATTGAGAGAGTTCCATAGAGCTACTAATGCAATTAAATTTCTTGAAGTAAATAACTGATGCAGGAATTGATAATCATCTCTAAGCAATTCACTTGTTTTGTCCCCGTTTTCAATCTGAAATAGGGGTATTTGGTGTTTATAATCTGAAGTTAAATTATTAACCTTCGTAATCAAATCAACATCTTCTGCATCAGGTTTTTTAAAGCCCCTTTTGCCTTTATAAGAGTAATTGATTAGTACAGGTAAATACACTTTGTTTCGAAATGGTTTTTCACTTATTTGGTCAAAAGCTGTCTTAAAAACCGCTGTGAAATTTTCACTGCCTTTTATATTACATTTTGAACAGGTGGCTTCGGAATCTAATTGAAATACCGTTTCGTTATCAGGTGGTGCCCATAAAGATTGCTGATTTCCACATGATTTACATTCAATTAACTGACTCCAAAGGACATATGATATTTTAGCTTCCTGTCCATTTTGAAGTTTTGTTATGTACATCCATGAAAGCTCTTTCTCTAATTTATTAAGAACATTTTCACATGCGTCTGCGTAAGTTTTGGCATTTATAACGCTATTATAGCCAGAAGCAATTAAACTTGCGTGTGGGCTTAAATCTCCACAGATTGAATTTCTTTTTCCCCATTTCACTTTAGGGTTTTCTTTTTCAAGCGTATACCTAAACTCGGCTTCGGGATTTCCACACATACTTGCTGCCACCCCGGTCATCCCCGTCCCAGCAAACCCATCAAATACTATATCACCGGGTTGTGTGTAATGCAAAATGTAACGCATAATGGCTGGATGTGGTACTTTCGTGTGGTAGCTATGTGCCATGTAGATTGGATTGTTTTTCCCCTCACTCACATCCGCAGCATACGGTTCGGTCACCTCAAAATCCGATTTTCGCAAGCCCTGCTTTTCCAGTTCCTTTTTTTCTGCTTCCCATTCGGCAATAAAGTCGTTGAGCCAAGGATTAGGACAGGCTGTGTAGTATGGCGGGTCGCTTAGGTTCAGGATGTCTTCATCTTCACCTATGGGAAAGCCTTCCATAAGTTTAAGTTCGGGCAGTTTCTTGCGCAGCTCTTCGCGGAAGTAGGTTCTGCGTTCTTCTTCGGAGTTGAAGGTTTTACCTAAAACGGTGATTTTATTTTCGTTGCTCATATCAACTTCTTTCTTTTATAATTTTATCAATATCGTGGCTCAGTGTGCCGCTTTCGTAAGTGGTGAGTAATTTGCCCGGGAAGTGTTTATCGTACCACTGCTTTTTCTTTTCCCAATGGGCTTTGTAATCGGGCAGGTCTAATCGGCCTACATGCTCTAAGTAATATTCTTCGCCTTGCAGCATTACCGTAAAATCAGGCAGGTAGAAAGAGCCATCTGATGCAAACAAAGGCTTCTCGTACCAGAAAGGCACTTGGCGTTCGCTCAGCATATTGGCAATAATCACTTCCGACTTCGAACGTACCATATACTCAGAAAGGGTCTGGTGTATTTTACCTTCTTCATACCACTCGTTCATCACCAGCCATTCCTTAGGTAAGGGCTTAAAATCAAACAGCGAAGCATTGATTTTAGAAAGCTTGTTGGCTTCTGGTCGGGTGAGTTGTAAAAAGGCAGAAATATCCTGCTCTGCAAAAACGGTTAGTTTGGTTTTTGCCCGGGTAACAGCTGTGTAAATCAATTCCTTGGAAAGCAAGGACTTTTTATTCTTAGGTAATACCAAAAACACATGGTCAAACTCACTGCCTTGTGATTTGTGTACAGAGATGGCGTAGGCGAGTTCCAGGTTATTTTCAGGTTTTTCATTTGGCAAGTCATTCCAATAACCCTTTTTGTTTTTGTATTTGCCTAGTTTCTTACCAAAAGGTATATGTGCGTCCCTGCCTTGAAGGTTTACAATGAATTTTTCCAATCTAAAAAAAGGAGCTTTGTATCTAGGGTTATACCAAATGCCAGTGCTCTCATCTTTAATTGCTTTTTTGTCTTGGTCATGCCATCTGGTAAAACCAATTTCTCCATTGTAAATATTAATCTTAACTGTAGCGTTTTCCTCTTGAACAAAAGCAAATATTGGGTCAGATTTCGTTCGATTCCTGATTTGAATTACTTTGTCAAAAACGCTAATTCCATCAACAAAGAACTGATTTTCAAAATTTGCTTTATTTAGTTTACTTTGGAAAAATGAATTGAGGGCATCCGTTCCAAAAATTTCAGAACGATATGGGGATATAATTTGAAATTTACTAGCTCTTCTCTGACCATTTTCCTCAAAAACTTTATTTAAAAGTTCCCAATAGCGGTCTTCATTGTAAGTGATGCCATGTTCTTCTTCCAGGTTCTTAACGAGTGTATTGAACATTAATTCGTTTAGTCCTTTCTCGGTATCCCAAAAATGAACTTCTATGTCTTTCAGGTCACCTGAAAAGTCCAATTCCTGAATTTGTTTCAGTAAATCGGTTTGTTGGGCTTTTTTAGTGCCTGTTTCTTTCAGATCTTCGTCAGCAGCTTTGCTTTGAATAAAGACAGAAGCCAGATCGAGAATGCCTGTACCTCTGCCTTCTAGTTTATTCTCACGCTGCCGTAGGTTTTCTTTGAGTTCGCCTTTGTTTTCTTCCGGTAACCAATCAATCAAATCGGAAAAAACCTTCGCATAGCCAATAGGTGGCAACTGATTGGGGTCGCCTACAAAAATGATACGCTGCACGGTATTCCAATTGATGGCTCGGAAGAGTGTAGCCATCAGGGATTGGTCAATCATAGATGATTCATCAATGATGAAAATTCGCACATTTTCTTCCTGTTTGCCGCCTTCACGCTTGTAGGTGAAATTGTCGTTCATCCAACTGCGTTCTGCCAAAAAGGAGTGAATGGTTTTTGCTTCTTTACCTGAACGTTCACGCAGTCTGTCGGCTGCTTTTCCGGTAGGGGCTAAAAGCAAAAAGGAAGTGCCGACACCATGGGCTTTTTCAATGCCACTGATGATGGATTTTACCACAGTTGTTTTACCAGTGCCTGCTCCACCAGAAATTACAGATAAGCCTTTGTCGAATATGGATGCACAAACTGAAGCCTGAGCAGCCACCGCTTCTTTGTATTCAGTAGGATTAAGTTCGGCAATTTTAGAATTGCCATCGTATAAGAAGTTTTCCCAATTCTGTTGCGTTACGGGACTTTTGAAGCTGGAAATCTGTCTGTTGGCAAGTAGCCTTACTTTTTCTTCAATCAGTCGTTCGTCTTCAAATATTTCACGTAGGTATAGGTAAAGATTTTCGTCACTGTCTTTTCGTAAAACCAATGATTCTTTCAATGTATCGGCATAGGATTCAAAATTTTTCATTTTGAATTCAAACTGTCGCCAATCGCTTAGGTAAGAAACGTATTTGTTGACACCATTCAAGATAATTTCAGCAGCGGAGAATGTATGTGGAGCAATGGTTTTGAGTTTGTTCACACACAAAGCCCTGAATCGAATATTGCTTCCCTTGGTCGTTAGTGCAGCCAAACCCAAATCGGGTGAAGGTAACATGCCATGGTCAATTTTCGCAAAAGTGATTTGATCGTCCGGGCCATTCCCCACATACTTTTCACAAAGCAAATACGGATTGTCGCAAAGCTGTTGAATGGAAACGTTCAGTCCATTTTGCTGACGATCTTCTGACAATATCTGAGAGATTTGTTTCAGTCGGTCTGTTTCTTCAATTTCAAATCGGGGTAAAACTTCGATCAGTAATTTAAGTTCAGCATCATCTTTCGTGGCAAATTCATCGCGTACATTTCCAATCCGAATAGCATCTACTTGTAAGCCGGGAATATCTTTGCCATCTTTCAAAAAGGCTTTAATGCCATCATAAGCTTCTTCTTCATTGTCTTTAGCTGTTTGAGTCTTAAAATAGGTACTCACTTCTGGCAAATCCAGATAATACAGCACTTGCGGCAACCCGGGATATTTACCTCTGTTTTTCCAAAGCTCAGCTACCAATTCATGAAGCCATTTTCTGCGAGCACCCCAATCTTCGGAAGTATCCTGCAATTCATGCTGAAGCACATCAATAATTTCCAGGGCTCTCTCCACTATTTCTAATGCATCGTCATCGGAGATATGACGCATGGCATATTTGAAGTTTCTGGAATTTTCAGGATAGAATGCAATCTTTTCCAGAATCTCAGGCTGGTCTTTGTATTTATGATAGGGGATGCAAAATCCTTGTTCTGGATAATGTGAAGTGATGGGTATTTGCCAAACGAAAGCACCTGCATAGCGTTTCCGTTCTTCAGGTGTGGCTTGTAAGTATTCCATGTATTCATGGATTTGCTTCACCCTGCCAAACCCTACGATTACATACTTCCTGTCGTCTTCGTTGGATAATGGATTACTATAATTACTGTAGTAAAAAATAAGAGATGCATCTTCCTTCACCTCATTCATAAAAGCTTTTACATTGGCAATGCGATTGTCGTAGTTGAAAGTGCCATCTTCATTTTTATCATCCTCAAAGTACATTTCCTCATAAGGCCAAAGGCTTACCGTATTTGGTGGCATTTCCCATTGCCTGATTTCCTTGTTTTTATACCACGCAGGTGAATTTACTTGAGCTACGGTAGTATCTTTACCAAAAGCATTGTTACTAAAACAGCAGGGGGGCACATAATCATCTTTGATTTTACTGCAAGAGCAACCTGCAAACTTTTCTGCTTCTACTTTTTGCAAATGCTTTTTCTCGTACATCTCACCCGGATAGGAAAATTGGCCTGTGCAATACGTATTGGCTTCCGGGTCTTCACAGATTTTTCCGTTCCATCCGTCCGCATGCCAGGTCAATCTGGCTGATATGTGCTTTGGTTTATTCATTCGTACTACTTCAATATGATTCTAATTTTATCCCGCTCTTTGCCTTTGGCGATTTGGTCAATGTAGGCTTTGAAGGCTTCAATGGCTTCATCGGGTGTGAGTGGCTTATTGAAGGTGCTTTTCATACTCTCGATGCTCAATTCCACTTTTTCCAAACCTTTGTGCAAATCCATAATGGCATTGCGGATGCGCAGGGCGTTGTCTTTGGCCAGTTCTATAGTGCCGGATTTAAAGTCAGAAAGCAATTTTTGGGTGGCGTCATCCAACAGGTTCATTTTCTTTTTCACCATGGGGTCATCCAGGGTGTCTTTGAGCGTATCGGTCCATTGGTCCAGCAGTTCTTCCAGGTCTGTTTTCAGCTGCTTTACATTCAGCACTTCGGCTCCTTCAAAATCAGCCGGGTTGAAATCCTGATAGGGAGCTGTCAGTATCAGGTTCTTGTTCACTTTGCTGTCGGCCGGTTGCAGTTTGTTGATTTTTTGGAGCCACTGCATGAACTGACCCGAAGAAAGGAAATCGGCATCTTTCAGGATATCGCAGATGGCTTTTGCATCCGAGTCGAACAGCGCTATTTTTTGGGTATGATCTTTTTGGCTGATGCGGTGCTTCAAGTACAAATCAAGGTACCATTCGGCATAGCGCTCTTTGAGTTGATGGAGCAATTTTTTGTACTTTTCCAGTTCCGCTTCATCGTCCTTACCCAAAACCGGAGCCAATTGATGGATGGCTTCCGACACCTCTTCTTTGAAGGCATTGTCGGTGATGAACTGTTTGCATTGCTGCAAATAGGAAATGTCCTCATTCAGCAGATTCAGTTCGGCCAGTTGCTTTTCCAATTGTTCCACTTCGGCTTTAGCGGGCAGGATTCGGTTCAAGTCTTCCACAGAAAAGGCGAAGTTTTTAATCTTGGCCTCAGATGTATAATTGGCCAACTTGTCGCAGAAGCCGGAGAATGCCGTAAAATGTTGACGGTATTTGCTTGCATGCTCGGTGCTTACAATATCGATGCCTTTAAAAATGTACCCTCCCTGAATTTTGCTGAGCAGGGTTACGGTGCGTTTTGCCCAATCATTGGCAGCACCAACCAGATGCGTATAGGTAGAAGGATCTTTTAGTTGATTGCTTAAATCCCTTCCCAACATGCCCATAAACATGGTTTTCAGCGCAGCGAGGTTTAATCCTTTGGGTGGCTTGATGTGGGAGAACGAATAGAATTCCTGTTTTGGGATATCCTTGAGCTCATTCAGATTTGTTGAATTGATCGACTTCCCCGAATTCAGAGTGATTTCAATTTCACCCAATGCTGCCAGTGTTGCCATAACCACAAATTCCAGTTCGGCTTCCATCTGAAAATCTTTGGTGATCCACAGGTTGGTGCTTTTGTCAACAAATTCTATGATTTCATCACGATTCAGCACTTTACCGTCTCCTTTATCTGCCAACATTTTTACTAAGCTTTTGGCATAAGGCGAATGGCTATAATCGAGCATACCGGGTACCCAACAGCCTAAACCAGTCAAGATGCCTTCCCCATCGCGGTTTGCTTGTTCCGGGTTGGCCACTTTTATCAAGGCTTGCTTCACCAATCGGTCAAAATTATCTTTGGCTACCGAAGCGTTGAGTTGTGTGAATTTAGGATAATTGGGACGTTCGTCTTCAAACCAATTTTCAAACACAAGGGATGCCACAGTCGAGAAGATCTGTTCTTTGGTGGAGCCAGCTCCCGGCAATGGGTATCCGCTCAATGGAAGTTCTTTGCCCTGATAGTCCACCTGGGTTATTTGCACATATTCCTGGTCAAAAAGTGCTCTGGCTTTTTTATTTAGTTCCTCAATCTTCTGGCGGTAAATGGGTTTCTGTGAACTATCGGATCGCACTTCCAATGCTAGGGCAGCACCATATAGCGTAACTGCTTCCTTGAATTCTTTGGATAAGCCGTCAAAAACAAAATAGATTTCATCCTCTTCGTGATTACGCATTTTCTTGCTTTCATCGAAGATGGGCATGAAATACATGTAAAAGTGCTGCCGTGGGTGCGTGGTGGATTTTTCGTTGGGATTGCCGAAGAAGATATACCCGTCACGATAGGTTTTGTGCGATTTCCAGTCGATGCTATGTTCCCAAATACGAAAGCCTGTACGGTAGGTATCATGATCAAGTGGCAGGTTTACTTCCAAAAATTTAAAGAAGTATTCATCCTTTTGGGAGTCGGCCATGGTTGCCGCATAGTCCTTTATCTTTTGGTCGAAATTGACTCCGCCTTCAATGCGTAAGTGGTATTCGGCATTCTCCGCGTTTTTATCAAAGTACTGTCCGGATGTTGCAGTAATGATTTG
>Ga0209606_1004993_pt1 | contig 11807 bp, 10 predicted proteins | sample AD_UKC057_MetaG_FD_184412 | JGI IMG/M metagenome (GOLD analysis project Ga0209606, IMG submission 184412) | Active sludge microbial communities of municipal wastewater-treating anaerobic digesters from USA - AD_UKC057_MetaG (SPAdes) (version 2) | ecosystem: Engineered > Bioreactor > Anaerobic >...
TCAGCTTCTCTTTGCGCTAACCCTATTGCAACAGAAAATTTGGGACCTATCTCTTCTAATACTGGGAATAATTCTTCTGGATAATCAACCCTTGCCCATGGGTTCCCTAGATAAGTTCTTTTATTAAATTTATTGCTAATAAATTCTGATAAATTCAATAGAGACGCACTTCCTCCAGTTAAAATAATCTTTTCTAATATTTCATTTGATTGGCCCTGAAATATTACTAATGCATACTTTATTTCATCTAAAACTGGTTGAAGACTATCTGCAATTATTTTAGATATGCCATTATTTAAATCTCCTGATAAACCCTGGTCTTCTTTAAATTGTTCAGCCTTTTTTATATCTATATTTAAAATATTGGCAATATTTTGACTTATCTTTTTCCCGCCAAAATCTATACTCCTACTTATAATTGGAATTCCATCTTTCACAACATAAACTGATGAGATGCTATCTCCAATATTACAGATCATAACTACAGATGGATCATTACCTACAAGAGATCTAATCATAGCAAAAGATTCAATATCAAGAGTTATAAGCTCTAAGCCTGAGGCTTTAAAAATATTGATATATTTATTAACTATTGTCTTAGGAGCTGCAGTCAATAATATTTTATAATTATTAGTCTCCTCTTTTTTTATTAGACCAGTAGGTATTTTAGGATTTCCTAAAATCTGCCAATTTAAAACAACATCCTTCAATGGTATTGGTATAAATTTTTTAGCTTCAATATGTATTGCTTCTGCTAAATCCTTTTTATTCATTGCTGGAATATTTATTACAGAACTAAAAACAGCATAGCTTGGGAGTGAAGCTATGACTTTGCTACTCATGGCTTTAGATTTTCTCGTTATAAACTTAATTGCTTCAACTATTTTTTCAAAAGAAATATCATCATCATTTCTTATAATATCAATACCATGTTCTATATAGCCATAAGTTCTAAGACGTGCAATATGATTATCATTTATTAATTCAACTAATTTTATACTTGCAACGCCTATATCTATACCCAAAAAGCTCTTTTGTGATTGACCAAATAGCATAAAATTAAAACCTTTATTATTTCTTAATTATATCAAATATATTATATTTTACCAATATGTTAACAATTATTCAAAATGTATATCAAGTTCTTTTTGCTCTACTTTATCTTTTAACATTTTATAATTATCCAATTTGTTAATAATATTTCTTGCTTCTAATTTTGCCCTATTTATTATTTCATAATCAAAAAATGATGCTATTTTTAATTCTGGTATATGTCCAGATTGTTTTAAACCATATATCTCACCAAATCCTCTTTCTTTAATATCCATTTCTGCTAATTCAAATGAGCTTTTAGTATTTACTAAATTATTTAATCTATGTATAGTTGTTTCATTACTACTATTTATATATAACAAACAATAAGATTGCTTATCCCCTCTCCCCACCCTACCTCTTAACTGATAAAGCTGTGCCAAACCAAATTTTTCTGCACCAAATATTACTATGCCATTTGCATTTATTACATCTATTCCTACTTCAACAACTGATGTAGAAATTAATATATCAATATTACCAGAGTAAAACTCATTTTCAACTTTTTCTTTTTCTTTATCCCTCATCCTCCCATGTAATAACCCTATTTTAAACATTTTAAAATCTGGATTAGTAATAAAATTATCAAACATTTTTTTAGCAGATTTTATTTCTAATTCAAAGATATCTTCACTATCAGATTCACATTCTATCAGTGGGCAAATTACATAAACTTGGCTCCCTCCTTCTACCTCAGATTTTATAAAATTGTAAACCATATCTATATCATCTGTAATATTTGTGATAATATCTTTTCTATATAATGGCTTCTCATCTAATATAGATATATCAAGATCCCCATAAAACGTTAAAGCTAATGTTCTTGGAATTGGTGTAGCTGTAACTGATAAAAAATGTGGATAAAAATTTTCATTATTTACCCTATTTATATTTTCATTTATTCTTTTTCTTTGAGAAACTCCAAATCTATGTTGCTCATCAACCACAATAAGACCTAAATTTTTTATATTTATATTGTTTGATATTAAGGCATGCGTTCCAATTAATACATCTACTTTCCCGTCATTAATTAATTTCAATAATTCTTTTTTATTTATTTTCTTATTATTCAATAAAATATTATCACTTGTAAGCAAACAAATATTTATATCTTTTTTAAAATATGGTTTATCTAAAAATAACTCACATATTTTCTTATAATGTTGGTTAGCAAGTATTGATGTTGGAGCCATTATGCAAACACTTAGATTGTTTAATATAACATTTAATGTTGCAATTAAAAATACAATGGTTTTGCCAGAACCAACATCACCTTCTAATAATCTATTCATGGGAGTCGTTTTATTCATGTCCAATAAAATTTCCCATGATGTTTGTCTTTGCTTATTAGTCAATTTAAAATCTAAAGAATTTATAAATGCTTTTGTCTCACTCTCAAAAAATTTTATACTTATAGACTTCTTTGATTTATTTATTTCTTTTCTTAATTCATTTATAAGCTGATATATAAATAATTCATCAAATTTTAATCTATCTATTGATCTATTTAACTCCACTGTAGATTGAGGTTTATGAATAAATCTAATAGACCTATTTATATCTAAATAATTGTATTTCTTTAATATATTATTTGGCAGATATTCTTTTATTTCAATATTATTATTAATAATTCTCTCAAAAATATTTCTAAAAGTTATCTGTTTTAGCCCATTAGTTGTCCTATATATTGGAAAGATAATTTCATTATTTAATTTATAATTCTTATTATACTTTCTGAAAATTGGATTTATTATTTCTATATTTTTTATTCCATTAATACTAACATTACCAATAAAATAATATAGCTCTCCTGACTTTATAGAATTTTTCACCCATGGATTATTAAACCATATAATTTCTATTTTCCCTGTATCATCTTTTACAATAGCTTTAATAAAATTTTTTCTTTTGACCATACTCCTTTTAGATTCTATTAATTCTACCCTTGCTAAAAAAATACATCTATCATTTAACTTTAATTCGTTTATCTTTTTTAAGTTTCCATAATTCTCAAATCTAAAAGGATAATAAAACAAAAAATCTTCAATAGTTTTTATACCAAGTTTTTCCAATTTTTTTTGTATATTTTCTCCAACTCCCTTTACTTCTCTTATATCAGAATTAATTGTCATCATTTATAATTTTAATATCCTAGATAATTGATCACCAAAACGCTCATATTTTCTATCTAAATTTTCTTTTATATATTTATTTAATGTTTCCCTTATAACAACAGGATTCTGATTTTCTAAGTCTATACATAAGCTTGACTCCCTGGTTTTTTTAAATATAAAATATAATCTTTTAACATTTCTATCTACATCATAAATTATATAATACTCTTTTATTTCATCCCAAAAATAAAAATAACTTTCATACAATATCCCAGATTCATATATAGCAAATAAAACATCATTAGGTTTTTTAAATTTAAACATTACTTCAAGCATCACAAACATTATAACAATAATTAAAAATAAAAAATTACTTGTCTTAAAACAATATATTGCTAATACCACTATTACTGCTATAAATATAATATACCAAAGTGTACCTCTATGATATTCTTCAAATTCTTTAAAATACCAACTATGCAAAACATTGCCATATTTTGCAATTTTATCTTGATTAAACTTTTCCATATTATTCTATTTAATTTATTATATAGTTATTATACCAAAAAATAGGAATATTTTAATATATTCTAATTATTGACTAAAAATACAAGATATAATAGAATTATATTATTGTTTTTGGAGAGTTGGCAGAGTGGTTGAATGCGGCGGTCTTGAAAACCGTTATACCGAAAGGTATCAGGGGTTCGAATCCCTTACTCTCCGCCAATTAAAGTCTAAGAATTTCTTAGATTTTTTATTTTACTTATTAATGATAAAAAAATATAAAAACATGCTATAATATCATATTAAAGAATTAATATAAAATATATGAAATATTTATATTATAAAAATTTTTTATCTATGCTTGATAATGCAGAAGGAATAAAAATTTTTAGACATTTTTACATACAAAATGATAATGGGGAAATAATAGATATACTGCAAGATGGTAATTTATCGTGCGCAACATTTGTTTCTTCCATTCTATATTTAAATCATCTTATATCATCACAACATACAACCGTTGATTCTACTATAAAAGATCTACTTAATAGTGGATGGAAACTATCTAGCTTTGATGATCTATCAAAGGGAGACATTTTAATATGGGATGAAGCAGAAGATCAAGAAAGCAAAAAATTACATAAACATATTGGATTTTATATTGATGAAAAAACAGCATTAAGCAATGATTATAGATATCAATGTGCCAGGAAACATGAAATAATCTTTATAGGGAGAAAAATAATTCAATGTTTTAAATATGAAAAAATTTAGCAAAATATATATATTATTGATATTTATAATTGCTATATTCCCTGTAATTTTGAAAAATCCTAATATAAATTATCATAGCACAGAACAAAATAGTTCAAATTTACCAATCAATAGTAAAATAAAGCAGTCTGAAATATATGCGGAACAAGGAATTGAGCAAGTTGATACTTCCCTAATGTTCTTTGGAGATTTAATGACAGGTAGAAATGTTGAGGAATTATCTAAAGACAATAACAATTATCCTTTTTTAAAATTACAAGATCTGCTTAGTGAAAAAAATGATATAAGAATAGCAAATTTAGAAGGACCTATAAATAAAAACCATAAACAAGTTCCAACGGGCTCTATGTCTTTTTCATTACCAGAATATACTGCTAGTATTTTAAAACAAAACGGATTTAACTTAATGCAACTTGCAAACAATCATATGCAAGATAGAGACTCTAATGGATTTATTGAAACTCAAACAATTTTAAAAGATAATAATATAGATTTTTTTGGTGATTATTATAACAGAAATGAATACATATCTTTTGAAAAAAATATTAATAATATACCATTTTTATTTATTGGAATTAATATGATTAATACAGATTGTGAAAAAGAAACTAACTTATGTATTACAAATATAGAAAATGAAGTTAAGAATACTATAAATAAAAAAAATAACTATTTTAAAATTGTATTTATCCATTGGGGTAATGAATATAATCAAAAATCGAATAATGTACAACAAACCTTAGCTCATAAATTAATAGATTCTGGAATTGATTTAATTATTGGAGGACATCCACATGTAGTACAAGAAATAGAAAAATATAACAACAAATTAATATTTTACTCTCTTGGAAATTTTGTATTTGATCAATATTTTTCAAAAGATACTCAGCAAAATTATGCTATAAGATTAACAATAAATAATAATTTAACTTTTGATATAATTCCATTACAAAGCATAAAAAGCCAGCCACAAATAATGGATGAAGAAACTCAAACAACTTTTTTAAAAATATTATCTGAAAATTCTAGCAAAGATATACAACAGAATGTATTAAATAAAAAAATAATAATAGAAAATTTTAATCTTGGGGAAAAAGATAAAAAATGATATAATTTTATTAATGATTAATTATTAATTTAAATTATATGGAAAGAAATCAAATATATAAATGTCCCATATGTGGCAACATAGTAGAAGTAACTCATGTTGGTGGAGGACAATTAGTATGTTGTGGACAGCCAATGGAATTATTAGAAGAAAAAACTGATCATCAAGAATTTTCTAAAGAAAAACATATACCAGTAATAGAAAAAACAGATAAAGGAATGGTTGTAAAAGTTGGATCTATGCCTCATCCAATGGAAGAAGTTCATTATATAGAATTTATTGAGGTTATAACCAATGATGGAAAAATAGATAAAAAATTCTTAAAGCCAGGAGATCTGCCAGAAGCTTATCTTAATATAGAATCTGATGATATTGCATATATAAGAATATATTGTAATGTGCATGGTCTATGGATTAATAAAATATAAATAATAAACATATGGATAAAAGAGAAACCATTATAATATCAATTGGGGGCTCCTTAATAGTCCCCAACGAAATAGATATAAACTTTTTAAAAAGCGTGAAAACAATTGTGGAACAACAACTAGAAAAAAATAAAAGGATTGTTATAGTGTGCGGTGGTGGTAAAATAGCTAGAAAATACCAAAATGCTGCAAAAAAGATTACTAACAATATATCAGATCTTGATATGGACTGGATTGGTATAAATGCAACTAGAATCAATGCATGCTTAGTGAAATCTATTTTTGCTAATAAAGCATACACTAATATAATTAAAAATCCGACAAAAAAAATTGTTACGAGAGATAGTATTATAGTAGTTGCTGGATGGAAACCTGGATTTAGTACTGATTATGATGCTGTATTAATTGCCAAGAATTTAGGTTCTAAAAAAATAGTTAATCTATCAAATATAGATTATGTATATGATAAAGATCCAAATAAATTTAAAAATGCTAAAAAGATTGAAAAAATGACATGGGAAGAATTTAGAAGCTTAATACCAGATGAGTGGGAGCCTGGATTAAATTCCCCATTTGATCCAATAGCTTCGAAAGAAGCTCAAAAATTTAAAATGGAAGTTGACATAATTAATGGTAAAAATATTAAAGAAGTAGAAAAATGTTTAAATGGAGAAAAATTTAAAGGGACAGTGATAAAATAAAATGGATAAAAAAAGAATATTTTCTGGTATACAACCATCAGGAAATTTACACATAGGTAATTATTTAGGATCAATATACAATTGGGTATATTTACAAGATGAATATGACTCTATTTTTTCAATTGTAAACTTACATGCTATTACTGTTCCACAAGATCCAAAAATTTTATTAGAAAAAACTTTTGAAGTTGCAGCAATATATCTAGCATGTGGCATTGACCCAAAAAAATCACATATATTTATTCAGTCAAATATCAAAGAACACAGTGAATTAATGTGGCTATTAAATACAATATCCTACATGGGTGAGCTAGAAAGAATGACACAATTTAAAGATAAATCATTAAAATTTAAAAATGGTAGCATACCATTAGGTATTTTTAATTATCCTGTATTAATGGCTGCTGATATTTTATTATATGATGCTGATTTAGTGCCTGTTGGAGAAGATCAAAAACAACATGTTGAATTAACTAGAAATTTAGCAATTAGATTTAATAACAAATTTGGATATACATTTAAACTTCCTGAATCATTTATACAAAAAAATGGTGCTAGAATTATGGCATTAGATGACCCAAAGAAAAAAATGAGTAAATCTGCTATTAGCATTTATAGTTATATTTCTTTGCTAGATACCAATGATGATATTATAAAAAAAATAAAAAAAGCGACAACAGATTCAGAAAAAAACATCATATTTGATAAAAATAGAAAAGGATTATATAATCTACTTACAATTTATAAAATATTATCAAAAAAATCTGAAGATGATATTGAAAAAGAATTTTATGGAAAAGGATACTCTGACTTTAAAAAAGAACTATCTGATTTAATAATAGAAACAATATCACCTATAAGAGAAAAAACATTTTATTATTTAAAAGAAAAAAATGAACTAGATAGAATATTGAAAGAAGGAAAAGATTATGCGCAAAATATAGCAAGTAAAAAAATAGATGATGTAAAAAATAAAATGGGCTTAAAATAAAAGCTCATTTTTTGATAATAGAAATAATATTTTTTGCCTGCAAAAAATTTTTATTTTCTGAAAAATTATTTTCTAAAATCTGAAAATTATTTTTTAAAAAAATATTTTCCAATTCTCTCTTTGTAAATGCATAATAATATCTACTAGCCAATATCTCTCCTTTATTATTCTTCCATGGTATAAAATCATTTCTTAAATTTTTTATAGTATTTAGAATATATTTTTTTTGAAATAAATTCCAATTTGTCATAAATATTAATCCCCCATCTTTAAGAACCCTTCTCATTTCTCTTAATGCATTATTTTTATTTTCAAATGATGGTAAATGATGAAAAGTAGCTATACAAAAAATTAAATCAAATTCATTATTATTAAAAGGAATAGCTAAAGCATCTGCTTCTATAAATTTTACATTTTTTTGATTACCAAAATTTTTTAATGCATTTTTAATCTGCATTCTTGAATTATCTATTCCAACATATTCATAATTTAAATTTAATTCATTTAAAAATTTAATTAGTCTTCCATTCCCACACCCAATATCTAAAATTTTTATTTTTTCATTTTTAAAATCTAAAAGATATTTTTTAAAAATATTAAAATCATCCCAATTATTTTTTCTTGTTATATTAAAGTTATCTGATATTTTGTTATAACTATTTTTTATTTCTTCCAATAAATTGATTTTTGTCATAATATTTTTACAATATATTTATACTATATTAATTTAATATTTTTTGCAAAATATTTGACTTATATATTTTAAAAATATATCATTTATAAATATGATTAATAATAACATTTACGAAAAATTTGTCATAGAATTATATAATTCTAAGTTTATTACTTTAGAAGATTTTGTATTAAATAAAAAAAGAATATTTGGACGGGCAAAAATAAACCCACCATCTAATTCTGAAATCTTAGAAATATATAATCATCTTGTAGATAAAAAAATTATAGAGAGAAATAAATTATTTGAAAAATATTGTAAAAAACATAAAATACGAACATTGTCTGGGGTATCTGTTATATCAATTTTAACAGAAGAAGCTCCATGCCCAGGAAATTGTGCCTTTTGCCCTAGTGAAAAAGATATGCCAAAAAGTTATTTGCCAAATGAACCAGCTGTCATGAGAGCAATAAAATGTAATTTTGATGCATATAAACAAGTAGTTGCTAGATTATCTGCTTTAAAACATACTGGGCATGATACATCAAAAAATGAAATAATTATAATGGGTGGAACATGGTCTTATTTAAATAAAAAATATCAGGAAAAATATATTTTGAATGTATTCAAAGGATTAAATTTTGATATAAATAAATTAAAATTTATACCATTATTAATCCAAGAAAAATTGTCAAAAAATAATATAAAAAAAATACAAATAGAACAAAAAATAAATGAGAAGGCTAATAACAGATGTGTCGGATTAACATTAGAAACAAGGCCTGACTATATAAATGAAGAAGAATTGTCAAAAAATAATATAAAAAAAATACAAATAGAACAAAAAATAAATGAGAAGGCTAATAACAGATGTGTCGGATTAACATTAGAAACAAGGCCTGACTATATAAATGAAGAAGAGTTGAAAAGAATGAGGCTGTTTGGATGCACTAGAATAGAAATTGGAGTCCAGTCTACTTTTGATGATGTATTAAATTTAAATAGACGGGGGCATAATATAGAAAAAACAATAGAAGCAACTAGATTAATGAAAGATGCTGGTTTTAAAATTTGTTATCATATGATGCCTAATTTACCAGGATCAAACTTAGATAAGGATTATAAAATGTTTTATGATCTTTATAATGATCAAAACTTTAAACCTGATATGTTAAAAATATATCCATGTGTGGTAGTAAAAAGCACTGACATATATAAATGGTATCAAGAAAAAAAATATATACCATATACAGATGAAGAATTAATTAATTTATTAATTAAAATTAAATCTATAACACCATATTGGGTTAGAATAAATAGACTTGTAAGAGATATACCATCTACATCTATAGTTGCCGGAAATAAAATACCAAATCTTAGAGAAATAGTTAATAAAAAAATGCACGAAGAAGGATTATGTTGTAACTGTATAAGATGTAGAGAAATAAAAGATAAAGAGATAGATATAAATAATATAGAAATGTTTATAGAAAAATATAATGCTAGTTCTGGTGTAGAATATTTTATAAGTTTTGAAGATTCTGATAGAAAAAATATTTTATCATTTTTAAGATTAAGGATACCTTCTAATTATTTTAGCCATAAAGAACATTTTATACATGAGTTAAATGACTGCACTATAATTAGAGAAATACATACATATGGCATAGTATCATCTGTCGGAGAGAAAGAAAGTGATGATAAGAGCCAACATCATGGACTTGGAAAAAAATTAATACAAGAAGCTGAAAGAATAACGAAAGAAGAATATAATATAAAAAAAATCGCTGTAATATCTGGAATTGGAGTTAGAGAATATTATAAAAAAAATGGCTTTAAACAAATCGACACATATATGATAAAAGATTTACATTAGTCCAGCCATAGATAAAACTACATCATAATTCCCTATTGCCCACCATATACAACAAAATGCAAATATTACTAATATGCCTTTTAATACTACAACTCTTAAATCTGGATTCTTTTGAGTTGGAACTATTAATATAAAATACAAAACTAACATTATACAAAATGTTCTTAAAACAATATTATGATTTAACAAATATGCAAATTTATCTAACATAATTTTAATTATATATAAATTTCTAACATACTTTTACGATAAAGTCAATTGATTTTATATATTTTATGCTATATAATATAATTTATATTTTTAGGGGTATAGTTTAATGGTAGAACAAAGGTCTCCAAAACCTTTGGTGTGGGTTCGATTCCTACTACCCCTGCCATAAAAGTATCATTTTATAAATTAACTAATAAACATGATCTAATAATTATTTATCTAATTTATACAGAAAGATTATTTAAAACAATCTTATTTTATTTTTAATATTTATAAAATGATAAATAATTCAAAACTTGAAAACACTGACCCAGAAATATCAAAATTAATAAAAAAAGAAAGTAAAAGACAAATAGAAACAATAAGATTGATAGCTTCAGAAAATTATGTAAGTAAAGCTGTTATGGAAGCAACTGGATCAATATTATTAAATAAATATTCTGAAGGATATTCTGGAAAGAGATATTATGAAGGGCAAGAATATATAGATCAAATAGAAAACATAGCAATAAATAGAGCTAAAAAACTTTTTAATACTGATTATCATTTTAATGTTCAACCATACTCTGGAAGCCCAGCAAACTTTTCAGCAATAAATGCATTATGCTCCCCGGGCGATGTAATAATGGGATTAGAGCTATCTAGTGGTGGTCACATGACACATGGATATAAATTATCATTAACTGGGAAAATATTTAATTCTATACAATATCAAGTAGATAGTAAAACTAATTTATTAGATTTTGAAGAAATATATAGTATGGCACAAAAATCAAAACCAAGATTGATTATAGCTGGTTTTAGTGCATATCCAAGAGAGTTTGATTTTAAAGAATTTAAAAAAATAGCAGATGATGTAGGGGCATATTTAATGGCAGATATAGCTCACATATCTGGTCTTGTAGCAGGTGGCGTTCACAATTCCCCATTTGGAGTAGCAGATATTATAACATCTACAACACATAAATCTCTAAGAGGCCCCAGGGGTGCATTTATCGCATGTAAAGATGAATTTTCGAAAAAAGTAGATAAAACTATTATCCCTGGATTACAGGGTGGACCACATAATAATACTACAGCTGCCATGGCCGTTGCATTCTTAGAAGCATCCCAACCAGAATTTAAAATTTATGCTCAACAAATTGTAAAAAATGCAAAAGCTTTATCAAATGAATTAATAGATTTAGGATATGATTTAATTACTGGAGGAACTTCAAACCATTTAATATTAATTAATATGATAAAAAGTAAAAATATAACTGGAAAAGAAGCTTCTTCCGCATTAATAAAAGCAAATATAGAATGTAATGCTAATACTATACCATTTGATAAA
>Ga0209606_1005003_pt1 | contig 11784 bp, 12 predicted proteins | sample AD_UKC057_MetaG_FD_184412 | JGI IMG/M metagenome (GOLD analysis project Ga0209606, IMG submission 184412) | Active sludge microbial communities of municipal wastewater-treating anaerobic digesters from USA - AD_UKC057_MetaG (SPAdes) (version 2) | ecosystem: Engineered > Bioreactor > Anaerobic >...
AGCGTGTTCTTGATGGTCCGATACACTTTCGTCCCGGTCGTGGTGTCCGCTCTCGGCAGAGTGGAGTCACTCGCCGTGTCCATGGAAGGACGGTGCTTCGGCCTCCATCCAACCAGGACCTTTCGCAGGCGAATCCCGCTGGGTGCGGTTGACGCGCTGGCAATCGCGGCCAGCGCGGCAGTGGCCATCGTGGCGCTGGCCGTCATGTAACCCGCCGCCTACTGCCTGCTGGAAGCGCGCCCCTGGTCACAGAATTCGTGGGCCCATGACACGGCCGCCGCGTACGCGGCGGGCAGCGCTTCCTCCTCCACTCCCGCCTGGTCGGCGAATATGGTTACCTGGTCCCAGAGGCCCTGCTCGTACGCAAGCACCAGTCTGTGCAGGGGCGTGAACGGGCCGTCCTGGCCCAGCAGCGCCTCTTGAGCGTCCTCAGGGAGCGAAAGCTGTGATATGGCATCTTCCATAGGCTGGTCGAGCATGGCATCGATAGAGGAGAACAGCCCTGTGAGGAACAGTTCGCCGGACCGTCTTGCCAGAGCCGATTCTTTCGCCAGGATCTCCGCGAATCTAGCTCGCACTACTGACATGATCACGAGTTCATCCGGCTTGTCGCGGGTGAGCGTAGTCATGATTAGCGCTGGGAACCACTCCTTGATCTCGTTCATGCCCATCATGACGAGTGCCCGCTTTATCGATGTGATCTCCGTTTGGAGCCTGAACGCCGCCGAGTTCACTAGCCTCAGCACGCGGTAGGATAGCCCGGGGTCGTGCGCCACGATGTCTGCTATGGTGTCGAACTCCGGTTCTGACTTCCGCACTTCACTCAGCAGCTGAAGCGCGGTGACGCTGTACGTGGGGACAGTGCTGCCTTGCGTCACCGATGGTTCGGCGAAGTAGTATCCTTGGAAGTAGGAGTAGTCCGCGTCTTTTGCTTCGCAGTAGTGGCTAGCAGACTCAACCCTGCACGCTAGGAACCTGGCGCCGCTCAAATCGGCGCGCGCACGCAACTGCCGTCGCTGCGCGGCGCTGGTGCCAAGGAAGTCGACCTTGATGATGTCGGCCATCTCGACCAGGGCCTCCTGGCCGGATCCCGGCGCGAAGTTGTCGAGTGCCAGCGTGTAACCCTTCCGCTTCAGCTCCCTGCATGCCTTGACCAGACTCTCAGTGGGAACTATGTCGTTTGGAATTTCCACGCCGATCAGCGCCGGGGGCGCGAGCGCAGGTGCGTGCCTTTCGAGAAGAGCTCCCGTGAAGTTTATGAAGGCGCGTCTGCCGCCGGTGAGATTATCGATACCGATCGAAACGAATGCATTGGCCATCACAGAAAGCGATGCTAGGTCAGGGTCACTGGAGCGGAACACGTTCTCAATGCCATCTCGGAATAGCAGCTCGTAGGCGTATACCTTGCCAGCGGAGTTGAGGATTGGCTGCCTAGCCACATACACGTTCATCAGCTACCTCCTTTAGACCGGCTCGTGCCCTTCGCAGAGCTGCGGCGGCACGGCCGCTATTCGCGCGCCGCCCCTCCCTGTTCGCTGAATTCGCGCGCCCATGACAGCGCCGCGGCATACGCGCGCGGCAGTACCTGTTCAGGCACGCCTGCGCGCTCTGCCAGTTGGCTCACCTCGTCCCATCGCGCTTGCTCGTACGCAAGCACCAGTCTGTATAGGGGGGTAATCGGGCCGTCCTGGCCGACCAGCGCCTTCTGAACGTCTACGGGAAACGGCAGGCCCGCAATGGCCTCGTCCATGGGCTGGTCAAGCAGGGCGTCGATAGTTGAGAAGAGCCCAGCCAGGAATAGCTCGGCCGACCTGTCGACCAGCCCGGTCTGCCTGGCCGTGAGCTCGGCGAACCTGGCTCTCACCACTGACACGGTGATCAGCTCGTCCGGCTTGTCCTGAGTGAGCGTGGTCATGATCAGCAGGGGGAACCACTCTTTGATCTCTTTCATTCCCAAGATGAGCAGGGCGTGCTTTATCGAAGTGACCTCGGTTCGAAGGCCGTATGCTGCGGAATTGACCAACCGCAGCACTCGATACGAGAGCGCGGGGTCATGCCCGATGATTTCGGCCATCTCATCGAATTCGGGTTCGGGCTTCTGTACTTCGCTCAATAACTGAAGTCCGGCTGCGCTGTAACTGGCCGCTGTACGACCTCTCGACGGCACGGGTTGAGTGAAGAAGTCCCCCTGCACGTACGAGCAGCCCAGTTCTCGGGCTTCGCGATACTCTTTGGCAGTGTGGACTTCCGACGCCCAAAACGCGGCATGACCAAGGTCGGGCCGTTCGAGGAGCCACATGCGCTGCGCCGTGGATGTGCGCAGAAAACTGATCTTGATAATATCGGCCAGCTCAACCAGGGCTTCCTGCCCTGACCCCCGAGTGAAACCGTCGAGCGCCAGAACATATCGCCTCTGCTTGAGGCTTCTGCACACTTGCATCAGCTCTTCAGTGGGTTTCGCGTCGCCGGGTATCTGTATCCCCAGCGCGTCGCCGGGCACTGTGGCCGGCGCCCCGCGCTCGATTAGATCGCCCGGGAATCGAATGAAAGCGCGTCTGCCGCCGGTGATAGCCCCGGCGTCGAGTATGGACGACAACGACACATGACCAGAACCTGCGGATGCGAGCGCGCCTTCGATGCCCCCTCGAAATAGTAGCTCGTATCCGAATACCTTGTGGGCAGCGTCGAAGATAGGCTGCCTGGCAACGTACACCTCCATCTGCTGAACCTCAGTCGCCTTTGCCTTGTTCGCCCCGTGCGCCGTAAGGGATGGGTATGTAGCCCACTGAAGGCCTCTTGGCCTGGGGTTGCGGGTACAACTCCATGAGCTGGTATATCTCGATGGGCATGTCATTGCAGGCGGTGAGGCCCATTTCGGTCAGCTCCTCGCAAGTTATGGGATAGTCATGGGTCCAGCGACCGGTGGAAAGCGCTTCTGCGATCTGCTCGGCCTTCTCCATGGGCATTCTGTCGTTCAGGATTTCCACTACAAGCGCGCGAACCTGCCTCAATGCCTTCTCCGCCACATCTGCCAGTATGAGGGTTTGATCATCCACCTCCGCGATGGGTTTCTTGGCTACCGCAGAAAGGATCGAAGCCGCGGGATAGCTGCCTATCTGCGGGTCTACCGGGCCCAGTACGGCGTTGGGATCCATGACGATCTCGTCGGCCGCCAGGGCGATCAGCGTTCCGCCTGACATGGCATAGTGCGGCACGAACACCGTGACCTTGCCTCGGTGGTTCTTGATGGCGTGGGCGATCTGTTCGGTGGCCAGTACGAGGCCGCCCGGGGTATGCAGAACGATATCGATGGGAACGTCGGGATCGGTAATTCTGATCGCCCGCAGAAGCTGTTCGGAGTCTTCGATTCCGATGTGCCGGGCAAGTGTCATGCCCAGGATGTTCATGGATTCCTGACGGTGAATGAGTGTGATCACCCGAGACTTGCGCTTGTGCTCTATCTGTCGGATCAGCTTGTACCTTGACGCATCACGCGTCTGCCTGGTAAAAAGGGGAACGAAACTCCAGATGATGACCAGGAGCCAGATGATGTCGAGAATACTGAACGGCATAAGTCCACCTCCAACTGAGCATGTCCACTCTCATTATAGCCGCCAAGTGCCGCCGTTTCCACAAGCCGGCGCACCGGGCAGCCTGCCGCACAGGCCTAGGCGCTCCTCTACCCCCACACCCATGCCTGAGATGCCGCGTCGAGGACTGCTGCGGGCACTCCTCCCAGGCGCCACAGGGAGAACTTCCTTATTCCGAGCGAATCCAGAAGTCGGATCTTGGCAGAGAACGTGACGAGGTCCTCATACCACACCTTATGCTGCTCCCCGCGCGAATCGCGATACTCAAACCAGGCAGCGGCGCTGTCGGCATCGCGGGCTATGTGGGCGCCCGTCTCGCTTGCGACGCGCGCGGCGGCGTCCGACGTAATGTAGGCGACCTCTCCCCCCGCGGCCCAGTCCAGCCCGTATACCCCGATGATCGCCGCAAGCTTGGAACGACTGACATGCTCCAGGGCCGACTCGACGTTCTTCTGCAACCACGTCGGATGCGTGGGCGGACCCTCAGGATCCTGGGCGCCCTTCTCCAGCCCTTCCAACATCATCAGGTCGACGCATTCGGCCATGTAGGTGAGATCGAACGCGCCTTCTGTCCAGTCGTGCGGAACCGTGACGGACAGTGTGTAGTTGGGGCTGAGGCAAGCGAACCTGGCTCGGATCTCGCGAACAAGTATTGCGAGAGCGTCCCAGTGCGTGCTGTTGATGTTCTGGAAATCGAGGTGTACGCCGTCCAGGGCGCCGGATGATGCGGCCTCCACGATCCTGCCGGCCAGCACGGACCGGGCATCCTCCGCAAGCAGCGCTGCGTCGGCCGATTGCCGCAGGTACCGGCCTTCCGTCAGATTCGTCACGCCGGCCAACACACGCGTCCTGCGCGCGCGGATCAGCTGGACGGCAGGGTCCTGAGCCCCTGCATGCAAGTCGCCGTCAGGCTGTACGTGCAGGAACGAATAAACCACCTCGCTGAAGGGCTCGGGCGCTCTGAGAGCGTCGGCAATACCTTCATTGGAGGCATAGTCGGCGATGAATCCGATCAGCCGGTATTTGCGAGGGATATGGAGAACCTGGCCCGGGTGAATATCGTACGGCTCTTCAAGCGAGTTCGCCAGCGCAATCATCCTGTAGTCGGAACGGTACCTCTGGGCAACCAGCCAGAGCGTGTCGCCTTCCTGTACTGTGTAGTGCATAGACCCCGCCTCCCGCGAACGGTGATGGCCAACAGGCATAGCAGTATAAGCTATGCCAAAGGCACCGGAAATGTTCGCGGATTCGGATCAGCTTCGGCCCGAGTCGCCTGTCGTATCGCCGACTATGCCCGTGCGCGAGAGGATTTCCGCGAGGACCAGGGCGAGCGCTCCGCCGATTAGCGCCGTCGCCAGTTGTGTCCCTTGCATCATCTTGGCCAGCGGCCCCGGAACTTGCACCAGGTACTTCACGGTGGTAGACAAGATGAGGAACTTGACCAGCGAACCGATGAGCACCCCGATCACACGAAACGTCGCGGACGTGCGACCGCCGATGCCGGAGATCAGGCCGAAAAGGACTGCCAGAGCGGCGTTTCCGAGCGCGATAGCGGGCACCATCGGCGCCATGGCCGGCTTAAGTATGCCGACCCACAGCGCCGCCACCGGCGTGACGAGGCCTGTGACTGCGCCGCCCCAGATGCCGACGGTCATGACCGCCAGGTACAGAAACATGTTGACTACCGGACCCGTGATCATCTGCTGCAGGCCGAGCGATTGAAAGGCCACGGTCAGAGCTATGAGTATCGCCGTTCTGGTTACTCGTCGAATATCGACTGAAGACATGCCGTCTCCTCCTTTCATAGCGCATAGACCAGGATCATGCCTGCCAGGACTCCAAGGACAATTCCGAAGGTTCCAGAATGCCCCACTGCAAACTCCTGGGCATCCGGGATCAGCTCGTCGGCGGTTATGAAGACCATCGCTCCGCCGGCAAACCCCAGGCATACTGAGAGCACCGCACTGGACACGTTTCCGACCGCCACTCCCACCAAGGAGCCCAACGCCATAGGTAGGCCGGCGAGGGCGCCCCACTTTGTGATCTGCAGGGCGTCAAGACGGGCTGCGCACATCGGTGCAGCCATGGCCATCCCTTCCGGAATGTTGTGCAAGGCTATGGTGAGCCCCACAGAAAATCCGAGCGACGATCCGTGGGCGTAACTTGCGCCTATGGCAAGTCCTTCGGGCAGGTTGTGCATGGCAATGCCTATTCCGGTGAGTATGCCTGCGCGAAGAAAACGTGCTCTCTCGCAGTCTCCTGAGACGAAGTGGAAGTGCGGTGTCAGAAGGTCCACAATCCCCGTAGCCCCGACTCCGAAAACGAAGCCGCCCAGAGCGTACACTGTTCCGCCTATTTCGATCGCCTCAGGCACTAAATCAAGGAAGACTACGGAGAGCATGACCCCTCCGGCGAGGCCCATCATGATTGAGAGAGAGCGTCGTGTGGGTGTGCCGGTAAGCGCAACGGCGAGTGCGCCGATGCCGGTGCCCACTACACCTGCGGCCAGACCTACGACTGTTGCATCAAGTAGTGCCTGCACGCCTTCACCTCCAGTCCCCAGCCTATTCTAATCTCCCATGGACGCACTGTCAAAGGCCAGCCCACATGGTATAATTGCGCCGGAGGGGGGCGGTCTCATGATTCTGGCAATTGACGTTGGAAACACCAACACAGTCATAGGCGTGTTCTGCGGCGACAGACTATGCGCCGACTATCGGGTTGCCACTTCCAGGGAGAAGACTGCCGACGAGTGGGCGATGCTAATCACGCAGTTGCTGGAGTTCAGCAACATACCTGCATCTGAGATTGCCGGGATCATCCTGTCGTCCGTAGTGCCTCCAGTCATCACGGTATTCGAGAAGATGGCGCGCAAGTATTTCGGCTGCACGATCGATGTGGTCGGGCCGGGCACGAAGACTGGTATGGCCATCAAGTATGAGAACCCCAAGGAGGTCGGAGCCGACCGCATAGTGAACGCGGTTGCGGCGTACGAGCTGTATGGAGGCCCGCTTGTGATTGTGGACTTCGGCACTGCCACCACCTTCTGCGCTGTTACCCAGGCAGGCGAGTATCTCGGCGGGGTCATTGCCCCGGGGATAATGATATCCGCAGAGGCGCTGTATGCTAGGGCTGCGCGCTTGCCCCGGGTGGAGCTTGTGAAACCTCCGTCAGTGATAGGCAGGAATACTGTCGCCAGCATGCAGTCGGGGATAATATTCGGGTTTGTGGGCCAGGTGGACGAAATCGTGCGGAGGATGAAAGAGGAGTTGCACGGGGAACCCAAAGTTGTCGCCACCGGCGGCCTTGCGGAGTTGATCGCGGGCGAATCAAGCCAGATTGGACAGGTCAACCCGTATCTGACCCTGATTGGCCTGCGTATTCTGTGGAACAGGAATCACGCGTCATGATACGATAAGGGCCGATAACGTCCGGGCGATCTGCGCGGACCGGCATGAGATAACACGGAGACGACAGGATGGAGATGAGGGATTGACCAACACGTCATACAGGCTTGAAAACCCGTCCGGGCAGGAAGGGGACGAGGGACCGCAGGCGCCGGGCGACGGCCGGGAGCGGGTCGTCCTGGTCGGGCTTGACTCAACGTCCTTGTCGGGCTGGGATATTGAGGAATCCATGGACGAGCTGGCTCACTTGGTCGAGACAGCCGGCGGGAGTGTAGTGGCCAGGGTCATTCAGCGCAAACAGAAACCTGACCCTGCTCACTACGTGGGAGAGGGCAAGGCGCGCGAAATCGAGATGATGCGCCAGGCCACAGGCGCCGACCTGGTTGTGGTGGACGATGAATTGGGCCCTGCACAACAGCGCAATTTGGAGGAGATCATTAAGTCGAGAGTCATCGATCGCACTCAGCTGATCTTGGACATATTCGCCCAGAGGGCCGCCAGCGCCGAAGGCAAACTCCAGGTGGAGCTGGCTCAACTGCAGTACTGGCTACCCAGGCTGGCCGGTCGCGGCACAGAGCTGTCCCGGTTAGGCGGCGGTATCGGCACGCGCGGTCCTGGCGAAACCAAGCTGGAGGTGGACCGGCGGACTATCCGCTCACGCATTGCCGCGATCAAGCGCCAGTTGGACGAGGTGAGGGAGCGCCGAAGTGTGCAGCGGCGCAGGCGGCGCAATGCCGACCTCCCGGTGGTGGCTCTGGTCGGCTACACCAACGCGGGGAAGTCAAGCCTGCTCAATGCGATGACCGGCGCAGGAGTGCTGGTCGAAGATAGGCTTTTCGCTACTTTGGATCCCACTACCCGCCGTTACACACTGCCTGACGGGCAAGTGCTGCTGCTCACGGATACAGTGGGCTTCATCCAGAAACTCCCGCATCAGCTTGTAATGGCTTTCCGGGCCACTCTCGAGGAGCTCTTGGAAGCCGACCTCCTGCTGCACGTGGTAGATGCGTCGCACCCGAAGGCGCAGGAGCATTGCTCGGCGGTGTTCGGCGTTCTTGGCGAGATCGGAGCGGACGAGCACAAAGCGATCACGGTTCTGAACAAGCGCGATGTTCCGGAGTCGGCCGCGATGATAGAGCGACTTCAGCATTCGTATCCGCTCAGTGTTGCAGTATCGGCCGCGACGGGCGAGGGCCTCGCGGATCTGGCGCGCGTAATGGCGGACCAGCTGTTGTCGAGGCGCGAGAGAATCGATATGGTGCTCCCGTTCAACCATCCGGCGCTGAGCCTCATAAGGAAGAGAGGCAGGGTTTTGTCGGAGGAATATCGAGACGACGGCGTGGCCATTGTTGCTGACGTGGACCGGGCCGTAGCCGGACAGGTGCGCAAGGCCAGGCGGAGTAGTCAATGACCCTTCGGCGATGTGCGGCCAAGGCTCTAGGATTCGATATCGCCGGGGTTCGAATAGCCAACCCGCTGGTGCTCGCGCCCATGGCGGGGGTGTGCGACGCCCCTTTCAGACGGATATGCAAGGAGATGGGCTGTGGGCTGGTCTACACGGAGATGATCAGCGCCATGGCCCTTGTGTATGATAACCATCGCACTCTGGAGATGCTCCGGATCTTCGATGACGAGCGCCCCGTGGCTGTGCAGCTGTTTGGATCGGATCCGGACGTGATGGCGCGCGCGGCCTCCATTGTGGAACGGCTGGGCGCCGACATTTTGGACATCAACATGGGCTGTCCGGCTCCCAAGATCGTTCGCAGTGGGGAAGGCGCAGCGCTCATGTGCCGACCCGAACTGGCATGGGAGATTGTACGCGCCGTGCGAGCGGCCTGCGACATACCGGTAACCGTCAAGATCCGCAAAGGATGGGATGAGGAGACGGCCAACGCTGAGGAGTTTGCCATGGGCTGTGTGGACGCGGGCGCCGATGCCGTGGCGGTACATGGGCGGACCAGGGCCGAAGGTTACAGCGGCGTTGCCGACTGGTCCATAATAGCCCGGACGGCGCGGGTTGTGCCGGCGCCTGTTCTGGGTAACGGAGACGTCGATTCGCCGGAAGCGGCCGCCAGGATGCTGGACGAAACGGGTTGCGCCGCCGTGATGGTGGGCCGAGGGGCTCTGGGCAATCCGTGGGTCTTCCGGCGCGCTCTGAGCTTCATCTCTACGGGGCGGCTCCTGCCCGAACCCGAACCTGGCGAGAGAATAGCCATGGCCATGCGGCATCTGAAAGACGTTGCTGCCTTCAAAGGCGATGAGACAGCCGCCAGCCAGATGCGGAAACATCTTGCCTGGTACATGCGGGGGCTCAAGGGCGCAGCGCGGGTTCGCGAGGCCATCATGGCCGCGCCCACGGTGAGCGCCCTGCAGAGCGTGCTGGCAGAGTATCTGCTTGTGTTCGATCACGACCAATGCTAGAATCGGAGTGTGCACAGTTTTGTGAACATCACCTGGAGGGAAGGTGGCCCCGATGGCTCTGGTCCGCGTAGGAGATAAGGTCATTGACCGCGACAAGATTGACCGAGTCCTTGACAGGCTGTTCGAGCTGCGGCAGAACGGACTTTCACAGGCAGAAGCGGCCGCTCGAGTGGGCATCGACAGATCCTTCGTCTCACGTATCGAAAACCTCGGCGAAGTGCGCAAGGGTAAGCGGGTTGCCCTGATCGGCTTCCCAGTCGGCAACAAAGCTGAGATCGAGGCGGTTGCTCAAAGCGCAGGCGTTGACTACACGTGGCTGATGAATGATGAGGAACGCTGGGCATACGTGCAAGACCGATCGGGCATCGAGCTCCTAAACGACGTGGTACGGGAGATATCAGGCTTCCAGCAGTATGACCAGGTCATCTTCTTGGGCTCGGACTTTCGGGTACGCCTCATCGAAGCCATCTTGGGCGACAGAGCCACCAGCGTGGTGATTGGGCGTTCGCCCATCCATGAGGATGTAAAGGTCGATCCTCACGAGATCTCGGCCGTCATAGCGGCCGTCCGAGGAGGCGCTGACCGGTGAAGCATATCGTGAGCGTAAGCATTGGCTCGTCAGAGCGTAACCATTCGGCCCACGTCAGTATGCTGGGCGAGGACTACTTGGTTGAGCGGATCGGCACAGACGGCGACATAAATCGTGCCATCGATCTCATGCGCGAGATGGACGGCAAGGTGGACGCGTTTGGAATGGGCGGGATAGACCTATACATGGCGGGCGTCGGCAAGAAATACGTGTTCCGGGACGCAAAGAAGATCGCTCGGGCTGCGCAGAAGACTCCGCTCGTTGACGGCACGGGGCTTAAGAGCACGCTGGAGTACAGAGTAGTAAAGTACGCCGCCGAGGTGGAGAGACTGCCTATCGCAGGGAAGCGCGTACTGGTGGTGTGCGCCATCGACAGAATCGGCATGGGAGTGGCCTTCGAGGAACTAGGCTGCCGCGTCACCTACGGCGACCTGATGTACGCTCTCGGGATACCCATTCCAGTTCACTCGCTGAAGTGGATCTACCGCTTGGCGCCCATCATCATGCCGATAGCCACTCAACTGCCGTTCGAGTGGCTGTACCCAACGGGCAAGGGGCAGACCACACAGGACCCGAAGGCGTCGGCCAAATACGCGAGGTTGTATGAAGACTCCGACGTCATCGCAGGCGACTTCCATTTCATCCGCAAGTACCTCCCCGACCGGATCGACGGCAGAATCGTGATCACCAACACCGTTACCTCCAAGGATGTCGAGGAGTTGGGAAAGCGCGGGGCTAGTGTGCTGGTTACAACCACTCCCGAGATCGAGGGGCGTTCCTTCGGCACGAACGTTCTCGAGGCTATCTTGGTCACGCTGATCAAGAAGCCCGTCGATGACATCACCGAGAAGGACTACTTCGATATGCTGGATAAACTCGAGATCAAACCCCGGATAGTCAGGTATCGATCCTAGGCCCGGCGGTCGCTCGGGCTCATGCATCTAGTCAGCCCATACGGCGCTTTTCGCGAGGCAAGCTGACCGGCTTGACAACCTGGGGTCAGCTTGCCATAATATTGGCGTGACTTGTGGCGGGTGCGCCATCTTTTTTTCCCTATGCGGGGTGTGTGGACGTCGCAAGCTCGAATCCAGGCGCATGAGCGCGAATAGAATGGGTAACGCTCCCGGGCGGCGTGCTCGGAGATGATGTTCGAGGAGGAGCGGACTTTGATGCCTGAGAAGGAAGTAATCTTGACTCCTGAAGGGCTGATGAACCTTGAGAAGGAACTTGAGTACCTCCGGACGATCAAGCGCCGCGAGGTCGCGGACCGAATCAAGCAGGCCATAGAGTTTGGCGACATCACCGACAACTCTGAGTATGAGGATGCCAAGAACGAGCAGGCATTCGTGGAGGGTCGCATAGCGACGCTCGAGAAGATGCTCCGAAATGCCAGGCTCATTGAAGGACCCGACGGCGACCATGACGAAGTTGCTGTAGGATCCCGCGTAGTCTTGAAAGACCTTGACCTTGGTGATGTCGAGGAATACACGATCGTGGGTTCTGCCGAGGCCAATCCCAGTAAACAGCGGATATCCAACGAGTCCCCGGTCGGCCGCGCGGTGCTGGGCAAGGCGGTGGGGAGCGTTGTGGAGGTGCTTGTGCCGGCAGGGACCGTCAAGTACCAGGTACTACAAATTGCAAGGTGAGTGTTGATTTATGGACGAACTTGAAGAGACAGCCGACGTCGCCACTGTCGTAGATGAGACGGACCAGCGTCGAGCCAAGCTTGACTACTGGCGGTCGCACGGGGTGGACCCGTTCGGCTCCAGGTTCGTCA
>Ga0209606_1005023_pt1 | contig 11745 bp, 8 predicted proteins | sample AD_UKC057_MetaG_FD_184412 | JGI IMG/M metagenome (GOLD analysis project Ga0209606, IMG submission 184412) | Active sludge microbial communities of municipal wastewater-treating anaerobic digesters from USA - AD_UKC057_MetaG (SPAdes) (version 2) | ecosystem: Engineered > Bioreactor > Anaerobic >...
ATTGTCGGGAGGGAACTTGCCGCGGCTGTCAAGGCCGAGGTAGGTGTCACGCAGGCCGAAATCGCGGCGGCCCCAGAGGTCGGCGACGATGCCGGCATGCGGCATGCTGAAGGGCTGGGAGGGATCCTCGCCCGGATCGGCGACCGACCTGGGCGCGTGCAGCAGGGCGTAACCGGGGATCATCGGCGAGACCAGACGGCCGTTGGTGCGGTCGGGGTCGCCGGTATGATCGGTGCTGCCGTTGGGGTAGGCGGTCGCACCCGACTTGGAATCATCCCAATAGTAGGCGATCTTGAGGCTGTCCCGCGCCGCTCCGTCTGCAAGCCGGGAGGGATAGGCGAACCAGCTGTCGAGATCATCCTCACCCTCAAAGGCAAAACCGCGCTGCACCTCATACTCGCCCGCCTTGGTAGGCCCAAAGCTGAAGGCGATCGGCCACCACAGCCTGATCTTCTGGTCGGGGAAAAAATCGATGTCGATGGGATTTTCGATCGGCCGTTTGGTCTCGCCGGTGAACTTGAAAGTCAGCTTCCAGATCAGGTAATCACTGTGATTGGGATTGCTGAACGCATGGATCTCGCCGCGCGTGCGGATGCCCCAGAAGGGCAGGATGTCCTCCCAGACCGCCTTGATATCCGACGAGAGCGCGGGATCGGTCTCCCAGCGGTATTCGCGCGTGAGCGGCACACCATCGACCATGATATTGGGCGGACGATGCCGGCGGACCTCCCAGGAGTAGTCGTTGCGGCCGACACTGGTGAAGGGAGTGGGGATGATCTTGTGCTGGCCGAGCTGGTCCACCGTGCCGCTGTCATCGAGGCAGACGGGATTGAAAATCTGATAGAGCATCTGGCTGTGCCACTGGTCCTGCGGCCAGTAAAAAAGCTCGGTGTTCTGCGGATCACTGCCGGTCAGCATCCAGCTGTACTGGCTGGTGAACTGGCCTTCTCCGTTGAGCTTTTTCATCTCCAGGTTGATCGCATTGACATCGATGAACATCGGCGGCCCGTTATAGTTGCGCTGCGCCATGCCGGTGCCCTGCATCAGCAGCAGTAAGAGCATCCCCCATGCGGGGAGGAATCTGCGTCTGCGGCTCATCTTTTGCTCCTTGCCAGGTTGGTCGTCATACATTCAATGCGGGACAGCGCGGCCGGCGGGGCTCTGCGCCCGTCCCGCAGTTCTTGATCAGAAATTGATCCGCAAGCCCACCAGCGCCCGGCGGGGATTAAGGAAAAGGGGCGCAGTAAACCAGCCGATATCGATATGCTCCTTGTCCCACTCGCCCATCTGGTCATCTCCGTGCTGATCGCCGGTCTCGAACGGGAAGCGCAGGGACTCCTTGTAGGCGTCGTACTGGGCGGTGCTCATGTTCCAGTACGAGAGGCGCTTCTGGTTGAGGAGGTTCTGGACGGTCAGGACCCCCTCGAGGCTGACGCCGCCGATGCGGAACATCTTGGAGGCGCGCAGATCGAGGTTGGAATAATCCACCACATCAATGCGCTTCCACAGCCGTTCCACCTCCTGGGGATTGACGATCACGCGGCCGCCGTCGCGCCAATCGAAGAAGAAATTGACAAAAATGTCCCCCAGCAGGGTGCTCGGCAGCCAGGTGATGCCATCGAGGATGCCGCCCTCTCCGGGGGTGATCTTTTTAAGGGCGCTGTGAATTTCGGAGGATCGCGGCGAGTGCAGGGTCAGGTTGAAATTGCCGCGCGGCCGCGGTTCGGTGATGGTGAGGTTGGGCCAGCGTTGCTCGTCGATCGCCTTGAGGCGGTTCTCATAGACCGTGGCCAGGCCGCTGCTGCCCCGCGACTGCAGCATGTATTCATAGTTGCCCCAGAAGGTGACGTAGTGGCCGAGGTTCTTTTCCAGGCGCACCTCGAGGCCGCGGATATCCTTGTAGGAATCCGGGTAGTAGCGGGAGATGCTGACCTCTTCCCAATAGTCGACGTAGGTGCGGCTGAGCGGCTCCCCCTTGATATCCTTGTAATAGAGAGTGACGTTGAAGAGGAAACTATTCAAGAAGCGCTGCTCGTAGCCGAATTCGTAGGCGACCGTCCTGGCCATATCGAGGTCGAATGAAGGCACGCTGGCCCAGCCCGGACCGGTTGCGAGGTTGTAAATGAAGTGGATATTGGGCCGCTGATAAAAGTGACCATAATTAAAGTATAATTTGCTGCCCAAGGTGATGGGAAAGGAGACGCCGAGGCGCGGCGAGAGTTTGAACTGCGCGCCATCGCCGCCCTCAGGCCAGCCGGTGGGGGAATCCAGTTCCTCGCGGAAGGAGACCCAGCGCTCCCAGCTCCCGAAACGTCCGGGCAGGTATTCATAGATCAGATTGTAGAGGTTGGCATAATCCTCATCCAGCGGGTGGCGCACCTCGAAGGGCTGTTTCTGCGGATTGAAATATTCGGCGCGAAGGCCGACATTGGCGATCATCCCCTGGAATTCGAGCTTGTCCTGGAGGTAGAGGCCGATTTCGACAGGTTTGGCGGTGAAGTACTGCCAGGTATCGGGGGTCCAGCTCTGCTCGGACTGGGCCCAGGTGCCGGAATTGACCTTGAGATAGTTGTAACGGATGTCGAATCCGGTCTCGACCTGGTGATGGCGGCCGATCTGGGTGGTGACGTCGCCCCGCAAACTGGCCAGCCAGGTGTAGGAAGAGTCGGCCGCCTGCAGACCGCCGTAGAGCCAGAAGAGGTTGTTGATGTCGGTCAACCAGTTGGTGGAGCCGTTGGGCGTGCCCATGGTCGGGGCGTTGAGCACCCGCCACTTGTCGGTCAGGGAGATCCAGGCATCCGCCCGGCTGGTATCCAGGGCGAAAGGCTTGAGGGTATGGTCATTGTAGCTGAACTGGAATTCGAGATCGTAAAAGGTCCGGGGCGAAATGGAGTGGGTCAGCTTGGCACCGCCGAGAATATAGCGCTGGTCGTAGAACTGGAGGCGGCTCTTGTTGAACATCTGCGCAAAGCCGTTGGAGCCCCCCAGCAGCGCCGCCTGCTGGGTCACCGAGGCGGAATTGGAGCTGAGGAAATTGAAACGGGAAGAGTTGTCGATCAGCGCCCCGCCAAAAGTCGAGGCGGAACCCGCGGTGATGGTATTGACGCTGGCATACATGCCGTTGAGCGACAATTTCATCGCGGGCGTCATCATGGTGGTGACTTTCGCCTGGGTGTTCCAGTCGATATAATTGTCGCGCGGGCCGATGGGGAAAGCGTACTGGGTATCCTCATACTTGCCGCCGAACATGAAGGTGGAGCGCTTGGCGAAACCGCCCCAGAGGGGAATCCAGGCGCCCGGCAGCGGTCCGGTCAGAGTGCCTTCCAGGTAATAATCGGGCTCGCCGGCGAATTCGTACTGCGGGTGCTGCAGCATCCACAGCTCGCGTTTCTGCGCCGCGGTCAGGACCGCACTCTTGGGCAGGCCGATCGCCTCATAGTTGTTGCGGCCCTCATATTTGTTGTTCCATCCCCGGAAAAAACGCAGCTCGGGGGGCACCAGTTTGTTATCGATCGTCCCCTTCCAGGCAAAGCCGGTCGCGCCGGTATCGGCAAAGACGCGGTAGATCCACGAATCATCGCTCCAGGGATTGTTGCCGAAAAACTTGCGCTCCGTGGAGGGGGTCATGTCAGCTTTGAGGGAAAAAGTGTATTTGTCGCGATTGCCCTCCTTGGTGACCACGTTGACCAGGCCGGAGCGGAAACCGCCGTATTTGGACTCAAAGCCGCCGGTGAGGACCTGCAACTCCTCTACGGAGGTTGAGTTGAGCGAGAGATAGGAATTCTCCGAGCGGGGATCGCGCAAAGAGATGCCGTCGATGCGGACATCGGTCTCGCGGATGGCGCCGCCGCGGATGCTCAAGCCATTGCCGTCGGTGTTGGCGACCAGCTCGACGCCCTTGATAGTGTTGACAAACTCGTCGACGCGCATCACCGGCGCCTCATCGATACGCTGGGTGGTGATGATCTCCTGCGTGCTGGAGACATCGGCCTTGATCACCTCCCGCTGTGCGACTACCTGCACCGCTCCTACGTCGACCGCAGTCTGCCCGAGGCCGAAATTGAGGGGGGTGGTGCGGTCAAGATTCACCCGCACCTGGCGCTGTACCATCGGGATATAGCCCACCATGGTCGCGCGCACATCATAGTTACCGGGCGGAATATTGAGGATGACGTAATAGCCCTCCAGGTCGGCGGTCGCTCCCAGCCGGCCGGAGAGAGAGACCGCCTTGCCTCCCTCCCACTGCGCCTCGACAATGATGTTGGCGCCGGGCAGCGCCTCACCGTTCGCCTTGTCGACAATCCGGCCGGCGATCTTGCCGCTGGCCGCCAGCGCGGGTTGAGCGCACAAAACAATGATGAGCCCTGTCAGCGTCAAATAAACGGCCCTGTTAAGCCTCGCGAACATGACTGAACCTCCTTGTGAGGATGATAGAACGGGTCGTGCTGCGAAAATTCGGGGGAATAAACGCCCTGCTGCGGCAACAGCGGGAGCAAGGGGAATGGCGAAGCAGAAGTTATGCATCAGGAGCGGGATCCCTCTTCAGGGAAATAAGATGTTTTCTTTATTGAATATAGCAATTGTGTCGGAGTGAAGCAAGTTTTTTTCACTTGCATTTGTGTCCAGATTTTGGCATTTTTGTTTCATCGGTCACCCACGTTATGCACTGAGGAGGAACGATCACGCAGGTACTGGGACTTGATCTGGGCGGCACCAAGATTGCCGCGGCCCGCTTTGCAGAGGACGGTAGGCTCCTGCACCGGGAGAGCGCCCTGCTCGATGGGCGCGAGGGCAACGCAGTCGGCGCGCTGATCACAGCAACCGCCCGCAAACTCATTGGAGAGGACGAAATCGCCGCCATCGGCCTCTGCGTTCCGGGCATCTATTATGCGCGCAGGGGCAGGGTCTGGGCGCCCAACATCCCCGGTTGGGACGACTATCCGCTGCTGGACGAGCTCCAGCACGCCTTTCCCGCTGCCGCGGTCCGCATCGACAGCGACCGCGCCTGCTACATCCTCGGCGAGACCTGGCAGGGAGCGGCGCGCGGCTGCCGCGACGCCATCTTTCTCGCGGTCGGCACCGGTATCGGCGCCGGTATCCTCGTCGATGGCCGCATCCTGCGCGGCCATGATGATATCGCCGGGGCCGTCGGCTGGATGGGACTGGTTCAGCCCTGGCAGCAAAAGTACGCCGCATGCGGCTGCTTTGAATACTACGCCGCCGGCGACGGACTTGCCCGGGTCGCCGGGGAGTATCTCGCCGCCGACCCCGCCAGCCGGAGCCCGCTGCGCGCCAAAGCTGCGGCAGAGCTCAAGGGCGCGGATATCTTTGCCGCTTTTGATCAGGGCGACCCCCTGGCCCGGCGCATCCTCGACGAGGCCATCGTCCATTGGGGAATGGCCGTGGCCAATCTGGTCAGCGCCTTCAATCCTGAAAAGATCATCCTCGGCGGCGGCGTCTTCGGCCCCGCCGCCCGTTTTATCGGCCGCATTCACGCTGAGGCCAGCAAGTGGGCCCAGCCCATCGCCTTCTCCCGGGTGACACTGGAGATCTCAACCCTCGGCGGCGATGCCGGCCTCATCGGCGCCGGCAGCCTGGCGCTGGCGGCGGCGCGCGACTGATCCTCCGCCCCCGGCCGGACCGGCCAGGCGTATTCGTCCGCCCCGCGAGCCTCTGCTGACTCCTGCACAGCGGATATCGACGCACACTCTAACCACAGGATACCCTATGGCGTATAACCGTAAAGCCGTCTTCAGCGCCGCCTGCGTGGCGATGTTCATCTTCGGCATCGTCATGTCCATTCTCGGCGCCCTCCTCCCCTCGGTCATCGAACAGTTCGGCCTCGATAAGGCCATGGCCGGATCGCTCTTCCCCCTCATGACCATCGGCATGCTCCTGGGCTCTCTCTTCTTCGGCCCGATCGTCGACCGTTACGGCTACAAGAGCCTGCTGATCGTCTGCTCCACATTTGTCCTCGCCGGCCTGGTGATGATCGGCCGGGCCGGGGGGCTCGATGTGCTGCGCGCGGCCATGTTCCTGATCGGACTCGGCGGCGGGGTCATCAATGGCGCCTCCAATGCCCTCGTCTCCGACATCTACGAGGAAGAGCGCGGCGCCCGGCTGAGCCTGCTCGGGGTCTTTTTCGGCATCAGTGCCTTCAGCATCCCCTTCCTCCTCGGTCTGCTCATGAAAAGCCTCGGCTACGCCCGCCTGGCCGCCCTGGTCGGTGCGGCTGTTGCTGTCCCGATTCTCTTTTTTCTCCTCATCCGCTTCCCCGAACCCAAGCAGAAACAAGGCTTTCCGCTCAAGGAGGGCGCCAGGCTGATCAAAGAGGCGCCCCTGCTCCTCTTCGGACTGATGCTCTTCTTCGAGAGCGGCATGGAGATGACCATGGGGGGCTGGTCGGCCACCTTTTTCAACGAAGCCCTGGCGGTCGAAAGCTCGCGGGCGGTGATCTATCTCTCTTTCTTCTGGCTGGCGCTGATGGCCGCGCGGCTGATTCTGCCGCGGCTGCTGCAGCGCTGCGACGCGGGACGGCTGCTGGTCAGCTTTATCACCATCGCTTTTCTCGGCACCCTCCTGCTCCTTTCGGCCGGCGAGGTGGGAGAGGCCTTGCCCGGTCTGATGCTGGTGGGCTTTGGTTTTGCCGCAGTCTATCCCATTGTCCTCGGCTTCGTCGGCGATCGCTATCCCCATCTCAGCGGCACCGCCTTCAGCATGGTTTTTGTCATGGCCCTCACCGGGGGCAGCCTCATGCCCTGGATTTCGGGTCTGCTGGGCAAAGCTCATGGCCTGCGCCTGGCCCTCGCCATTGTTCCGGCCGGTCTGGTCCTGATGACCCTGGTCTTTATAATTGTGCGCAACAAATATCCTGAAAAGAAAAAGGAGTAAAATATGCTGGCAAAACAGTGGCTGGATAACGCCCGCGGGGTGATGGACAAGATTGAGTCCACCCAGATCGAGAATATCAACAAGGCGGCCGGGTTGATGGCCGATGCCATCGGCGGTGGCCATTGGGTCCATACCTTCGGCTGCGGACATGCGACCCTGCCGATCGAGGAAATGTATCCCCGCATCGGCGGCTTTGTCGGTTTTCATCCGATGATCGAGATCCCGCTCTCCTTCTTCACCCACATCGTCGGAGAGATGGGCGTGCACCAGTTTGTCTTTCTCGAACGTGTCGAGGGGTACGGCCAGCAGATCATGAAATCCTATAATTTCGACCAGAACGACGTTATGTGGCTCTTTTCCCATTCAGGCATCAACAATGTCAATATCGACATCGCCCTGGAAGCCCGGCGGATGGGCATGAAAATCGTCGTCTTCGGCTCCGCCGGCGAGTTCTCCGGGGTCAAGACCCGCCACTCCTCCGGCAAGCAGATCTTTGAACTGGCCGATGTCGTGGTCGATACCTGTGTACCGGCTCAGGACGCCTCGGTGCCGCTGATGAACCATGTCGACAAGATCGGACCGGTTTCGACCATGGCCTTCGTCACTGCCGTATGGATGACCATCAGCACTGTGGCCGAGATCCTCGCCGGACGCGGCGTCAAGCTCTACATCCATCCCTCGCACAATGTGCCGGGCGACACCACCGCCCGCCAGCGGCTGGATGAGGCCCTGGCCGAGTACAAGCGGCGGATCGCTGGAGTATAAAAAAAAGCCCGGTGCGCCGATGGCGCACCGGGCAAAGCCGGCGCGGCGTTAAAGTCAGACCGCTCAATAGGGCAAGTTGTTCTCCTCCCGCATCTCTTCAATGCGGAGGACCTGGGTGACGAGATATCTGCTCATGCCCCGCCACGGCAGGGGATGGAGATATTCCTTATATCTCAGTTCGACAAACTTGCCGCTGGCGTTTTCGAGCTTTTTGGCGACATCGTCCGAGACCACGCTGAATTCGAATTCATTGCTTTGCATCGACCCCGGCGCCGGCGTCTTGAAGCCGGTTTGAATCAGGCGTCCCTCCCAGGTCTTGAAGAGATAGCCTTTCTTCACCAGAAAGTTGAGGTCGCCCGCTTTGACGCCCTCGCCGAAAACAAAATAGTAACGCCACCAGAAAAAGAGGCCCAGGACGATGAGGAGTAAGAACGCCCCGCAGCCGATATACTTCTTGCCTTTCATCTATCTGTTCTCCCTGGTTTAAACCATAGACAGGATTTGCGGGAAAAATTAGCTAATCGCCCGGCTAAAAGCAAGCAAAATGTCACCATGCCCCGGCGCGCCCTCAAAATAATCGGCCGCTGAAGCGGCCGGCAGGGAAAATCGAGAATAAAATCAGCTGTTTTTTGGTTTGTATTTTATACCCTGGTATTCCAACGAAAACAAAGGAGAAAACCATGGCAAAAAATCAGGATGTAAAACCCAAAGAAAACAAGAAAAAATCGGGAAAAAGCCTGAAAGAGAAACGGGCTGAAAAAAAAGCCAAAAAGGGCTCCAAATAGTCCCTGATTGAAAAGGGCGGCTGCCGGCCGCCCTTGGTCTTTTTTAATCTCCCTCCCGTCGCAGCCGGTCTCCGGCCTACCCGGCTGACGCCGGTGGGCACGCCAAAGCAGGAGTAAAACAACTTGACGAGCATGCACAAGAGTATTGAAGGAGAACTCACCGATCTCAGAGAGCGCCTTGGGCCCTCTCCCGTCGCGCCGGTCTTTGCAGGATTGGCCTTTTTCCGCTACCGCGTCACTGCGGGCAGCGGCGTCGATCTGATCCGCGAAGTGGGCCGCAAGACCGGCTACCGCCTCGCCAGGGCCTGGAAAGAACGCGAGGCCGACGCGCTCTATTACGAACTGCTGCTCGATCCCTCTCTGCCGGCGATGATCATCCATGAAAACGGACGGAGCCTGGAGGGCTATCCGAGACTCGATGCCCTCGCTTTCCGCGTCACCGATTTGCAGCCGGTCCGCGACAGCCTGCAAAATGGCTGCATCCCCAGCCGTGAAGAGCCCTGGGGGATCGCCACTGAACCGATCCCCGGCCCCGGAGACCGCTTTATTTATCTCATGGCGGGGGCACCGGCCTGGCACGACGCGCCCGGACTGGAACCCCTGCCGATCGACCCGGCTGCAGTCGGCATCGCCCCTTTCGGCGATGTGCGAGACAGCATCGGGCATCTCGATCACATCGCCTACCGCGTCCCTGTGGCCTATGTGAGACGGACGGCGGAGATGATCATGAAACTGACCGGCTACTCCTTCGATTCCTGTTATTCCGTGGCCGATCAGAACGCCGAGACCATGGTCTTCCGCTGGGGTGAGCGCAAGCCCGCGATCGTCGTCTCCTATGGCTGGGACGAGCAATCTGTGGTCCACGCCTATACAGCGAAATATGGCCCCCGCGTCCACCATACCGCCTATTACACGGATGATCTGCGCGCTGTCCTGCTCCGCCAGAAGGAACTCGGACTCAACTTCACCACCGAGGCCCTCATCGGCGACGAAACGCGCGGCATCCTGCAAATCTTCAGCTCCCCATCCCCCTTCAGTCACGAGATCACCGAATATGTGCAGCGCTTCGGCTCTTTCACCGGCTTTTTTGACAAGGGAAATGTCGGCGAGCTGATGGGGTCGACGAAGCACCTGAACTAGGCGAACGCCCTATTCCCTCTAGCGCTGCGGGCCGGTGCATGCCATGGCCGGTCCGTGCGCCCCCTCCTGTCACCTTATCAGCGTAACGCGTCTGACCTCGGCTTTTCCGGCGACCCGGGCCTGCATGAGATACTCGCCCGGCGGCAGCGGTACACCCGCGTCATCGCGGCCGTCCCAGCACAGCAGATGCTCCCCGGCGGCCAGCCTGCCGGCATCGATACGCCGCACCCGCCGGCCCAGCAAATTAAAAACGGAAAGAGCGACACCGGCGCTCTCCGGCAGACGCAGGCGCAGCTGCGTGCTGAGGCTGAAAGGATTGGGCCAGGCCGCCGGCAGCTCAAACCGATCAGGCCCCGCCAGAACGACGGCGATCTCTCCGGAGAGGCTGGCGCTGCCGTCGAGATCGACCTGCCGCAGACGATAAAAGTACCTCCCCGGCATCAGCCCCCGATCCTCATAGAGATACTCCTGCCCCATGGCCGAGGTGCCCATCCCCGGGACAAACTCAATACTTTCAAATCCGCCGGCCTCCCCTTTGCGCTCCACTTCGAAACCAAGATTGCTGGTTTCGCTCGCAGTCCGCCAGGTCAGGACGACCTCCGGATAACGCGCGGCGGCCGTGAAACGGACCAGTTCGACCGGCACGGTGGTGAAATTCACCCTGTGGCCCAATACCGTGCTGCGGCCGCCAGGGGGCATGCCCAGGAAAGCGAAAAAGACCGTATTCTTTAGGTGATGAAGCTTTATATCCGTGAATTCATGCGCGGAATCGGATTCACCCAGGGTGTGATAGATGGGCAGATCCGAGGCCGCCGGGAAGAGGGCGAATTTCAGGCGCCAGGCCTCTCCACTTTTCTCCTGCCAGGCGAATACCCGCTGCCCCTGATCATCCACAAAAAGGGAGGGCTTTTCTCTCGCCGCGGAGAGTTCGGGCTGATCGAGACGGAGATTATCACCGCTGGGCAAACCCCAGCGATCGAACTGCTGCGTATAGATCGCCGCGCTCTTGTCCCGGGTATCCTCCCAGACAATCTGCAGCAGGTTTTCATTGCCCGCCACAGCGGGCCGCCACTGCAAGCTTCTCGAGGCATCCGCATTGACGACAAAATTATCGCCCCGTTTGACTCCGTCCGCCTTGAAAATCTGGGCATAGATCTCGGAATCCCCCGCACGCTTGTCCTCCCAGACGACGGCGGTCTGGCCGCTGCTGTAGACACCGATCTCCGGAATCCACTGCAGGCTGTTCTCGTCATCGTTCACCTTGATGGCCGGCGCCTGCGGGAGCGCGGCGAGACTGAGGGTGCGCATGTAGATATTGTAATCCCCCCCATCCTTCTGGAGCCAGACGACATGTGTGCTGTCGCCCCACGATTCGGTTTTGGGAAATAACTGCGGAGTCTCCGCCAAAGGTGAAACCGTGACGGCCGGAGCCGGCATACTGCCATCCGCCTGAACCAGGCGCGCCATAATTTGCGGCGCCGGTCCGGTGTAATCCTCCCAACAGACCAGGAAACGGCCGTCGGACAAGGCACAGAGATCGGGTGCGATCTGGGCGGCCTTGATGCCGGGCGGATTCACCTTGATGTTCACACCAACGGGCGTATAGGTCAGATCGAAAAGCTGGGCATAAATATCGGGATTGTCCAGGCCGCTGCGATGGTCCTGCCAGACCACGAGGATGCGGTTGCTCACCGTGCTGACGGCCAGATTGGCACTGCTGGCGAGCGAATCAGTCTGTGGAACCTTCACGAAAGGATCGTAAGCCTCCGTTATCGCTCCGAACACTGGCCCGGATGCAGCAGAGAGCAGCCCCGCCCCGGCCAGGCTTCGTCCCGCGGGAAGTGGAGCAGTAACCTCCGCCAAAAGGGCTTTCCTTACCGATTCGGCCGGATTTTCGCATTCAAGACGATGCTGATACAATTTCAGCCTGTGCTCCAGCCATGGCGCGGTCTGCAGCAACCCCGTGACTAAAGGGTCCAGATCCGGCGTTCCGGCCATCACGCCGGAGAGAGCCGTTGAAAACAGGGTGACTGCCAGAAAAAGGGTGACAAAAAATGGCTTCATACCGCTCGACCTCCGCAGCAACAGCAATGGCGGCGCGGGCACAGCCGCGCCGCCATCTGCATTCATTCCAGGTTAACTGATTATAAATCGGCTTATCTGG
>Ga0209606_1005025_pt1 | contig 11744 bp, 8 predicted proteins | sample AD_UKC057_MetaG_FD_184412 | JGI IMG/M metagenome (GOLD analysis project Ga0209606, IMG submission 184412) | Active sludge microbial communities of municipal wastewater-treating anaerobic digesters from USA - AD_UKC057_MetaG (SPAdes) (version 2) | ecosystem: Engineered > Bioreactor > Anaerobic >...
CAGTTGACAATATCTGGGATGACATTCCTGGACTTGGGATAATATCCTCTGAGTGGATAAACTTTGATACACAGAAGCCAGAAGCCCTTTTAAAGCGGATTATTCTTGCCTCCTCTAATCCTGGTGATATAGTTGCTGATTTTTTCTGCGGGTCAGGCACCACCCTGGCGGTTGCCGAAAAACTGGGGAGGCGCTGGATTGGAGGCGACCTGTCAAGATATTCTATCCATCTCACAAGAAAGCGGCTTCTTGATATTGGAAATTCTAAAGATTTAGAAAATGAGGGCCAAAAATACGCTAAAAAGGCAAAGCCTTTTGAAATTCTTAACCTGGGCAAATATGAGCGTCAGCTCTGGCAGGTAAAAACTTTTACGGGAAAAGGTGAAGAGCAGGCTCTGTATGAATATCTTTTATTTATACTGAAGCTATATGGGGCAGAACCTGTTTCCGGATTCACTCATCTCCATGGCAAGAAGGGCATTGCCTTTGTTTATGTAGGGGCGGTGGATTCACCGGTGACCATACAGGAGTGTCAGGATGCGATCCGGGAATGCAAAAAAGTAGGCGGAACAGAATTGCATGTTCTGGGCTGGGAATGGGAAATGGGCTTAAATGACGCCATTCAGGAAGTGGCCAGCAATGAGAATATCAGGCTGAAGTTAAGAATAATCCCCATGGATGTCCTTGACCAGACAGTGGTAAAAAGAGGCGATATCCAGTTCTTTGAGCTGGCTCATATTAAGACAGATATCAGGGCTAACAGAAAGCAGGTTGAGGTTGAATTAAAAGACTTCGTTATACCCCACACTGATCTTATACCCGATGAGGTGAAGAATAAGATCAAAAAATGGACAGACTGGATTGACTACTGGGCTATAGATTTTGATTTCCGGAATGATACTTTTAATAATGAATGGACTTCCTATAGAACAAAAAAGGACAGGCAGCTAAATCTCAAAGCTTCTCATAAATATGAACAGCCCGGAAAGCATAAGATATTTGTTAAGGTCATAGATATTTTCGGGATTGACACCTCTCAAGTATATGATGTGGAGGTTAAATAGCATGTGCCGTCTATTCGGATTGGTTGCTAATGGGGACGCGGATGTAAGGTTTTCCATGCTTGAATCCAGAAACGGATTCAAGCATCTGGCCAGAAATAATCCTGATGGCTGGGGACTCGGCTGGTATGAGAATGGCAAGGCAAGAATTTATAAAAAGGAAGGGAGCGCCTTAAACTCTGATGAGTTTGATAGCAAGGTAAAGGAAATAAACTCGAATATAGTAATTGCTCATGTCAGAAAAGCCAGTTCTGGGTGTAGTCGCCAGGAAAATTCACACCCTTTTGAATATAAAAACTGGATCTTTGCCCATAATGGCACGGTAAATAAAGATAGACTATTGAAGCTTTTGAAGCCACCCTTCAGTAATGATTTTACCAGCGACCCCATTGATTCTGAAATTTATTTCAGGCTTATTATGCAGTATATCCAGGGGGATAATAATCCGGTAAAGGGTATTATTGGGGCTGTCGAAAAGGCGATAGGGGATGACGCTGGCGCGAATTTTGTGCTATCAGATGGAGAATGTCTTTATGGCTTCAGGAAAGGTCGCAGCTTGTTCTGTCTGGATAGAGACTCGGATATACCCCTTGAGGCCAGGTCAGCAGAAACAAATGCTCTGATAGAATCAAAAAGGTGCGCCCGGGAAAAAGCTTTCCTGATCTCTAGTGAGAAACTTACTGATGAAGACTGGCAGGAGGTAGGTGAAGGCGAATTAATTGTTGTGGATAAAAATTTAAAAGTGACCAGGGAGAAAATAATATGAGTAACCCCCCTAAAACCTTGGTTCAATATGATAAGACGCTACCCTATGTTGAAGATAGAAAGCCTCATGAAAAGCCAGTATCTCATCTGGTTAAAGAAGGGCAAAACTCTTATAGGGTAGCTCAGGGAAGAAGACCAAGCAAAATGCTCATGGTCAACAAGTTAAGAGAAACTGTTAATAAGTGGCGAGACAGCGATTATCCAGGAACTACTGACACTACCAAGGAGCTGCTATATTTCTGGTTTGACAACGACCATAAAGTGGGCAACGAGCTCTTTAAGTACTGGTTTTGCCAGCGAGAGGCCATAGAGACTTTGATCTATCTTTTTGAGGTTAAGAAATATTCGGATTTAAAGCCTGTCATTGAAACCTATGCTGAAAACTTCAGGAAAGACCTGTTCAGAAAGGCAGTTGAAATCATAGAAGGTCCTGAGGGTAAGAGGAAACTGATCCGTTATTTTCCAGAACTTGAGCAGGAGGGAGAGCAAGAGCTCCCGGAAAAGGGACTTTTAAGATACGCCCTGAAAATGGCTACTGGTTCAGGGAAAACTTATGCTATGGCTATGGCGATTGTCTGGTCGTTTTTTAACCGGATAAGGGAAAAAGATAATCAGTATCCTGATAATTTCCTGGTGCTGGCACCGAACGTAATTGTCTATGAGAGACTGGCCAAAGATTTCAGTGATAACAGGATATTTTATGATTTACCACTGATTCCAGCCCACTGGCGCTCGCGTTGGAATCTTAAAGTGACACTGAGAGGAGATGATTCTCCTCTTCTGCCATCCGGGAACATCATAATCAACAACATTCAACAGTTATATCAATCAAGAAGTAATGACTGGCGGCCGGAAAATATCATCCAGGACATACTGGGCAAGAAACCACAGAAGGACCTGACCAGGCCCCCAGAGACATTACTGGATAAGATAAAAAGGCTGGATAACCTGATGGCGATTAATGATGAAGCACATCACATACATGACGAAGGCCTGGAATGGTACAAAACCCTTATGGCCATCCATAATAGCTTGCCTTCAGGTATCAATCTGTGGTTGGATTTTTCTGCAACTCCGAAGACGTTAACCGGCACCTATTATCCCTGGATTATTGTTGATTATCCTCTGGCTCAGGCAGTCGAAGACAGAATTGTTAAGGCTCCCTTAATAGTTCACCGGGTCAATAAAAGCGATCCTGACGACATCACCAGAGATAACATCATCCAGAAATATGGAGATTGGATTGAAGCTGCTCTGAGAAGGTGGAAGGAGCACTATGAAGTTTATTCTGAGGTGGGGAAAAAGCCTGTTCTATTCATAATGGCCGAGAAAAATGAATATGCTGATAAAATAGCCGAGACAATCCGAAAGAGAAAAGGACTCGGCCTTAGAAGCCCAGAGGAAGAAGTTATAGTCATACACGTAAAAACCAGAGAAACTGAAGGGGAAGAGACGGAGATAAGAATCAGCGAGAAAGACCTGCCGAGATTAAGAGAACTGGTCAGAAAAGTTGATGAGCCGGACAACGATGTCAAAATTATAGTCAGCAATTTAATGTTGAGAGAGGGGTGGGATGTTCAGAATGTAACTGTCATCCTTGGCTTAAGGCCGTTTACTTCCAAGGCTAAGATTTTGCCAGAGCAAGCCGTAGGCCGGGGATTGAGACTGATGAGAGGCATAAGTCCTGATCATACCCAGACACTCGAAGTTATGGGTACAAAAGCTTTCGAGGATTTTGTTGCTGAGCTGGAAAAAGAAGGAGTTGGTATTAACGTTACCAGGACTTTGCCACCGCTGCCGATCACCATCGCCCCGGAGACGGGCAGGATTCAATATGATATTGAAATACCTCATACCGAATTCCGCTATCGGAGACATTACAGAAACATTGAAAAGCTTGATCCGATGAAAATCCCCTCCCTATTTAAATCGGATCAACTGGACCAGGACAGAAAAATAAAGCTACAAATGGAATTCGTCGTTACCGAGACCATAGTGCATAAAGGAGAAATAGAGAATGCTAATATCCCTGATGGCAAAGAGCTTGTTGCCTTTATTGTCAGACAGATAATGAAAAAGGCCAGATTGACCTGTGAGTTTAGTCTGCTGTATCCAAAGGTGGAACAATATCTTCTTAATAAATGTTTTGAGAAATTCATTGGTGATGTGGAAGATGTAAGATTAAGGAAAGCTCTGAACGACCTGGCAGTGCAGGACGCAATCATTGACTTACTGGCTAAACAAGTCGGCGACATAGCGATTGAAACAAGAGAAGAAGTGATAAAATCCGGGACGTTAAAACTATCAAAAATTGAGCCCTTTAAATGGAGAAGGAAACACCTCAGGTGCAATAAAACCGTCTTCAATTTCGTCGCTGTTTATAATGATTTCGAGACAAGATTTGCCGAGTTTCTGGATGCCTGTCCCGATATTGAGAGATTCGCGGCGCTGGCTGAAAGATTCTCAATCGATTATTTAAGTTCGAGGGGAGCAATTAGACTTTATTATCCCGATTTTGTAGCTGTCCAGCAGGTCGGCAAAAGGAAGACCTGCTGGATTATAGAAACTAAAGGACGTATCTATGAAGATACAGACAGAAAGGACGAAGCCATTAAAAGATGGTGTCGTGATGTAACTAATCAGACCTGGGATGAATGGAAATATATTAGGGTGAACCAGAGCGTCTTTGATTCTTCTGATTTTTCCAGTTACCAGGATTTGCTTAAAATGATTAATACCGAAACTACGTCAGAATAGCGTAAGAGAGCTTCATCTCACCTAAGACCTGCCTGCGTCTAAAAAGTCAGATTGTGGTCAGAGGCTTGAGCATATTGAAATGTCAGTAATAACATGTCACCAAATCATTTTTCATAGCAAGCATTCACTGATTCCATGATATTCATATCAGTAGCAGGAGCATTTATGAAATTTTGAAATCTTTTTTTCTAAACCCTAATACGGTTTCTTTTATTTTTGGATTGCTTTTCCTTATAGAATACCATCTATTACGCCAGAAGTCAGTCAGTTCGTTTAACGATAAATCATAATAATCAAGCTTATCAGTAGTTCCATTAAGAAACTCAATATAATTTTTTGCCAATGGCGTCAAATAAATCGCTCTTTTAAAAGAATGTTGAAGCAAAAAATCAGAATTGAATCCTATAATATCTGCGGCAGAACGAATAACTCTCATTCGCCAACTCGGTCCGTCACCGAAGCGATTTGATATCGATATTTTGTTTTCTTCTAAAAGGTTATACATTGCATTAAATGTTTCGTCACTTAAATGGAGAGTACCGTAGCCTTTTGTATAGCCGATTAGATTATATAATAAAAGCTCATTAAATTTTATACGGTTATATTGGGAGCTTTTCCCATATAAACTAGTCGTAAATATACAAGCAAGATCATTGGCTTTTCTATTAGCCGTGCTTGTTATTCGATGTCCGTATTTATTTCTAAATATTTCTCTTACTTCTTTTGACGTAATAAGGTAGGAGAGTAACTTACCACCTAGAAGGTAACTATAAGGGGGTAAGGCGCCTAATACATATGCATCCATCGTATAGATTATGTTCCTTGTCCTTGTTTCTTTGTCCCAACCAATGAAGGCATCCCTTTCTGGTATATGTATTATAGAGCTTCCTAATGCAATTATTCCGATTATAGGCTTTTCCGGCAAAGCGATGTCCCTAACCAGAATTTTGATTCTCCTTCCAACATACTCGCTATAGGGTGACGACCAGTAATATCTGTAAATTCTAAAGAGGTCAAATTGTTCTTGAGCTTCACAGACTTCAAGCGAAGGAATAATCTCAGAATCCCATGCTTGATAACCATCGGCAAGATTTCTTTGTGCTATTTCTGAATGAGAATCTATCCATCTTTTGTCTCTTTGGATGCATTCCATCCTCTTAAAAGACATTGCTTTTCTTATTGTTTCCCGGTCATACACCTTAGGTGCTTTAATAGTGATTGTTTCTTCGCCAAAATTAACATTCCATCCAAGGCGGATTAAATCCCTTAAAATTAGCAGAATCACCCGCTCTTTCGAGTTTTTAGCGCGTACACAATTGCCAGTATTCTCCTGAAATAACAGATCCTTATAGGAATGATGAAAATTATTTTTTATGCTTAGCACTATATTATTTCGCCGGGAATTTTGATTCTGCGTAGATTTTATCTTCTATAATCCTTTCAAACTCGTTTACTCTTACCGGTAAAGCGAAAGCTTGCTCAGAAGATACCATATATAAGTTGCCCGGTATCGTTTCCTTTTGAATAAAACTAGAAATTACACCGTCATAATTAATATTTGATTTAATCAAAGCTTTGATGTCGTCAGAATTACCCAAATGAAAGGCGAAGAAATTTTCAGACTGGGTCCTGATTTCTTCAGATATCGCAGAAGGCCTTTGCGTTATAGCAACCAGTCCAAGCCCAAATTTTCTCCCTTCTTTAGCTAATCTTACAAAAGGATTTGCATTTGATCTTACAAATTCTTCAGATAGTACATTTTGAGCTTCTTCAACAAAAATAACAGAATGTATTACATGTTTGTCTTTTCCCGAAGTGAAATTTGCCTTGTTATTGTCAAATAGTTCCCTAACTAATATTGTTGATATGATACTTGCATCCATATTGTCTTTAAGAGAAAGATCGATAATTACAGTCTTGCCATCTTTTAAGTGCCCGAATACATCTGCCACTAAATTAGATGATTGTGAGTGCAACCCTTTGCCTTCATCTATTAAATGTTTAATTCTTTTTCTGATAGCCATTATAGTTTTTCTTGCGCTTGCGTCTGGTTCATTTCTTTTCATCTCTCCAAAAAAATCCGGGAAATCTCGATGTAATTGTGCCGGCTCGTTTACATAGACATCAATATTTTGAATAAAATTACTTATGCCTTCTTCGTCAAGATACAATAAAAACGATTTCATAACGTCAGAAAAACCAGCACTAAAATTCAATATATCTCCTACAGTCAAATGTTTTCGCATATTAATATGCACTTTGCCGCCAAACATAAATCTGTTGTGGTTCCTATATATGTCTGGTAACTCCTTATCTGAATAAACTACCAAGTTATTTTTAATCTTATCCTCATTGATATCCCCAAGTCCATATGTTCTTATTCCTTTTAAAAAATATTCTCCGTTTAAATCAAATATTAATTTCCCATAAGAAGTATCGCTAATCATATTATAAACCAGAACCTTAACTAGATTAGTCTTGCCAAAGCCAGATTGGGCGAAGATCATTGTTCTTTTTTCTTTTAATCTATTTATATCGAAAAGTATGGGCCCCTTATCGCAATATACAGTTTCACCGATACATAGATACCCAATTTCAACACCATTTTGATTTTCACGATTTAATATGTTCTCGATTTCTCTCTTATTTAAATGTCTCGCTATGTATGATACCACAGGCAATTTCCTGACAGCAGTTGTAAATGCTATAGAAGACCCAGCATCCTCAAATGTTCCAAGAATACGGACTTTATATGTATAGCTAAACATCTTTTGTTTATCACGTTCAGAGAGTTCTCGTTCGGCTATTCTGGCATAATGGACGGCAATAAGGGTCTTATCTTGCGATTTAAAAATGGGATCTTCATCATAAATTTCTGCTTCAACTCGTGCGAGGTATTTAAAGCCGCTCTCGTCTTTTGGGGTGAGTACTATAAAATCACCCGTCTGTGGGCTGGCCTTAGAATCTTCATAAGATGAATAGATAAGTAATGCATCTTCTGTTGTCTTTTGCCCATAAAGAACACCAAAATCTGCCTTAGTTTTCATGCTCCTCCTCCTAAAATCTGTCGTGAATATCCAAAAAAAGATTTTCAATATCAACATTGTCCATTTTTTGGTCTTTATATAAGGAGAATTTAATTCTTTTTATTATTTCATCCTTAAAGTCATTCTTTAATGAGATATAATTGTGAACCTCGGCCAGCGGGTAAGGGTAACCTAGAATATAATGCTCTTGGGTGAGTCTCGTTAATTCATGGAAGATAAATTTTAGTGTACCTTTATCTCTTTTCATGTCATCAGCTTCAATTTCCGGTATTGCATCAAAAATATTAACATCAGCAATAACCCAATCATAGTTCTGGAGCTTTTCTACATAATCAAGGCGAGTGGCAAAAAACAATCCAAATCCTCTACCCCCGATTATGGATTTTTTAGCGTACATATCTCCTTTATATGACGCCAATAAGACAGCTTCAGGTACTTCAAACCAACAACACAGTTTTTTTCTTTTTGGGTCGTTTTCATTAAAAGGATATTTTGGTTTTAACTCATTTTGCAAGTAATTGTCTATTTGTTTAAATGTATAAGATAATTCAAGTTTAATAGGCGATTGTTTGGTGATTGCTATGACTTTGATTCCTTTTTGATGGAGATATCTACCAAGGCGAACTAGGAACTTTTGCTTTATTTGAAGCGATCTTAAAGTCCCATCTTTAAGTATAAAATCGTTCCTTTTTGTTTCCTCCCTATCGGCGATTTCCAAAATCAATGCGGTCTCTAAAACTTCCTGACAAAATGATAGCAGCGTTGAAAAATTAACACAAATATTATCCTTTGAATACGCAAAAATCTTTTCATGTTTATCATTGAAAAAATTAAGAAGACTTTTAACTGGGGCAATAGTAAATAATTCTTCATAAATATCAATTAAATCCTTTTCGCTTGTAACCAAGAGCTTGTTAGGTGGAAAATAGGATTGGCCTAAATTTAATGGGTCGTCTTGATTATTCATTTTTTCTTGTTTGCCCTTGTAATAGCATATGTATCCAGCTGAATATAAACCTATCGATAAACCATTATAAAATTGGGCAGAATTATAACTTCCATCTATGGCATAGAAACGAGATTCTGCTTTATCTATTTGTTCGAAGGGAACAATTTCGAATATTTGCGGCGTTTCAATATTCTCAGACTCTCCGATAATCGGAATCCCATAGTTTTTGGTATTACTATTGTTTATGTGTCGTGTAATTGCCGCAATTGTTTCTTCTGGAATATTTTTTATTTGCATAATATGATCTCCCCCTTTTAAATTCTGGAGTTACATCGTATGCTCGCCAACTTTCCATGTCCACGAGTGAGTTTCGCCGTGATTAAAGTAAGTCTGATTATGCAGGAGGGATTAGGGCAATGGGAACTGGCAAAGTGTTTACCCACTTTTAAATGATGAAAATCAATAAAGTTGCAAACTATCAAATATCTTTTTCTCCGATTATTTTAATATAAAATAATTTGCAAATAACAGCAAAGCAGCTCGCTCTTAGCGAGCTCTTTCTCAAATTTAAAAAGCGTTGTTTCTAAGATGGCAAACCTCATCCCAAAAAGACTTTTCTTCCTTCAACAACCTTTTAATGTAATCGCTGTCGCGAAAGACGATAATATGCACGTATGGTTGCTCGGGCCAATAGCACCAGAAGTCAATTGATGGCAGGCCGGTTAAAGCCAGAATATGCTGTAGTTGGCCATAATAATAACGAGGAGGCTGTTTATATCTGGATGCGTGGCGATAGACACTTTCTCCACATTTTATTTCGACTACTCTCTGGCCATCATATGAAAGTCCATCCAGGCTGGCCCTAAGCCAGGGGAAATACTGACTCTGAATACATACAGGCCTTAATTTAATCCCGTTATGCTTTTGGTAAGCGATAAGTGCTTCAGGCTCCAACTCTATGCCACGGATCATTGTTGCAGTTTTTCGTTCAGGCGCCCCATAAACCTTGTCCCTTAACAAACTTTCCCTGGTCTTCCATCGAGTCTCTCCCATTATGGTGGGAGCATCTGAGGCACCAATTCCATTATCTCTCCATTTCAGCCATTTGTCAGATCTTTGGGATAAGTCTAAAAGCAGATAATGTCCAACATTGCTTATAGAAAACGGCACAGATCCTTGCTGATAGTGATCAGGCTTGCTATTAGATAAGGTCGCGACATTCCCGCTTTTGCCACTTGAGGATGAATACGAATTGGTTCCTGGAGTTCCAGTATTTGTAGCCACAGTACAATCAGATAATCTATAACCATCCTTCTTGGAATTTTCTCCACGATTTAATTTAGACAAATATTCATCAATTTTGCTAATGAGCGCCCAAAGAAGGATGATACCAAATATAGCATAGAACCACATTCCGAAACCTGCATTTTTGATATTTTATAAATTCATGACTAATTCCTATGATTAGCATGTTTATAGGAACAGATAGAACCTGTCAATCACCCTTATGGGTGAGTTTGAGAGCGAGGCTATAATGTGGCTCTTTGAAGATGATACAACGTTTGGTATCTATTCTTTCTAAGGAGGTGGAAAAGCAGTACATTCGCCAATCAATCAAAGTCTATCAAGCTTTCCATTTAGGTATCCACGTTTTGAAAAAGTTTGGAGATAATTCTCGAAATTTTTCATAAGTATTCCTTTTCATTATTTTTTTATGGGCCCAGCCATTTCTGAATTTATCTTTTATTTCTCTTAAATCATTCTTAAACCCCGCAATTTTGTCAGGAGTAATCTCAGAGAAACGTCAATTTAGTGCGTACCATACACTTTTGGATCTTGGTAAATTTTATCGACAACTTCTTTTAAGAACTTTGTTATATCACCAAGAGTAGCCTCCTCTGGATAAATTTGGTGACCTCTTCTATCTTTAAACAGCTCTGCCAACCATTCTATTCCAACCAAAGGTCTCGCCACCTTTTCTTCCAGCCATATTTCAACTGCCTTGCTCAAACAGATGCCAGCAGCGGTGAAATCGAAGTCTCGCAGATCGAATTAGAGCGGGACGTGATACTCTGTCCCTCTTTTTTGCTGCCCTTAATTTCTAAGTGTCTGGCTGCCAATAACTTACAAAAAGGGGACGTGATACTCTGTCCCCATTTGCCTGTCCCCACTTGGCAAGGCTTCATCTTCTGTCTCTGCTTATTCTGCCAATCTTTTTTATAGGCAAGACTATCGGCGAGATGAAAGTTCCAATGATAGGGATTCTATATTATTGATAAATTGTTGAATACAGGCGACGACACTCGATCGAAACCGGCTTTTGCCATCCCCGGGGAGCTTGGGGGAGCCAACGAAGGCGAAAAAGGCGAAAATATTATCGGGCAGGTGTGGTGGAGAGACAGCTTAAATTTTCAGGGGTCGTCTCTCTTTCTTATTGATAATAAAGGAAATCGGCTGGCCCGACCCCATTCTACACTTAGGGGATGTTTGAGCCGGTGGTGGTCATCATCAGGCGCCCATGCTTTACCCGCCGCAGACTCAGCAGCTCGCTGGCCACCTTTTTGATCACCCCGGCCTGGCCCTTCATGATAATGACCTCCAGGCAGTTATGTTTGTCGAGATGAATATGGGTTGAACTAATTACCAGACTGTGATGCTGGTGCTGAATGTCGGTTAGCACCCGTGGCAGCTCCGGGCTATCGTGGCTGTAAACCAGACCGAGAACAGCCACCACCTCCTTGGCTTCATCCTTCCATTCTTCCTCAACCAGCTTATCCCTGATCAGGTCTCTGATGGCTTCAGAACGGTTCTCGTAACCGTTCTTTTTCATCCACGAGTCGAATGTTCTGGATAGCTCCGACTCAAGGGAAATGCTAAACCGAATGGTTTTTTCCATGCCCTGAGATTAAAAGAAATAGGATTTCATGTCAACTGCCGCCAAAACCATATACTGAAAAATCATAGACCACTGGCTTCCAGAAGTTCCCTGTTATCGAGAATTTCTTCCGGGCCGCCTTCAGCCACGAGCCGCCCCCCGCTCATGAGAATAATGCGCTGGGCGACCTTCCTGGCCAATTCCAGATCATGTGTCGTCATGATGAGCGTCCGCTCCAGCCCCAGCAGATAATCTTCGAGCCACCGCCTCGAAGCCAGGTCCAGCCCGGA
>Ga0209606_1005054_pt1 | contig 11697 bp, 9 predicted proteins | sample AD_UKC057_MetaG_FD_184412 | JGI IMG/M metagenome (GOLD analysis project Ga0209606, IMG submission 184412) | Active sludge microbial communities of municipal wastewater-treating anaerobic digesters from USA - AD_UKC057_MetaG (SPAdes) (version 2) | ecosystem: Engineered > Bioreactor > Anaerobic >...
CCTGTGGGCATAGCCCAGATAACCCAGTATGCCGAGAAAGGTTATACCCTTACACAGACACCCGGTTGGTAGGAGTTGTTTGAACATCCTCTGATCAGGTTGTCAGTCAATAAAATCAGAGACGCGCGGTGGCGCGTCTCTGATTTTTATATATCACTTCATAACAATATTCCTGCCTGTTATTGGTAAAAGGGTAAGCTCGTGCGGGAAATTATAAATATTTTTGTTTATCATTGTATAATTGGTGTTTTTTCATTTGTAATCAATTGATGAATTATGGCCAATTCAGTTATGTTTCACCCCCCCCTTTTTTTCATCAGCATTTATGAGTAATTCAGATTAAATGAAAAAGAGAGATTTTCTTACGATCAGCGGTATTGCAGCTGGCGCGCTCCTTGCCGGACGCAAAGCTTCTCCTGCCGATCCGTCAGCGGGCAGGGCCAAAGGAAAGATAACCCTTCCTGATCAGCCCGGAATAGGAATAATTGAGATAAAAAGTAAAAAGTTGTAGGACATCATTCATATAAAGCGTATATTTATGATGTATACCTATATAATAACTAACTAATTAACCCTAAATCCAATCACATGAGAACCAAGCTATTAATGTTGTTTGCGGTTTTGGGACTGATGCTTTCACAAAGCATTTATGCTCAACCCAAGACTGTGACAGGGACTGTCACTGACGCCACGACGAATGAGCCGTTGCCTGGCGTCAATGTGATAATCAAGAACACCACCACAGGTACAAGCACTGACCCGTTCGGGCACTATTCAATCAGTGTTGCGCCGGGGCAGGTGCTGATTTTCAGCTATCTGGGGTATGCAACCAGGGAGGTGACCGTTGGAGCGGGTAACCGTATCAGCGTTGGCCTCGAGCCTGATGTGCAGATGATAGAGGATGTGGTGATTACCTCAGAGTTCGGGATGAAACGAGTCTCCCGTGCTGTGGGATCATCAGTCCAGAATGTCAGGGCTGCCGATATTGTGGAATCGGGCCGTGATAACTTCATCACTGCCCTTCAGGGACGTGTTGCCGGTATGAATGTGGGTACCACCAGTGGTGCACCCGGTGCATCCACCAACGTTATCCTCAGAAGCATTACCTCAATCTCGGGCAACAACCAGCCCCTCTATGTAGTTGACGGTATACCGATGAACAACAGTACGTTCAACCCCCTTGACATGATCACCAGCTCAGCTGCCGAGACCTTCTCGGTAAGGGATCTTGACTTCTCATCACGCGGGAACGACTTTAACATGCAGGACATAGAGTCCATTACTGTCCTGAAGGGGGCTGCAGCTGCAGCGCTTTATGGTTCTGATGCTTCCAATGGAGCTATCATCATTACCACAAAGAAAGGTCAGCCGGGAAGAGGCAGGGTGTCATACAGCAATACCTTCCGCTGGGATAATGCCTACGGCTATCCTGAGCTTCAGGATAAATACACTAATGGGTACTACGGAACTGCCAACTATTATTACAGTTACCGTTTCGGAGGCAAATATGTTCCGGGCATGGAGCTATATGATAATATCTCGGCAATACTGCAAACCGGTTTTGTTCAGCGTCATAACATCTCAGTTGAGGGAGGTTCAGACAAGGTAACACTCTATGCTTCTGCCTCCACGTTTGATCAGAAAGGTGTCATCAAGACCTCTGACTATAAAAGGTTCAATCTCTCGCTCAATGGAAGGGCAGAGGTAACCAGATGGCTGACCGTGGAATCAATGATGCAATATGCTTCAACTGAAAACAATAAGGTGCCGATAGGCCTCAACTCACCATTGAGATATGCCATGTTCTGGCCTATGGTCTCCGATGTATCAAAGTGGCTTGATCCGGACGGCTCGCATATGTCAAGGCCTGACTATTACCTGGATGAAGACATGCTCAACCCGCTCTACGGGCTTTACAGGAACAAATTATACGATGATTCAGACAGGTTCATCTCCAACGTATCAGCCACCCTTGTGCCGATAGAGAACACATTCCTCCGTGCCCAGGTAGGCTGGGACGTTGGGATGCAGACATATATTGGCACAAAGCATCCATATCATGATACATATCAGGATGGAACAGGTTCCTACAATATTTCAAAGTCAAACTTTTCTGACCCCACCCTGAACCTGCTTGCCGGATACGCCAATACGTTTCTTGACGATAGATTATCAATTTCTGCACAATTCGGATATCACCAGCTTGAGAATGGTATTACACGTTTGAGTACCTATGGTACGAAATTCGCTGTCGTTGACTTCCAGTCGATCAACAACTGTGACCCGCTCTCTATCAGTTCTGTGCAGCGTCATTCGAAGAGAAGGATACAGGCTCTGTCAGGCCAGTTGGAATTAGGATACAACCAGATGGCTTATCTGACTTTCCGTGCGCGTAACGACTGGTCGTCCACTCTTCCGGTTGAAAACAACCGTTACTTCTATCCTGCTGTTGAAGGATCATTTATTGTGACCGAGCTTCCCTTCCTGAAGGGTAACAGTACGCTTAACTATCTGAAGCTTCGCGGTTCAATAGCACAGGTAGGGAAGGATGCAGGTCCGCTTGAGATTGACCCGCAACTTGAACCCACAAACCTTGGCGGAGGTGGTTACAAATACGGATTTACCGGACCCAACAAGAATCTTGTGCCGGAGATGACAACCTCCAGGGAAATCGGCTTTGAAGGCCGCTTCCTGAATGACAGGGTCAATGCCGACTTTACCTACTTCTGGACCCATTGCGATGATCAGATCGTTAAAGGATTCCGTCTCAGCTATGGTACAGGGTTCGTACTCAATAACATGAACGTTGGTACATTTGAAACATGGGGATGGGAAGGTCATATTGACGGTGATATTCTCAGGACAGGATCAGGTCTGAGGTTGAATGTCGGCTTCAACGCAAGCCACACTAATTCGGAAGTTGTTTATCTGCCTGCTAACGTGACTGAGTATTACAATCCCTACACCTGGAATACAGGCAACATACGTAACGGGATTATGCTGGGTTACCCGGTAACTACGATTACAGGTAGGGCGTTCCTCCGCAATGATGCTGGTGATGTGCTTATCAACCCAACTACCGGTTTGCCGGTTGTAAGCGGAGTATGGAGCGTACTTGGCAATCGTGAGCCGAAGCTTCGTTTTGGCATAACCTCAGCACTGAGCTACAAGGGTGTCAGGCTCTCGGCAATGTTTTCCGGCCGTTACAAGGCAACCGTTGTGAACGGAACCAAAAGAGACATGATGACCAGGGGATACAGTATAGAGTCTCTGGAACTGAGAGAGGGACCCCCGGTTGTATTTGAGGGAGTGCTGCAGGACGGCAATGAGAATACGGCAAACCCGACAAAAAACAATATTGCTGTTGATTATAACCTGTTCTCAACCATCTATACCGGCAATGATGAAGACTGGATTGAAGAGAATGTCCACTACCTGAGAATGCAGGAACTGAGACTCTCTTACAACCTGCCTTCAAAATGGCTTGAGAAGACTGGTATTCTTTCAACGGCTAATGTATACCTGGCAGGTAATGACCTCTTTGTGATGACCAACTATTCAGGTATCGATGCAGTTGGTAATACCATGTCAGCAGCAGGCGGCGGTACAGGTGGTGAAGGAATAGATGTGTGGGCCCTGCCTAATCCAAGGGGATATTCAATTGGTGTTAGCCTGACTTTCAAATAATTGATAACCAGAAAAAAGAAAAACAATGATAAAAAAGACATCAATTTCCGTTCTTTTGCTGGCATCGTTCATGTTCATGACAACGAGTTGTGAAGATTGGCTGGATGTCAACAAAAACGTGGATGCTCCAGACTATGTGGAAGGTTATCTTTACCTTGCAGGGATCATCCAGCAATACCAGGGCATGTACTGGGATATACGCGCTACAGGCCCTCTCACTCAGATGATGGGCACATCTGGCTATACCTCTTTTGCAACTCATTATTACAGCGCAGGAAGTGATGCTGCCGGCGAGCAGTGGAGAGTGATTTACTGGCTACAGGGGATGAACCTGGAGAATATGATCAACCAGTCAGTTGAAGCTGAGAACTGGACGCTGGCCGGCATCGGATATGCAATCAAGGCATATTCATGGGACCAGCTGACAAAATATCATGGTGAACTGATTCTCAAGGATGCATTTGTCCCCGGGCTGCTTGCACACAGGTATGATTACCAGGATACGGTATATCAGGCAGTCCGCAACTGGGCATACAAGGCCATCGAATATCTCGAAATGCCTGACGCTACCGGCTATGGTACAAAGATCAGCGACAACGACTTTATTTACGGAGGTGACAAAGCCAAGTGGATTAAGTTTGCTTATGGCGTAATTGTGCGCAACCTTACATCCCTTTCCAATAAGTCAGATTTCACTTCTAAATATGCACAGGAGCTGATTACAGCAGCATCAAAGTCATTCTCGTCATCTGCCGATGATGCCACAGTAAAGGTTCCCGGAGGAGGGGCTTCAGCAGCACAGTCTGGCTATAACAACTTCTGGGGGACTACCAGGGTCAACCTGTCGCGTACATATTTCCAGCATGAATATGCTGTTCAGGTGTTTACCGGAACAGTACCCGTGTATGATGAAGCAACTGGAAACAAGCTTCCGACTCCTGAAGGAAGTGCTACTCCCTATGAGCTTGCTCCCACACAGATTATCTGTGACACCAATGTGATGGTTGCCGGGCACTATGATCCGCGCGTTGCAGTGAAGCTTTCCACCATTGATGACGCCAATTATGAGAATATTGACCAGATTGATGCAATTAAGAGGCGCAAGTATTACGGCGGCAGCTTTACCTCCACATCAGGGCCTATCGGCAATGCCCCTTCATTCTATGGAAGAAACGCTGTTTCATCAACCGCACTCGATGGAAAGGGACGCTGGCTCTACAGAGACGATGCACCCTATATCCTGATGACATGTGCAGAGCTTAAACTCTGTCTGGCCGAGACATACTGGAAGCTTGGCATGAAGGCAGAGGCGCTCCAGGCCTTCAAGGATGGTGTGGCTGCCGACCTTGACTTCACAGGTGCACATATTGACGCCGGCGCGAAAGGACAAGCCGCTGGTGGTGACAAGATAACCCCGGCAGTATATAGGGCTGCAGCAGATGAATACCTTGACGGACCCTATGTCAACGGACTTGATATCAATGACTTTACCCTGTCACACATTATGATGCAGAAGTGGGTTGCCCTTTATCCATGGGGAGCCTCCGAAGCATGGGTTGACATGCGGAAGTACCATTATGATATTGCCTATACCGGTGATTATCCTTCAAACGGCAATGGTTGGACAATCTCTACACTTGATCAGAAGTGGGATACGGACGACACAAAGGTTTACAAGGGTCTCTACCTTGCCCCGGCACAGGTTCAGGGCCGCAAGGGTACCTACAATACTTTCAATGATGGTTCACCCTGTTACAGAATCCGTCCGCGATACAACTCCGAATACATGTGGAACAAGCCTTCACTGGAGGCTCTGAAACCCATTTCGGGAATGGCCAACAACTACCAGTGTTCAATACCCTGGTTTGCCTATCCGGGTGAAATGCCAAAGAACTAATCGTCGAACCTGAAAAATCAACGAAAATGAAAATCATAAAATATTTAAGTCTGATCCTGGCAGTGACTCTGATGGCATCATGCGAGAAAACACCGATCGAGTATGATACTGAACCAGTCGGAGACAGGGCTGAATTTCAGCTGCACTATGTGGTTCCGGTGACTGCCGTTGCTGCCAATAACATAACCAAGGTGGAGATCAACGGTCAGTTGTATTCCAACAACAAGTCGACTCTCACCACATACAATGCCATACCCAGCGGTGCGGCAGGAAGATTCTATGTTGTCGCACCCGGTACCGTCAATATCAAGATGTACCAGGGAACCGAGATGGATAACCTGGTGTATGACCAGAATACCACTCTGACTGTCGGAAAGCAGAATGTCTTTGTTCATGATTTCAACCTCCCGCCGGTGGTTATTGACAACGGTTATCCATACATTCGAAGGGAGACAGTGGAGACTGACTCAATGCAATGGGTGAAGTTTTACAACTTCCTTTATGAAACAGAAGGTATACCTACTGATCTCAGGCTGCAATACCAGTACGTAAGTCACCGCACCGGTGAGCTGGTTAATATTGGTCAGCCTGTTGCCTTTGGCGAATCAACCGGGTGGGAACAGGTCCTGATTGTTAAGACAGACCTGGTCTCATCGGGGTCACGCCGTGTGGACTACAAGATCAAGGTTGTTGATGATGCCGGCAACGTGGTGGGAGATCTTCAGGTGATGAACGCCAGCGGCAATTTTGTCAGTTATTCTGATTACTGGACTGGCTATATAGGCAGGCGGGCACATCATATTTACTGCGGCATGAGGGCTGCAAACCCCAGGGCTGCCGTAAGGCTGTTCTACGCTTTGTAGTTGTACAGTTGAAGGTTTTACCCTCTGAGGGTAGAATCAGGGATTGTTACTGCGGAGACACCAGGCAAGGTGTCTCCGCTTTTTATTACTTCCTGTTAAAACCGCTTCTCTCTATCAGGGGCTCTATTGAAGGCTCACGGCCGCGGAAGGCCCTGAACAATTCATCAGGCTCACGGCTGCCGCCTCTTTCGAGAATATTGTGGCGGAAAGAGCCGGCTGTTTCCCTGTCGAAGATGCCTCTCTCACTGAAGAGGCTGAATGCGTCAGCGTCGAGCACCTCAGCCCACTTGTAGCCATAATAACCTGCAGCATAGCCTCCGGAAAAGAGATGGGCAAAGGAGACGCTCATGCAGGCGCCGTCTGCTGAAGGCAGAAGCTCGGCAGGCCTCATCGCTGACCGCTCAAAGGTCACAATGTCACCTGTATACGGTTCTTCCAGAGTATGCCATGCCATGTCAAGAAGGCCGAAACTGAGCTGCCTCATGCATGCGTATCCTTCGTTATAGGTCAGTGAGTCCCTGAGTTTTTGAACCATCTCCCCGGGTATCTTTTCTCCGGTCTGGTAATGTGCGGCCCACGTGTCAAGCCACTCCTTCTCCCATGCCCAGTTCTCCATTATCTGTGACGGGAGCTCCACAAAGTCGCGCTTCACATTGGTTCCGGCGAGGCTTTCGTAGGTGCAGTCTGAGAGCATGCCATGCAGGGCATGGCCGAACTCATGCAGAAAGGTGTTCATCTCGCTGTGTGAGAGCAGTGACGGACGTGCCGGTGTCGGGCGGGTAAAATTCATCACCAGTGAAACCACCGGGATAACTCTCTCACTTCCCTCTTTCCGCTGTTCGCGAAATCCGGTCATCCAGGCACCTCCGCTCTTGCCCTTCCGGGGATGGAAGTCGAGCATAAGTATGGCTATTAATCCCCTCTCGCCGTCATGCACCTCGAAGGCAGATACCTCCTCATTGTAAACGGGAATGCTCCTGTTCTCCAGGAATGAAAGTCCGTAAAGCCTGGTCGCCAGCCCCAGCACTGCCTCCCTGACCTTGTCAAGAGGCATGTATGGTCTCAGGGCTTCATCGTCTATACTGAACCGCTCCATGCGAAGCTTCTCTGACCAGTATGCCCAGTCCCATCGTTCAAGCCTCCCTTCATGACCGTGCCGTGCAGCATATTCCTCGATATCCCCGAGGTCTCTGTTGCCGGCTGGCAACGAAGCTTCAAGAAGGGTCCGGAGGAACCTGTTCACTTTTTCGGGTGTGGAGGCCATCCGCTCTTCCAGAGCGTATGCGGCATAGTTGCTGTATCCCAGAAGCCTTGCCATCTCCAGTCTGAGCTCTGTTATCCTGAAGACCAGCTCACGATTGTCATGTTCATTTCCGCGGAAGGCTCGGCGCGAGTAGGCCCTGAAAAGCTTCTCGCGGAGGTCGCGACGGTCTGCATACTGCATGAAGGGCACAAAGCTGGGAGCATGGAGGGTAAAGAGCCAGCCTTCCATCCCTTTCTCACCTGCAAGGGCTGAGGCTGCCTCACGGACACCTTCCGGGAGACCGGAGAGATCCTCTTCACTTGTCAGGTGAAGGGTGAAGTCATTGGTCTCAGCCAGAATATTTTCTTCAAACCTGAGTGACAGGGTGGAGAGTTCAACGGCGATGGCCCTGAAGCGCTCCTTGTCATTTTCTGCCAGTCCGGCACCGCCCCTGATGAAGTTCCTGTACTTGCGGTAGAGAAGGATCATCTCTTCCTGGTTAAGGTCAAGTGAATCCCTTTTTTCATACACGCTCTTCACTCTGGCGAAAAGTGCAGGATTGAGTAAGATGTCATTGCTGAAGGCTGTAAGAACAGGAGATACCTCCCTGGCTGCATTCTGCAGTTCCGGCGTTGTGTCGGAGCTGTTCAGGTTGAAGAGTACGGGGGTGATGCGGCTGAGCAGTGATCCGGCCTCTTCAATGGCTTCGATGGTATTACGGAAATCTGGCTCTGCCGGGTTTGATACTATATCGTCAATCTCCTTTCCGGCAATTGAGATTGCTTCTTCAACTGCAGGTTTGAAATGTTCCGGTCTGATGAGGTTAAAGGGAGGGATGCCGAAGAGGGTCGGCCAGTCCTGGAGGAGCGGGTTGTCAGGAGTCATAGGTCAGAGATGTGGTTTGACAAATATAGCATTACTAATCTGAATCCCCTTCGGGGAAAATGTATGTTCGCAAGCCTGGCGCCTGTTTGCGCTGCTGTAGCCGCTGTGTGTCAGATATAGCGGGGCCCTGTCCTGACCTAATGCTATAACCGCTATTCATCAGGTGTGGCAGGGTACTCTGTTGACACAGTGCTGTGCCGCTATGTGTCAGACGTAACAGGACGATGTCCTGACGCCATGCAGTAATAACCGCTATGGGTCAGATGTGGCTGACCCTGTCAAGGCGCAATGCTGTAGCCACTACGCGTCAGATGTAATGGGGCGCTGCCATGACACTTGCATTGACCATCCCGCATGTTGTATTCTCCGAAGTCAACCTGCACCTGCTTACCCCGGGAAAGCTCCTCTACAATACAATACTCCCGCTGAGTATCCGGTATAGGAATATTGTATCTTTGACGGACATACATTACAAAGTTGTAAACGGTTTCTTCTGTAACAGAACTTTACACTGCGGCTTAACTTTGGCTTAGATACAGACTGAAGCGGGCGGGAGGGTGGGCTGCACGGGCTATTTAACATAGTGTCACATTATAGGCCTGGCCACAGAGTGATCACGCTCTGACAGATATACCTGCAACTGCGGACCTTCGGGTTTATCTGCCTCAGTGCCCGCACAAGGTGCATGGGACTGTTCTTCATCTCCGAGGATCCGTTCATGCTGATAAATAGCTGATGGCTTAATTTCTCCATGTCCGGGTTCTCTGCCTTTCGTCCGGGAGTGAGATTTTTCTTTTTAACTGAACCGCGTATCTCCGGTCTTATCTTCTGCAGGTACTCTTGAAACTCTATCACCTGGCAGGCGTAATAGATAATGTCCGCCCGCTTCATGACGGCTCCCGGGGATCCGGACAAGCTAAAGCGTTTAAACGATATAGCAAAGATGGAAAAGGAAGATAAAAATCACATCCTTTATGCCATTGATGGGCTGATTAAAAGCGTGAAGCTTAAGAATATCGCAGCGCTATAAAACAAAAACCGATCCTGTAAAACTTCGATGAAAACCTGCCACCCCGGACACACTAATTGGAACACTACCCAAAAAAACCAGACTTGCCGGGTTTTGTGGTGCTGCTATTTTGTAATAGTTCCTTCCAGTCTGCCCTTGGAAGTGACATAGCAACTAATCAATGATGCTTAGGTATATTATACCGGAGAGTTCACCTTTACATTCACCTAAAAAACGAGATTCATCCCAATAATTATAATATCCTATTAATTTAACTTTTTTACCTTTTAAGTTTGAATAGTTTGACTCAGATAGGGGCACTCCATTAATATCCTGAAGGTCAGTTAGATTGACACATATTCCCGGCTTAATATCTCCTACTTGTTTTTTATCAAATTCCATATAGTGTACACTAGATACACCATACCCTAAATAAATATAACCAAAAACCAAAACTAATTTTCCATCATATTTTGGTCCATTCTTGATCAATTCATTAATAGGTACATATGAAAGATTCTGTTTTGCGATAAACGTTTTGTTAAATAACATTCTTTCGTTTGTGGAGCAAGATATTAGTACTAAAACCATTAGTACGACAAATATTAAAGATATTCTTTTCCTCATTTCTTTACCATGAAAGGGTCCGTGTGACAATTTTAATGTATGTTGGTGTTGATACAAAAGTATTATCTACACCATTGCCTCTAACAGCGGTTCTACTGCGAATTTAATGGAATTTGAGATCTTTGGCAAAAAAGATGGTTTATGATGTTTTCAGAGCAGTTTTTCGATTTACTTCTTGATTTTGGTGATGATTGGAGGGTTAATCAAGTGTCTGTTAATTCCTTAACTGAGGAGGTTGATGTTACTATCGAGTTTATCTCCAAGGTAGCAGAAGATCCTGACACACTGGAAGGCTGTCCTATTTATGATCATGCCCCTATTCGTCGTTGGCGTCATTTGGATACTATGCAGTACAAGACATTCATTAACAGTAGGGTGCCCAGGGTAAAAGGGTCAGATGGCAAGATAAAGACCATATCTGTACCATGGTCCGACAAGCATGAAAGGCATACATATTAATTTGAGCGTTTGGCTATTGATGTTCTCAAATCCACTAAGAATCAGACCAAGAGTTCGGAGCTATTGCATTGTGGTTTTGGGGTTATCAACAGAATAATCCATAATGCAGTAAATCGGGGCATTGCTTCACTATGGAGAGTCTTGTGGTGGAGGGGAATTGTAAAATTATTCCACTCGGGTAACGAATCTCAATACTTGTTCCTGAACCAAACTCTACATGAAGAAATCTGATCTCATCAAGTTCCCGGCGATAACGCTTAAGCCAATAATAAAATATCGAAAATGTCAAACCTTCTTCCTGGCAAAACGCTTTCTGCGTTTTGCCGCACCCATACCACCTTGCAATAAGAGATAACATTTCATCCTTGCGGGAAAGCTGTTCTTGATTCTTTATATAAGTTTTTAGCTGCCAAAATTATAGCCCCAAACCAGGGAAAACAATATGCATAAGACCGAAGGGATACTTTGATACGGTTGGATATGATCCTGTAGCAATGAACTGCTTCTCATATCCAATATCAGACCCGTCATCTGGCAGAAGGAATTCTTTGAATTCCTTGACAGCTACCTGAAGTAAGACTGAGGCAGAATAGAGCAATCAATGAGGATGTCTCATAATACAAATAAGGCACCCTTTTTCTTTTTGCAGGCAGTAATGGAGGATTGCTTTGCAGGCAGTAATGGAGGATTACTGCCTGTTGCTGTTTCGCGCAAGCGCTATGTTAAGATTGACAGCCACAGTTGATTTACACATTTGCCGTCAATTTGTTCCAAATCCTTTTCAGGATTATGCTGATCTCTGCCCCGGGAAACATCTCGATAACACTTTTGCCAGAGATCATAGCCTCCGTGACCCGTCTGTCATAAGGCAGGCGGCCGAGAAGAGCATTACCCTGTGCGATGCACCATCCTTCAATACTGTCAGTCATGGCCTCGTTGAGATCATACTTGTTGATGATAACTCCAATATCACCGGTAAATTTCCGGGCAACCTCATGAACCCTTTTCATATCCCCGAGACCTGACA
>Ga0209606_1005056_pt1 | contig 11695 bp, 14 predicted proteins | sample AD_UKC057_MetaG_FD_184412 | JGI IMG/M metagenome (GOLD analysis project Ga0209606, IMG submission 184412) | Active sludge microbial communities of municipal wastewater-treating anaerobic digesters from USA - AD_UKC057_MetaG (SPAdes) (version 2) | ecosystem: Engineered > Bioreactor > Anaerobic >...
CAACGGTTTACAAATTGATAAACCGGGGCGCGTTCCCGGTGATAAAGATTGCGGGCGCAACGCGAATCAAGCGTGATGATCTTATGGCTTATATTGCAAGCGCGACACAAACGAAAGTGGAGGGATAAAGGATGAAAGCAAGGATCGAGGGGAAGGTATACGATACCGAAACGTCAAAAAAGATCGCCGAATACGAAAACGGTTACCCGCGAACTGATCTTGATTTTATCCGTGAAGCGCTTTATCGGGCGGATGATGGCACGTTGTTTTTTGCCGGTGAATCCGGCCCAAGGATGCGCTACGGCAAGAACAGCGAAGGCGGCGGCAAGGTAGGCGGCGAGGGGATTACGCTTACCACGCGCGAGGCCGCGAAAGAATGGATAGAGTTAACTCAGGGATCCAACGCATCCGCGGCGCTGATGTTGTTGCTTGACGGGTTCGCAATCATATGACGCGGCCGGATCGCTATCAAACCGTTTCGCGTTGCTTAGCGAGGATTACAATTTTAACAATCCGTGTGTTATAATCAAGAAAGAAAAAGAGTGAAAAACGCGAAGAGCGGGCACTAACCGCGTACCCGCTCATATAGTTGGCAAAACATCAAGAACCGTTGGCGCGGTTCGAGAAAAAGGAATCTACACGTGGAAACATTTTACCATTATTCGGTGGATTTTAGCAAGCCCATTGATACTAATATTAGGTATATTCCAAAGCGATATTGGACGAAAAACGGCGTTTATCTCACGTGAACGCCGTTTTTTGTTGCCAAAAACACATAGGAGGGATAAAAAATGAAAGAAACACTAACACCGGAGCAGAAGGAAATCGCGCTTAAGGCGCGACGTGATTACTATCGCGGCCGCAAAGCCGCGCACAAACGCTATCTGGACACGTATTGGTACCGGCGAGGGTTGCGAGAGATGGAGGCGAAAGATGAATCGGAAAGCGAAAACACTACCACGCCGAATGGTTAGGCCGTTCCTGGAGTCCATCCGCGACGTATCACTATCGACCGCCGAAAGGGAACTGATTGACGTCCTTTCGGCGGTTCCGCGCCGCGCCGAGGCGATCAATCTTTACGACTTCGGCCGAAAGATACGCGATGAGGACGTGGAAACCGTGGAAAGCGCTTTCTATGCGGTTGCGAAGATCAAGAATCGGTTGCCGGAGCGGTGAGGGGGAATAAAAAATGGCGCAACAAAAAGAAAAGCCGCATAACGCGGCGCAACAACCTAAAGATATTATAGCATACTTTGAGGAAGAGCGCGAGTTTCTTTTGCAATGCTACGCCTTCAAGGAAACGACAAGGGAAATTCGGCCGCTTACGCGCGAAATGACGCCGTTCGGGCGCGAACTTATCCGCGAAATTGTTGGCGGCGGGAACGGCAACCGGGCGATGGAAATGCTTACCATCGACCAACAAAACGCGTTTCTATCCGGCGCGTTGCAACCGACGGATTACGTGCGCGAATATTACGAAGAGTATCTCAAACGGCTTTTGATTGATCGCGGATACATCCATCGAGAACTCGAGCGGGAATTCGCAAAAGCAACCCGGAAAACGGCGGGCGTTTACGTTGAAATCAAGCCGGTTTCTGAACTAATGACGCGAACGTTTGAGGATGCGAGATGGATCATCACCGGGCTTATTCCTGAGGGGTTAACGCTTATTGTAGGAAAGCCTAAAATCGGAAAGAGTTGGTTCGTGCTTGAAAGCGCGATCCGTGCGGCGCAAGGAAAAACGTTTATCGGATATGAAACCGAAAAAAGCAAGGTACTATACTACGCGCTCGAAGATTCCGAAAGGCGCCTGAATAACCGAATCGGGAAGTTAGGCGGGATAAAGGACGCGGAAAATTTCTACTACTCTTGCACGCTTGAACCGCTTACGGCGGGTGGTTTAGATCGCATCCGCGAAAATCTTGACGAAGGCTTTCGGCTCATCATCATCGATACTTACGCGAGGATCAAGGCCGCAACAAAGCGAGACGCCTACGCGGAAGAAACGCAAGCGCTTGCGGGGTTGCAAGGCCTTGCGCTTGCTTATCAATCGGCGATCATCCTTATCCACCACGCGAGAAAAAACGCAGATTCTACCGATTTATACGATCAAGTTTTAGGATCCACCGCGTTGACCGGCACGGCCGATTCTACGATCATCTTGCAACGCGATCGCAAAACGCACCGGATTATTCTTTCGCAAACCGGGCGCGATATCGAGGATCAGGAAATCGCGATCGATTTTATCACCGAAGAAAATCGCGTTGGTTTCGAGTACGTAGGAAAGGCCGATGAAGTGCGGGTTAGCGAGGTAGAGCGCATCATCATCGAGCACTTAAAGAGCACCGAGTTTCATCTCACGCCGGGGGAACTATCGCAGGCATTAAACATCAAAGCAAGCGCCGCAAAAACCGCTTGCTATCGGCTTTCCGGAGAACAAAAGATCGAGAAGGAAGACGGAAAACAAAAATTCTACTATGATAAAAAGAAAAAGTACGGAGTAAATGATCATGGATAATCTATATTTTGAAACTATTGAAACTATTGAAACTCTGAAACTGTTGAAACTTTTGAAACTATTTCCCTTTTTCCAAAAAGAGTTTCAAATAGTTTCAAAAATAGTTTCAAACTCAATTTTTAGGATCCTCATTTGGAGCGGGTTTCCGCAAATAGTTTCAAAAGTTTCAAGAGTTTCAAGTTTTCTTGAAATTCAAAAAAAACGGCGTTTTTTATCTGAAAACGGGGCGAACTTGAAACTTTTTTTGAAACTTTTTTTGAAACCGCTTGAAACTTATATTCCGGAAACCGAACTAAAAATGGAGCGATGAGGATGCAAGCAACCGCTACCGTAACATCCGCAAGCGAAATGGAACACGCAACCGCGTGGAAAACATCCGAAACGGAGTACGACGTTCGCGTTCCGGCACGATACCGGGAATACACGTGCGCTTATCGCGTGGTCGCGATATATCGCCGATACGGAATGATTACCGACTACCAATACCGCGTGAGCAAAAAAGAACTCGAAGAGATCGAACGAATCGTGGAAACACGCATCGAGCAGACAAACAACAAAGGAGGGCACAAATGAATCTCAGAGAATTGCAAGCAACCATCGCAAACATCATCGGACAGCGGGCGGAAGCGATAGATAGGCTTAACCGGTTGACGACAATCGATGATCGATTCAATCCGGAGAACATCACCGCGATCAACAGCTACAAGCAAGCAATCGCAACGCTATCCGAAGAACTAACCCGGCACGAACACGAACGGGCTGAACTACTTGCGCGTGAAGAGGCGGCGCGTAAGGAGTACATCGCCGCGTTGAACGCGTACGATGAGATATACGGCCGCTTTCCGAACGCTGAAAAAGAGGCGGCGGAACTCTTGAAGCGCTACGCCAAGATCACCGACGCGGCCGAGAAGGCGCGATCCATCGTGTTGGAAAAGATGAACGCGTTGACGGCCGTCGCGGGCGGGTTCCTACCGATACCACCGGCACCTTCGCACGCGTGGAGCACGTTCGCGAAAGAATACGCGTTCGAAATCGAGCGGGGAGGTGAATAATGAAACCCACAACGTTAGATTCTATTTTCCGAGAGAACCAAAACACGCAACCACCGCAACCCCAAGAGGTTGAGATCGGCGACGGAATAGCCAAGGGCGCGAAGGCCTTGCTCGACGCGATTGAGGCCAAAGAAACGGAGAAGGCCGAAAAGGCAGACGCGGCTTATCAAGCGGAACGAAAGGCCAAGGAAGAAGGCGAAACGTTAACCCGGCAAGCATCGGACTATATGCGTTCGCACTGGCACGCCGCAGAGAACCGAGAAGCCGAACACGAGGCGAACACGATAGGCCGGGATATCCTCAACAAAGAGATCAACGCGGTTCGAGGAGAGGTTGCCGTTCTTCGCGGGGAACTACGAGATAAAAAGTATTCAGAAGCCGAACCGGATAAATTACCGGAGTTGAAACCCGGCGAATTCTACATCGTCAAAGACCCGAAGCAAAAGCGATCGATACGCTTTATGTTCGGCGAATAGAGTGTCATCTCCAAAACGTCGCGGTCTTGAGATCACGCAAAGATAGGCTCTTGCTCCTGCGGCCTTTGCCGGGCCGCATATAAACAAAGCGCGGGAGCGTTCCGCGCTCTTTATAGCGTTCTCTATGATGCGTTTTATCAAGGCGTTGCGTGTAAAACATCATAAACGTGAAAGCGAACGCTTATGGGGGCGAATACAAAGGATATCGAAAGCGGCATCTAAAGCCGAACACGAAGGGAGGGATACATGAAGCGGCGCATCCAAAAACTCGAATCGCTCACGTCGTGGAAATCGCTACCCGACGCAAGCGAATATATCCAAGTCTGGGCGATCGACCCGGATCAGGACGAAGCCGAAAAATGGTTTGAAACCCGCGACGGGGCAAGGGTTACGGATCCAAAAACGATCGAACGGTTGACCGCCTACTATGCGGAAGCGCTACGCCGCGGCGAATTGAATATTACGGCGCGATTCGAGGATGATCCGGATACGTAAAAAAATCACCGCGCCGGTGAACCAAAAATCGCCGAAACGGGCTACACGTGCGAGATACAAAAATAACCGAGGGGGGTGGAAATGAAAATATCGACACTCGTAAAAAAGAGTTGCGCGGCGTTGCACCGCGTCGAACTACTTGATCCGCAAGAGTGCGATCGTGAGGTATTCAAGATGGAAATCGAGCGCGCAAGAGCAATCGCATATCTCGTGAAAACCGTATCCGAAATCATCGCGAAAAACGAAATGGAGGATCGCATCGCGGCACTTGAAAACGCGATTCTACAAGAAAAGGCATCGTAAACTACCGGTGGAGCCGGGAAAAGGTGAGAAACCACGTTACATTGCGTTCAAAAATTGGTACACAGATTCTGATTTTTGCCAAAAGTTTTCAAGAGGGTCGCGTACCAGAGTTTGGTACAAACGTACCAAAAAATGAACGGAGTGTTACATTGCGTTCACAAATTGGCACACAAATCCTGATTTTGGCCAAAACTTTTCAGTCGGGTCGTGTGCCAAACTTTGGCACAAATGTGCCAAAAAACGAACGGGGTGTTACATTGCGTTCACAAATTGGCACGGAGATTCTGGTTTTTGCCAAAAACTTCCAAGAGGGTCGCGTGCCAGACTTTGGCACGGCCGTGCCAAAAAATGAACGGGATATTAAGAAAGCCGAAACACCGCCAAAAGTGAAAAGAACCCGATGATGCGGTTCTTTTTTTTTTGCGTGATTCCGCGTTATCGGTTTTGATAATGTTTCTTATCGCAACCGATTTAGCGGGAAACACAAACACGAATAGCAATAAATATATACGCCTATTGACAACCGCAAAGTTGTATGGTATAATAGAATAACTTAGAAACACGCGGGGGCGAACACGATGGAGATCACAATCAAGAGAAACGAGATAGAAAGCGCATTATCGACGTTTTTGGATAGCATGAAGGGGAACACCGGGCGTGCTTATCGAAAGGACATCGGCGACTTCCTCACGTTCGGCGCGTTCGACCTCGCGGGAACAATAGCCTACTTCGATTCCCTCGCACGCGATGGATATTCCGCGTCAACGATCGAAAGAAAGCGGGCGTCGCTATCAAAATTCTTTGCGATCCTTACGGAGAACGGCATGATCACCACGAACCCGTTCCGCACGGAAACCTTCAAATGTTCGATGCGGAAGAACACACAAACGGCGGCAAAGACCGGCGGGCGTGGTAACAAGCCGGGCGCGCATCATCTATCGGAAAGTGATCTTTCTAAAATGCTTGCGTTGTGCGATGGCACGCTTACCGGCCTTCGGAACCGCGCTATCCTACTCTTAGGCGCGCGTGAAGGGTTACGCCGTTCGGAAATATCCGCACTTCGATGGAACGACATCGAGCAAACGCCTGAGGGCCGGGCACTCATCATCCGCGGATCCAAAAGCGGCATCACGGAACGGGTGAAGTTATTCGAAGGCGTGTATCAGGCGCTTACGGAACTACGCGCGACGTATCGCACGCAAGGCATCGATAGCGAATACGTGATCGTATCCGTCGCATCCAACGGCCGCGGTTCCAAGGTTTCCGGCGTATCCATCAACGAAACGATCAAGGCGCTTGCTATTCGCGCGGGCGTGTTGAATGCTGAGGAAATCACTGCGCACGACTTACGGCACACCGCGGCCGTATCGATGCACGCGGCGGGCGTTCCGGTATCATCCATATCGCGGATGCTTAGGCATAAGGATATAAAGGTAACGATGATCTATCTCGAAACCTTGGGACTTCATGAGGACAAAGCGCTTAACGGGTTAGCGTGGTAAAGGAGGAACGGAATGGACGAACTGCTGACGGTGAAAGAAGTTGAAGAGTACCTACGGGTTACACGAACAACGGTTTACAAATTGATAAACCGGGGCGCGTTCCCGGTGATAAAGATTGCGGGCGCAACGCGAATCAAGCGTGATGATCTTATGGCTTATATTGCAAGCGCGACACAAACGAAAGTGGAGGGATAAAGGATGAAAGCAAGGATCGAGGGGAAGGTATACGATACCGAAACGTCAAAAAAGATCGCCGAATACGAAAACGGTTACCCGCGAACTGATCTTGATTTTATCCGTGAAGCGCTTTATCGGGCGGATGATGGCACGTTGTTTTTTGCCGGTGAATCCGGCCCAAGGATGCGCTACGGCAAGAACAGCGAAGGCGGCGGCAAGGTAGGCGGCGAGGGGATTACGCTTACCACGCGCGAGGCCGCGAAAGAATGGATAGAGTTAACTCAGGGATCCAACGCATCCGCGGCGCTGATGTTGTTGCTTGACGGGTTCGCAATCATATGACGCGGCCGGATCGCTATCAAACCGTTTCGCGTTGCTTAGCGAGGATTACAATTTTAACAATCCGTGTGTTATAATCAAGAAAGAAAAAGAGTGAAAAACGCGAAGAGCGGGCACTAACCGCGTACCCGCTCATATAGTTGGCAAAACATCAAGAACCGTTGGCGCGGTTCGAGAAAAAGGAATCTACACGTGGAAACATTTTACCATTATTCGGTGGATTTTAGCAAGCCCATTGATACTAATATTAGGTATATTCCAAAGCGATATTGGACGAAAAACGGCGTTTATCTCACGTGAACGCCGTTTTTTGTTGCCAAAAACACATAGGAGGGATAAAAAATGAAAGAAACACTAACACCGGAGCAGAAGGAAATCGCGCTTAAGGCGCGACGTGATTACTATCGCGGCCGCAAAGCCGCGCACAAACGCTATCTGGACACGTATTGGTACCGGCGAGGGTTGCGAGAGATGGAGGCGAAAGATGAATCGGAAAGCGAAAACACTACCACGCCGAATGGTTAGGCCGTTCCTGGAGTCCATCCGCGACGTATCACTATCGACCGCCGAAAGGGAACTGATTGACGTCCTTTCGGCGGTTCCGCGCCGCGCCGAGGCGATCAATCTTTACGACTTCGGCCGAAAGATACGCGATGAGGACGTGGAAACCGTGGAAAGCGCTTTCTATGCGGTTGCGAAGATCAAGAATCGGTTGCCGGAGCGGTGAGGGGGAATAAAAAATGGCGCAACAAAAAGAAAAGCCGCATAACGCGGCGCAACAACCTAAAGATATTATAGCATACTTTGAGGAAGAGCGCGAGTTTCTTTTGCAATGCTACGCCTTCAAGGAAACGACAAGGGAAATTCGGCCGCTTACGCGCGAAATGACGCCGTTCGGGCGCGAACTTATCCGCGAAATTGTTGGCGGCGGGAACGGCAACCGGGCGATGGAAATGCTTACCATCGACCAACAAAACGCGTTTCTATCCGGCGCGTTGCAACCGACGGATTACGTGCGCGAATATTACGAAGAGTATCTCAAACGGCTTTTGATTGATCGCGGATACATCCATCGAGAACTCGAGCGGGAATTCGCAAAAGCAACCCGGAAAACGGCGGGCGTTTACGTTGAAATCAAGCCGGTTTCTGAACTAATGACGCGAACGTTTGAGGATGCGAGATGGATCATCACCGGGCTTATTCCTGAGGGGTTAACGCTTATTGTAGGAAAGCCTAAAATCGGAAAGAGTTGGTTCGTGCTTGAAAGCGCGATCCGTGCGGCGCAAGGAAAAACGTTTATCGGATATGAAACCGAAAAAAGCAAGGTACTATACTACGCGCTCGAAGATTCCGAAAGGCGCCTGAATAACCGAATCGGGAAGTTAGGCGGGATAAAGGACGCGGAAAATTTCTACTACTCTTGCACGCTTGAACCGCTTACGGCGGGTGGTTTAGATCGCATCCGCGAAAATCTTGACGAAGGCTTTCGGCTCATCATCATCGATACTTACGCGAGGATCAAGGCCGCAACAAAGCGAGACGCCTACGCGGAAGAAACGCAAGCGCTTGCGGGGTTGCAAGGCCTTGCGCTTGCTTATCAATCGGCGATCATCCTTATCCACCACGCGAGAAAAAACGCAGATTCTACCGATTTATACGATCAAGTTTTAGGATCCACCGCGTTGACCGGCACGGCCGATTCTACGATCATCTTGCAACGCGATCGCAAAACGCACCGGATTATTCTTTCGCAAACCGGGCGCGATATCGAGGATCAGGAAATCGCGATCGATTTTATCACCGAAGAAAATCGCGTTGGTTTCGAGTACGTAGGAAAGGCCGATGAAGTGCGGGTTAGCGAGGTAGAGCGCATCATCATCGAGCACTTAAAGAGCACCGAGTTTCATCTCACGCCGGGGGAACTATCGCAGGCATTAAACATCAAAGCAAGCGCCGCAAAAACCGCTTGCTATCGGCTTTCCGGAGAACAAAAGATCGAGAAGGAAGACGGAAAACAAAAATTCTACTATGATAAAAAGAAAAAGTACGGAGTAAATGATCATGGATAATCTATATTTTGAAACTATTGAAACTATTGAAACTCTGAAACTGTTGAAACTTTTGAAACTATTTCCCTTTTTCCAAAAAGAGTTTCAAATAGTTTCAAAAATAGTTTCAAACTCAATTTTTAGGATCCTCATTTGGAGCGGGTTTCCGCAAATAGTTTCAAAAGTTTCAAGAGTTTCAAGTTTTCTTGAAATTCAAAAAAAACGGCGTTTTTTATCTGAAAACGGGGCGAACTTGAAACTTTTTTTGAAACTTTTTTTGAAACCGCTTGAAACTTATATTCCGGAAACCGAACTAAAAATGGAGCGATGAGGATGCAAGCAACCGCTACCGTAACATCCGCAAGCGAAATGGAACACGCAACCGCGTGGAAAACATCCGAAACGGAGTACGACGTTCGCGTTCCGGCACGATACCGGGAATACACGTGCGCTTATCGCGTGGTCGCGATATATCGCCGATACGGAATGATTACCGACTACCAATACCGCGTGAGCAAAAAAGAACTCGAAGAGATCGAACGAATCGTGGAAACACGCATCGAGCAGACAAACAACAAAGGAGGGCACAAATGAATCTCAGAGAATTGCAAGCAACCATCGCAAACATCATCGGACAGCGGGCGGAAGCGATAGATAGGCTTAACCGGTTGACGACAATCGATGATCGATTCAATCCGGAGAACATCACCGCGATCAACAGCTACAAGCAAGCAATCGCAACGCTATCCGAAGAACTAACCCGGCACGAACACGAACGGGCTGAACTACTTGCGCGTGAAGAGGCGGCGCGTAAGGAGTACATCGCCGCGTTGAACGCGTACGATGAGATATACGGCCGCTTTCCGAACGCTGAAAAAGAGGCGGCGGAACTCTTGAAGCGCTACGCCAAGATCACCGACGCGGCCGAGAAGGCGCGATCCATCGTGTTGGAAAAGATGAACGCGTTGACGGCCGTCGCGGGCGGGTTCCTACCGATACCACCGGCACCTTCGCACGCGTGGAGCACGTTCGCGAAAGAATACGCGTTCGAAATCGAGCGGGGAGGTGAATAATGAAACCCACAACGTTAGATTCTATTTTCCGAGAGAACCAAAACACGCAACCACCGCAACCCCAAGAGGTTGAGATCGGCGACGGAATAGCCAAGGGCGCGAAGGCCTTGCTCGACGCGATTGAGGCCAAAGAAACGGAGAAGGCCGAAAAGGCAGACGCGGCTTATCAAGCGGAACGAAAGGCCAAGGAAGAAGGCGAAACGTTAACCCGGCAAGCATCGGACTATATGCGTTCGCACTGGCACGCCGCAGAGAACCGAGAAGCCGAACACGAGGCGAACACGATAGGCCGGGATATCCTCAACAAAGAGATCAACGCGGTTCGAGGAGAGGTTGCCGTTCTTCGCGGGGAACTACGAGATAAAAAGTATTCAGAAGCCGAACCGGATAAATTACCGGAGTTGAAACCCGGCGAATTCTACATCGTCAAAGACCCGAAGCAAAAGCGATCGATACGCTTTATGTTCGGCGAATAGAGTGTCATCTCCAAAACGTCGCGGTCTTGAGATCACGCTAAAATAGGCTCTTGGCTCCTGCGGCCTTTGCCGGGCCGCATATAAACAAAGCGCGGGAGCGTTCCGCGCTCTTTATAGCGTTCGCCGTGGAGCGTTTTAGCGAGGCGTTGCGTGTAAAACATCGCGACCGGAATGAGGATACCTACGCGCCGGGAGTAGGGATAAAGTAAACAGATACGAAACACCCCGTTCACAAATTGTGCCAAAGATTCTGCTTTTCGCGAAGACCTTCCAAAAAGGTCGTGGCCCAACGATTGGGCCAGCTGGCCCAAAAAATGAACTGGAGGTTAACACGTTCGATTTTACATAGGGGCGAATACAAAGGATATCGAAAGCGGCATCAAAAGCCGAACACGAAAGGAGGGAAACATGAAGCGGCGCATCCAAAAACTCGAATCGCTCGCGTCGTGGAAATCGCTCACCGACGCAAGCGAATATATCCAAGTCTGGGCGATCGACCCGGATCAGGACGAAGCCGAAAAATGGTTCGAAACCCGCGACGGGGCAAGGGTTACGGATCCGAAAACGATCGAGCGGTTGACGGCCTACTATGCGGAAGCGCTACGCCGCGGCGAATTGAATATTACGGCGCGATTCGAGGATGATCCGGAGGATACCACCGGCACCGGCGCTTAAAAAAGCCCACAAACGTGCTACACGTGCGACTTACACGATAGAGAGGGGGTGAAAATGAAAATATCAACTTTGTTACGAAAGGCGAACGCGGCGTTGTGCAAAATCGAATCGTTGAACCCGGAAGAAATCGATCGCGAAGTGTTCAAAATGGAAATTGAGAAGGCGCGCGCGATCGCTTATCTGGTGCGCACCGTATCCGAGATCATCTCCAAAAGCGAAATGGAGGATCGCATCGCGGCGCTTGAAAACGCGATTCTACAAGAGAAGGCATCGTGAAATCACTATATCGGGAGGGTGTTTTATGATGACGCGCGAAAGGTGAGAAACCACGTTACTTCGCGTTCACAAATTGGCACACAAATCCTGATTTTGGCAAAAACCTTTCAGGCTGGCCGTGCGCCAAGCAATGGCGCAAATGCGCCAAAAAATGAACGTGATATTAAGAAAGCCGAAACACCGCCAAAAGTGAAAAGAACCCGATGATGCGGTTCTTTTTTTTTTGCGTGATTCCGCGTTATCGGTTTTGATAATGTTTCTTATCGCAACCGATTTAGCGGGAAA
>Ga0209606_1005061_pt1 | contig 11683 bp, 8 predicted proteins | sample AD_UKC057_MetaG_FD_184412 | JGI IMG/M metagenome (GOLD analysis project Ga0209606, IMG submission 184412) | Active sludge microbial communities of municipal wastewater-treating anaerobic digesters from USA - AD_UKC057_MetaG (SPAdes) (version 2) | ecosystem: Engineered > Bioreactor > Anaerobic >...
TGGGGATCACGCACATCTATTTCGTCAGATACGATCCGATGGGCATGGACATGGTCCCGCTCTTCTACTGGAGACCTTCGCCTGACGCGGTGGATCCGTCGGACTCGCTGGCCGTCCTCGGCGGGCACCTTTCCTTGTTGCAAGAAGTGGCGGGCGACGGGGTGTACATCCTGTGCCGGCTGGACATCTAGGGCGAAAAAAGAGCGGCGGGCCGGAGGCCCGCCGCAATGCACCGGATCGTCGTGTCAGCTACTCGCCCTGCCAGCTCATGATGCCGTCGTTAACCGAACCGTGTATGGGATCAGTTACACTGCATGCGATACGATAGACTGGGTGTCCTGAGACCACTGTAATCGTGAAAGCGTACGTACCTCCGGCAGGGCACTCAGTCTGCTCTGCGTTTTCCATCATCCCGCTGGCAGCGAGGGCTGCGGCATTGCCGTAGTTTCTGTACTTGCCGTAGTACATGGCTTCGGCCGAAGCCAGGGAGCGCATGTTGCTGCGGCAGGCGGACTGCTCGGCCTGGTCCCTGACCGTGCCGAACTTCGGGATCGCGATGGCGGCCAGGATGCCGATGATCACGACCACGATCATGAGCTCGATGAGGGTGAAGCCTTTCTTCATTCTGCTATCTCCTTTCGAGGGTTGGGGCACTTTCAGCACTAATATGTAGCAACAACCATGCCAAGGCGCATCAATCACTGGGATAATAAGCACGGGGAGAGGATCTGCGCAACCCCCGACCGGACGGGAGTCGGCATCCGGGTGGGCTGCCGGTTTGCATTATGCAAGCCTCAGCGATCGGTGAAGAACTCCCTCTGCGGGTTGTTCCGGATCGTCATCTCCACCAGCCTCGCTACGACGATTTCGCGCGGTGTGCCCGGCCCCCCGGCTTCGTACAGGCCGCCGGAAGTGTCCAAGTCGGGGTTGTAGCGCCTCGCGAGCCGTTCGAACCATGGCGAGAAGTTGCCGGTGGAGAGCAGCACGACATCCGGGCGCAGATCCCTGGCGTACTTCTCCATCCAGCAGCCGTAGAGCAGATCGTTGTCGGAGAGGAAGAACCCCGATTCCAACGGGGCCGAGTCAAGCAGGCACCGGATTTCCGGCTCCTGGTCCGGCAGAGGGTCGGCGCGCTCCGCCAGCGAAGCGAAAGCCACGGCGGCCGATATCAGCAGCGAAGCGACCATGGGCAGGCGTCGGAGGGACGCCGCAGCCAGTCCGCAGAATGCAAGCAGGGTGAGCCAGGCCGTCTGCGAAGTGCCCGAGGCCATGGGGTTGATGAAGACGACTAACAGAAGGTCGAAAATGACCAGGGCAAGGAGAACCGCCGGCTCACGGCCGCGGCTTCTGAACAGGGATACGGCTCCGATGGCGACGGGAAGTCCGAATGCGGGCCAGAGCATCCGCACTACCGCACCGAGGTGCCTGTACAGGGCTTCCGGCGAGAACCTGCCCATCGAGGCTCCGTACACCTCCCTGTACCCCGAGGCGCTCACCTGGCGGAGAAAGCCTTCGAGATCCCCGGGCGTGCCCCAGTCCACCGCGCAACCGGCTGCCGACATGATGGGTAGCGCGAGGTAGAGCGAGACGCCGGCGAGCAGGAAGACCGCGGCGGTCGCAATGCCATTACGGCGGATGCCCGACGCCGCCGGAAGGAGGACGCCCCAGGGGTGAACGGACAGGGCGAGGCCCGTGAGGTAGCCGGTCAGCGGGGCTGAAGCCGTTCGGATCGAGAGGGCGATGCTGAACAGGAGGAACAGCGGACCGTACGCGTCCCAGGCAAGGACCCTCTCGCGGAAAGCGGGCATCGAGAGCACCGCCAGGGCCATGGCGAGGCCCGCAGCCCCGGCCCTGCGGAAGAGAAGCCACAGGGAGAACGCGGAGCACAGGGCCATGAGGATGACGGGCCCGGCCTCGCCGGCGAGCCAGGACACCCGGAGGAGCAGGGCGAGCAGCGGCATCCCCGGGGGATGCATGGTGCCGCCCAGACGGGCGATCGTAATCGCCTCCCCCCCGTCCTCGATCGGTATCCCGGACTGCCCCAGCAGGAATCCGGCGATCGCGAGAACGAGCAGGAAGAGGACCTCGAAAGCGGGGCTTCCGTGGCGGGTATGTTCAGCCGCGCCCGACATCGGCCTTCTTCGCATAGCGGTCGAGTTTTCTGTGCAGAGTGCTCTCGTCGATGCCGAGAAGCTTCGCGGCGAGCTTCTTCTGGCCCCCAGCCCTGTGATCCAGGACGAACCTGATCCAGGCTTCCTCGATGTCGTACAGCGGAGGCAGGACGCCGGTCTCCGGGAAAGGCGCGTCTTCCGGCGCATCCGGTTTGGACGCCTGCGGGGGGGCGGCTTCCACGCCCAGGAAGGTCTCCGGAAGGTCGCCCACATCCACCGTCTCGCCGCGAACCATCACGCAGAGGCGCTCGACAAGATTCTCCAGCTCTCTCACGTTCCCCGGCCAGGGATACCGCATGAGGGCGTTCATGGCTTCCGGAGTCAACTTCTTCAGAGGCGCTCCGAACCTGGACGAGTAGAGCTTGTTGAAACGCTCGATCAGGAGGGGGATGTCCGCCGCCCTCTCGCGCAGGGCCGGAACGTGCAGGGGGATCACGTTCAGCCTGTAGTAGAGGTCCGCCCTGTACTCCCCCGCATCCACCCTGCTCTTGAGATCCACGTTGGTGGCGGCGATCAGCCGGACATCGAACGGCACCGGCTTCGTGCCGCCCACCGGAAGTACCTGGCGCTCCTGCAGGGCGCGCAGCAGCTTGACCTGGAGGTCGCGGTCCAGCTCGCTGACCTCGTCCAGAAGGAAGCTGCCCCCGGATGCGGCTACGAGCAGGCCGTCCTTGTCCTTGTGGGCGCCGGTGAAGGAGCCCTTCATGTGCCCGAAGAGTTCGCTCTCCAGGAGGGTGCTGGTGAAGCTGCCGCAGTTCACGGCCAGGAAGGGCCCGGACGACCTGCGGCTGTTGTAGTGGATGGCCCGCGCCACCAGCTCCTTGCCGGTTCCGCTCTCGCCGGTGATGATGACGGTGCTCTCCTTGTCGGCTACGATCCTCACCTGTTCGAGGAGCTGCAGCATCACTTCCGTCTTGCCCACTATCTCGGAGAAGTCGAAGCTGGTGCGCACCTGCCGGCGCAGGACGCGGTTCTCGGTGAGTACCTCGCGGACCTTCAGCGACCTCTCCAGCGAAATCATGAGCTGGTCGACCTCGAAAGGCTTTATCAGATAGTCGCTGGCGCCCTGCCTCATGGCCTTCACAGCGCTGTCTATGCTCGAGTAGGCCGTCATGATGATCCCCACCAGCTCGGGGTTGAGCCTGCGGAGTTCGGCCAACAGATCGATTCCGTCCATCCCGGGCATGCGCAGGTCCATCAGGGCGATGTCCGGCGTCCTCCCGGCCGCGTGGTCCAGGGCCTTGAGCGGAGAAGTGAAGCAGTGGACCTCGAAGCCCTTTTTGGAGAGCAGCACGCTGAGCCATTCCAGCATGGAGGGCTCGTCGTCCACTATCATCAGCCTGAGCTGGGGCGTCATTCGCCGGCCCCGTTTTCGGGAAGGTCGATAGTCACGGAAAGCCCTCCCCCCTCGACGGCGGAGAACGAGATCGAGCCCCCGTGCTCCTCGGCGACCCGTCTGGCCACGTAGAGGCCCAGGCCGGTACCCAGCTCCTTCGTGGTGAAGAAGGGCTCGGAGGCGCGGGCGAGCGTCTCCGGCGGCATGCCGGGGCCGTTGTCGCGGAGTCTCACCTTGACGCGGTCGTCCCTGTGGACCAGTTCGACCTCGATGTAGCCGTCGGAACTGGAATCGAGGGCCTCGGCAGAGTTCCGGAGCAGATTGTCGAAGACCTGGAGGAGCCTATATTCTCTGCCCCTAATCGTCGTTTCGGGCATCGGATGGAGCCTGATCTCGACGTTCCTGGCGTAGCTGTTGCGCGCCCCCTCCACTACCCCCCGGATCAGCATGTCCAGCCTGATTTCGGATTCCTCGCGGGCCTTGCCGCTTCTGGCTACCTCCAGGTATCCCTCGATGATGTCCGAGGCCCGGCGGGACTGATCTATGATCATGTCGATCATCCGGGCCTCGCCGGCCTCGTCCAGGCTGCCCGTGCGGATCACCTGGGCCGCCCCGCTTATCGAGGCGAGGGGATTCCTGATCTCGTGCGCCATGGTGGCCGAGAGGCGCCCTACAACCGCGAGCTTCTCGCGCTCCTCCAGCCTGCTCTGGAGGTGCCTTATCTCGGTTACGTCGCTGAGGACGGCCATCGCGCCCGGCTCCTCCCCGTAGGAGTCGGTGAACGCGCCCATGCGGCATTCGAGAATCCTGTCGTCCGTGACGAGGTCGATGTTGTCCGGGAAGGCTCCCGCCTTCCGATAGCCGGCGAGCAGACGGTATAGCTGCGTCTCTCTCACTTTCTGCTCCCAGTCCTCTCCGAGTGAGAGCATTCTGGAGAGCGAGGCGTTAGCCCATAGCGGGTTTCCCCCGGAATCCAGAACCAGGATGCCGTCGGCCAGGTTCTCCAGGATGTCCCTGGAGCCGGCCCTGCTGGCCTTGAGGGCCTCCATGGCGTTCTGGAGCCTGCCGGACTGCCTCCTGAGCAGTTCGGTCAGATAACCCGAGACGAGCCCCACCGAGAGCAGGAGCAGGGCGTGGAGGAACACCCTCAGCGCTATGTACTGGCCCGAGAGGTCGGCAGGAGCGTCGAGCCCCAGGCGCGCTATGACGGCGCTGCCTTCGGCCGGCGCTTTTCCCCAGAGGGTGAGCAGCCCCGACAATGCGAGGATCAGGGTGTCCGTCACGGCGATCCAGGCGCCGCCCCGCACTCCGAGCAGGTATCCCGCCAGCATGGCGTGGAGCACGAATACCGTCGCGAACGGGCCGTCGATGCCGCCGGCGTAGTGGACGATCACTCCGATCACGAAGGCGTCCAGGCAGCACAGGAGCCATGCCGGGAGCCGGCTCTCCGGCCTCCGGGAGGCCAGCAGCAGGTAGAGGATGCTGTTGCCCAGCAGAACGGCGGCGGCTGCGAGGTAGGCGTCGCGGACCTGGCTGGAGCCAAGCACGGCGATCCCGAAGGCGCACAGGGAACCGAGTATGGCAAGGCGCCACACCTGAACCCAGGTGAGGCGCCTGCCTGCCTCGAGTCTCATCACCGGATGAGCCCGGCGCGGCTACTGGCCCCCCGCGGCCCCGATGAGGTCGAAGATCGGCAGATACATCGCGATGACCATACCGCCGACCACGCCGCCGAGGACGACGATCATGATCGGTTCGAGAACGGAGGTGAGCCCGGACACGGCTACGTCGACCTCCTCCTCGTAGAAGTCGGCGATCTTGAGCAGCATGTCGTCGAGACCGCCGGTTTCCTCGCCCACCGCGATCATCGAGGTGACCATCGAGGGGAACACGCCGGAGGCTTCCAGCGGAGTGGAGATGTTCTCGCCGCCGGAGATGCTGGTGCGCGCCTGCATGATGGCGTCGGCCACCACCCTGTTGCCGGCCGTTTTGGAGGTGATGCTGAGGCCGTCCAGGATGGCCACGCCGCTGGAGACTAGGGTGCCCAGGGTGCGGGTGAACCTGGCGATCGCCATCTTGCTCTGGAGCGATCCGAAGATGGGCATCGACAGCTTGATTCTGTCGATGACCTTCTGCCCGGTGTCGGTCTTGTACCACATCTTGTAGCCCACGATGGCCACAACGACGCCTATGATGATGAAGACTATGTTCGCAATTAAGAAGTCCGACAGGGCCACGACGAACTTGGTTGGCCCGGGGAGTTCGCCCCCGACGTCCTCGAACATCTGCGTGAAGATCGGGATGATGAAGACCAGCATCACCGAGATGACGAGGACGAGGACTATCGAGACGACCATGGGGTACATCATGGCGGTCTTTATCTTGGACTTGAGGCTGGCCGACTTCTCGAGGTGGGTCGCCAGCCTGGACAGGATCGTGTCCAGGATGCCGCCCTGCTCGCCCGCAGAGACCATGTTGACGTAGAGTTCGTTGAAGATGCCGGAGTGCCTGCCCATGGCCTCGGCCAGGGTTCCGCCCTTCTCCACGTCGGCCGTCAGTTCGGTGATGATGGTCTGAAAGGCCTTGTTGTCCTGCTGGCGGGAGAGGATCTGCAGGCAGTTTACGAGAGGAAGGCCTGCATTGATCATGGTGGCGAACTGACGCGTGAAGGTGGCGAGCTGCTTGTCCGTGATGTTGGTGCCGAACTGGCCAAGCTTGCTGAGATCCATGCCCTTCGAGCGGACCTTTACGTTCGACACGCCCCTTTTCTCGAGAAGATCGACCGCATCCTTCCTGGTCGCGGCCGATATCGTCCCGGAGAGGGTGCGGCCCTGCTTGTTGGCACCTGACCAAAAGAACTCAGGCATCGCAATCTCCCGTCATCTATAGGACCTCGCGACCCGTTACCATCATCTGTTCGAGCTCCACAGGGTCGGGCGAGCGTTCGAGGGCGACCTCCTTGGAGATATCCCTCTTCGCATAGAGCTTGTACAGGGCCTGGTTCATCGTCTGCATGCCGAACTTCTGGCCGGCCTGCATCATGCCGTAGATCTGGTGCAGCTTGTCCTCCCTTATGGCGGAGCGCACCGCCGCCGTGCAAACCAGCACCTCGGCCGCCAGGGAACGCCCGGTGCCCCTCATTCGGGGTACGAGCTGCTGGGTCATCACGCCCAGCATCACGAAGGAGAGCTGGCTCCTGACCTGCTCCTGGCTCTGGGGAGGGAATGTGTCGATGATCCTGTTTATCGACTCGTACGTGGAGTTCGTGTGGAGTGTGGCGAGCGTGAGGTGACCCGTCTCGGCGATGTTGAGAGCCACCTGCATCGTCTCCATATCGCGCATCTCGCCAATCAGCACAACGTCGGGGTCCTGCCGGAGGATATAGCGGAGGGCGCTGGCGAAGCCCTTGGTGTCATCCCCGATCTCTCTCTGGTTGACGATTCCCTTGTCATGGTGATGGACGTATTCGATCGGATCCTCCACCGTGATGATGTGGCACGGACGCGTAGCGTTGACCTTGCGGAGGATCGAGGCCAGTGTCGTGCTCTTTCCGCAGCCCGTGGGGCCGGTGACGAGCACGAGGCCCTGCCTCTTTTCAGCGAGAGTAGCCACCACCGGCGGCAGCCCCAGTTCCTCGAAGCCCAGGATCTCGTAGGGGATCACCCTGATCGCACAGGCGACGCATCCGCGCTGGTTGTACACGTTGGCGCGGAACCTGGACAGCCCCTTGATGCCGAAGGCGAAGTCCAGCTCCTTGTCCATCTCGAAGCGCTTCTTCTGCTCGTCCCGGAGGAGGCTGTAGACGAGATCCTGCGTGTCCTGCGGCGTCAGCGGATCGTACTCCATCCGCAGGAGGTCGCCGTCTACCCGGATGACCGGGGGGGCGCCGACCGTCAGATGGAGGTCCGTCGCCCGCCTCTCCATCATGTCCTTCAGGAGCTGCTTGATGTTCATGCCGGCCGGCCTTTCGTATCGGGGTCCATTGGAGTGTCCTAGAGCTTCGACTCGCCTTTCTCGACCTTCTCGATATGTCTTTTCCGGGCCTCCTTCACTTCCGAGTCGTCGTCCGCAGTGACGCGGTTGATCTCTTCGAGAGTGGTAAGCCCGTTCTTCAGCTTGTCCACGGCGTCCATCCTGAGGGTTCTCATGCCGTTCTCCACTGCGACGACCCTCAGCGCACCGGTGGCTACCTTGTCAATTACTGCCTGCCTGACGTACTTGTCAATGGTCATGACCTCGTATATGCCCGTCCGGCCCTTGTACCCCGATCCGTTGCAGACCTTGCAGCCCTTTGCCACGAAGGTTTCCGCGCCGTCGAACTCCGACGGGTCGATGCCGGAAGCGATGAGTTCCTCCGGGGTATGAGTATGGGGTTCGCGGCAGTTCTTGCACACCCTCCTCAGCAGCCTCTGCGCCATGATCGTGCGCATCGCCGAGGCGACCAGGAACGGCTTGATGCCGATGTCTACGAGCCTGTTGATCGTGCTGGGCGCATCGTTAGTGTGGATCGTGGAGAACACCAGGTGCCCGGTCAGGGCGGCCTTGATGGCGATCGAGGCGGTCTCCAGGTCCCTTATCTCGCCCACCATGATGATGTTCGGGTCCTGCCTGAGAATGGCGCGGAGAGCGGCGGCGAAGTCGTACCCCATGGCGAAGTCGATCTGGGTCTGGAGAATGCCGTCGATGTTGTACTCCACCGGGTCCTCCGCGGTGATGATGTTCACCTTGGGAGTGTTCAGCGTGCTGAGGGCGGAGTAGAGCGTGGTCGTCTTGCCGCTTCCCGTGGGCCCTGTGACGAGCACGATGCCGTAGGGCGAGTGGACGCCCTTCATGAAGTTTTCCAGGGCGTCCTCGGGAAAGCCGAGCTGCCTCAGGTCGAACTCGAGGTTGCCCCTGTCGAGAATACGGAGGACGATCTTCTCGCCGTTGACCGTGGGCACGGCGTTCACCCGGAAGTCGATCGAGCGGTTGTCGACCCTGGCCTTGATCCTGCCGTCCTGAGTCTTGCGCTTCTCGGCTATGTCCATTCCGGCCATGATCTTGAGGCGGCTGAGTATGGATGGCTGGATGTCCTTCGGAAGCCTGCGCACCTCGAAGCAGGTGCCGTCGCGGCGGTATCTTATACGCAGGTATCTCTCGAAGGGCTCGATGTGGATGTCACTGGCCTCGATCCTCACGGCGCGGCTTATCACCTGCTCGACGAACTTCACCACGGGGGCGTCCCCCATGGCGGAATCGTCCTGGACGAACTCCTCCTCTTCATCGTCGACCACTTCGAGGCTATCGACGGTTTCGAGGTCGTGCTCACTCTCGTCGTAGTTCTCGAGCTTCTCCTCCACGGTGACGAGGTCGTCGACCTTGCCGTAGAGGTCGTCGAGGCAGCGACGGACTGCGGATGGAGCCGAGGCGAAGACCAGAATCTCGCGGCCCACGGTGAACTTCACCTCGTCGACCGCGAAGAGGTTGCCTGGATTGGCCATGGCTATGTGGATGAAGTTCCCGTCGTCGGCTATCGGGATGATTATGAACTTGCGGGCGGTGTCCTCGGGGATCACGGACGCCAGCGCGGGATCGAGCCGCACCTCGTTCAGGTAGACGGGATCGACGCTGTATATCTCGGCCAGGAACTCGGTGACTATCTCCTCGGGAACCTTGCCCAGGGCGACCATGCTCTCCGCCAGGTCGGTCTCGCCGGGGCCGAACTCGCTGATGACGCTCTCGACCTCGTCGACGGTGACGATGCCGGCCTCCACCAGCATCATGCCGAGCCGGCTAAGCATCCCGGCGACCTACCCACGACGCATCGGTAAGCGGTGCAGCCGACGGGCCTTCCGGGCGGCATCCCCGTGCGTCTCCACGCGGGAATCGGACAGGGCCGGAGCTGCGGCTGTCGCTACTCACCACCTATGGTGCTCCTTACGACTTCCTCGAATGTGGTCAGACCACGCTCGAGCTTGCGCAGAGCGGCTTCGCGCAGGTTGATCATGCCGGCCGCCAGGGCTGCCTTCTCGATCTGGATGCTGTTGGCGTCGCTCTCGATGAGCTGCCTGATCTCCTCCGTAACCGGCATGACCTCGAAGATGCCCTCACGGCCCCTGTAGCCGGTGTGGTTGCAGTAGTCGCAGCCCGTGCCCTCCTCGAACGTGAAGTTGGCGAATCTGGCCGGGTCTATGCCGGCCTCGACGAGCGCCTCTTCGGGCACGTGAATCTGCGCCTTGCACTTGGGGCAGACCCTCCTGATGAGCCTCTGCGAGCAGATGGCCACGAGCGACGTACTGAGCATGAAGGGCTCGGTGCCCATGTCTATGAGCCTGTTTATCGTGCTCGGAGCGTCGTTGGTGTGCGTGGTGGACAGCACCAGGTGCCCGGTGAGCGCCGCCCGGATGGCGATCTGGGACGTCTCCTGGTCCCTTATCTCGCCGACCATGATGATGTCGGGGTCCTGTCGGAGGTATGCCCGCAGCGCCGAGGCGAAAGTCAGCCCGATCTCGTCGTTCATCTGGACCTGGTTGATGCCCTTGAGGTTGAACTCGACCGGGTTCTCGGCGGTCATGATGTTCACGCCTATGTCGTTGAGCTCGGTGAGGGCCGAGTAGAGCGTCGTCGTCTTGCCGCAGCCCGTTGGGCCGGTGACGAGGACGATGCCATAGGGGCGCTTGATCGCCTTGCGGAGTTCCTTCAGGCTCTCTTCCTCCATGCCCAGCTTCTCGAGGTCCAGGATGACCTTGCTTCGGTCGAGCAGGCGGATTTCCACCTTTTCGCCGAAGAGGGTCGGAAGGGTGGCGAGACGCATGTCGACGAACCTGTCCCCTACGCGGATCTTCTGGCGGCCGTCCTGGGGAAGGTGCCTCTCCGCTATGTTCATGCCGCCCAGAATCTTGAGCCTGCTGACTATGGCGGATCTGTACTTCCTGCTCGGGCGCATGACCTCGTGGAGCACGCCGTCTATCCTGAACCTGATCCTGATGTACCTCTCGAACGGTTCGAAATGGATGTCGCTCGCGCCGCGTTTGACCGCATCGCTGATGATGCTGTTCACGAGCTTCACCACGGGGGAATCCGCCACGAGGCTGGAGATGTCCTCCTCCTCTATGGCGGTGTCTTCCTCCTCGGTGATCATGGACTCGAACACCTCGTCGCCCACGAGAATGTTCTCGGTGGGGATGTCGTCACCGAGGTCGTCGAATTTCTCGACGATGTTCTTCTGGTCGAGGGAGACCAGCGCCTCCGTCTCGGGGTAGTAGTGCCTGATGGCGCGGAGGATCATGCTGGTGGCGCAGATGTGGGGCTCGATCTCGAAACCGACGGAGAAGCGCAGGTCATCTATCGCGAACAGGTTGTCCGGATCGGCCATGGCGACGACCAGGACTTTTCCTTCCCTGCCGATGGGCACGACCTCGTACCGCCTGGCCACCTCGGGAGGAATCAGCTTCACGATTTCGCTGTCAATGTCCATCTCGTCGAGGTTGACGCTTTCGACCCTGTGCTGTTTCGCCAGGTTTTCGTTCAGATCGGCTTCGGAGATGGCCTTTAACTTGACGAGATTGTAGCCCAGGCGCCCGCCCTCGGCACGCTGCTGCTTCAGAGCGAGTTCGAGCTGCTCCCGCGTGATCAGACCAGCTTGAAGAAGCATCTGGCCGATTTTCAAAAGGGTTCCACCCCCTCATTTTGAAGCCGCGCGAGCCGGCTCGGTATCAGAAGTCCACAAATATATCACCGTATCGTTCAGTGCAATTTTCACTGCCGGGAGGCTGTCTGTCAATGAAAACAGGCGTGAAGGCTAGAAGTTGATCATCACCCAGACATCCAGACCGACGTCCTTCTGGTCGTAAATGGAGTTCACTCCGTCCGTCTTCCAGCCGTAGATCGCAGTCATCCCAGCGGTGACGGTGCCGAAATCATAGTTGGCCGAGGGCTCTATCCTCCACTCCACCCTGTCGCTCTGCACCCTGTCCTCGAAGCCCGGAATCTCGATTACGGCCCCCGTCTTGGTGCGCGTGATCCTGAGCGCCGTGGTCAGCTCGCTCCGGAAGCTGACCCTCAGTCGATTGAGCAGGGGCAGCGGGATGGAGAGCCCCCCGGGGGCGCTGAACGCGTACTGGAGGTTGAGCGAGAAGCTGTTGCTGTTGCTCCTGGTACAGGCTCTCGTACCGGTGTAGTTGATCGTGACGGAGTT
>Ga0209606_1005062_pt1 | contig 11677 bp, 3 predicted proteins | sample AD_UKC057_MetaG_FD_184412 | JGI IMG/M metagenome (GOLD analysis project Ga0209606, IMG submission 184412) | Active sludge microbial communities of municipal wastewater-treating anaerobic digesters from USA - AD_UKC057_MetaG (SPAdes) (version 2) | ecosystem: Engineered > Bioreactor > Anaerobic >...
TCTAGCGGCATATCTTTAACGAATTCTGCCCACTATCGTTGAGGATTGGTGGAATCAAGCTGTCGTTAAGTATCTATCCTATCAGCAACAGCGGCGCATAAAGCAGCAAAAAGAAAATGCCCTTACTTCATTGGATCTTGCTGCATTACTTAGGGTGTTAGATCAAAACTGGTTCCAGATATCAACCAAGCAAGATTTGACATCAGAATCCCGGCACTTTGTTAAAGAGCTGCAAACAGTTCGTAACCGCTGGGCACATATAAGCACCAAAGAAGTTCCTGTTGAAGATTTGTACCGCGATGTGGACACAGTTCAGCGCTTTTGTGTTGTCATTGATGCAAATGAGGATTTGATTGAGGAGGTCAGATCATACAAAAAGAAACTCCTCGCTAAAGAAAAAGAGACCTCTGGTAAGGTCTCGAATGGTGTCGAGTTTCAACCGGGGCAGATTGTTTCCGTAAAGTCAGACCCATCTATCCGAGGAGCCGTAAATGCCGTTTTGCCCGGTAAACCAGAGAACCGCTTCAAGATTTTCGTGGGTGGTGATTTCAAGACATTCTATGCGTCACAGATACAGGCTGAAGTTATCAAAGATGACACTGCGGAGGTTATTCCTTGCGAGCAGTTTCATGCTTATCTCACTGCATTGCAGATCAGATATCCAGGTTTATCCACGCTCTATTCACTCAATGCAGCTCGTATTGATTTCATCCCTTACCAATTTAGACCAGTATTAAGATTTATAAGGTCTGAACGCCCACGATTGTTAATTGCTGACGGTGTCGGCGTGGGCAAAACCATAGAAGCTGGACTTATACTCCGTGAATTGCAGGCAAGGCGTGATATCCGATCCGTTCTCATCATATGCCCTCGGCCATTGGTGACTGAGCAAAAGTGGATCAATGAGATGAAGCGTTTCGAGGAGCGTTTTACACATCTTGACAGTGCATCCTTAAGATACTGCATAAATGAGATGGATCTGGAGGGCGTATGGCCTGAACAATATCAAAGATCAATAGTTTCCTATTCCTTGTTCGACGAAGTTCTTCTTTACGGGACACACCCGGACAGCAGGCGAAAGCGGAAAAAAGGACTCATGAATTTGGATCCGCCGCCACGTTTTGATCTCGTCATTGTGGACGAGGCGCATCATATTCGGAATCCAAAGACCTATAATCATAAGGCAGTCAGGTTCTTTTGTGACAACGCCGAGGCTGTTATTTTTCTGACAGCCACGCCTATTCAACTTGGCAGTTTTGATCTTTTTGTTCTTCTCAACACATTACGCCCTGATCTTATTATCGACCAAGAAAGTTTTCAGCACATGGCGGAGCCGAATCCTTTTATCAATCGGGCATTATCTTTAATACGAGCACAAGAACCGGAATGGCATATTGCGGCGAATAATGCACTCAAACAGGCGGCATCCACTCCATGGGGACAGACTATTCTTAGCCACAATCCTGATTTTATTCGGACACAGTCCAAGCTATCCGATGCTAATATTACGGATGACGAACGGGTGCAGCTCATTACTGACATCGAAACCATGTACACATTCTCAGGGATCATCAATAGAACACGCCGTCGGGATATTGGTGAATTTACCATACGAAAACCGGAGACGGTGGTTGTCGAATTTACTCCTTCCCAACAATGTCTGCATGATGAGCTTCTCAGGATTCAGGCCGAAATATTCAGCAGACTGCACGAGAATGTCAGCATCAAGTTCATGATGACAACGATCAGACGCCAGGCTGCAAGTTGTCTATATGGACTCGCACCCTTTCTTGAGGATATCCTGAACCGCCATATCGATGAACTTGCATGGGAGGAAGCCGACGAAATTGCACCAATGCCTGAAGGAGAGGCTATCGGTAAAATTCAATCGCAAATTCAATCGATTCTTGAAAGGGCACGGTCTCTGGATCCGCATGATCCAAAACTTGAAGCTTTGCGTAATATTATTCAAGACAAACAAAAATTACCCAACAATAAGTTGATAGTATTCAGCAGCTTTCGGCATACGCTGAACTACCTTTATAAGCATCTGATTTCCGATGGTATCAGGGTTGGATTGGTTCACGGCGACACGCCGGATGAGGAACGCGTCATGCTTCGGGGTCGTTTTGAAGGGCCTCGTGAAGAAAAGGATAGCGTAGATGTCATGTTGTTTTCAGAAATTGGCTGTGAAGGTCTTGATTACCAGTTCTGTGATTGCATGGTCAACTATGATCTTCCGTGGAATCCGATGCGCATCGAGCAGCGAATTGGCCGAATTGATCGAAATGGACAGAGGAGCGAAAGTATTGCAATTAAGAATCTCATCACACCGGGTACCATTGATGCGGATATTTATGAACGCTGTCTTGTGCGAATAGGCGTGTTCAATAGCGCCCTAGGCGGTGGAGAGGAGATTCTTGGGGAGATCACCAAAGAAATTCGCAATATTGCGGAAGACTACACTTTGAGCGAAGAAGAGCGAAGGGAAAAGCTAAAGCAGCTTTCTGACAACAAAATTCGATTGATACAGGAGGAAGAAGAGCTTGAGCAAAGACAGATGGAACTTTTTGGCATACGCCTTCCTGAAGACCGAATGAAGAAAGAAATCGAGAAAGCGTCGAGCTTTTGGCTATCGCAGACATCAATACAAAGGCTTGTTAAATTATACTTACAAAAGGCTTGCGGAAAAGACCATGAATTTATTCTTGGCGAAAGACCATTAAAAACACTACGTCTTGCACAGGAAGCGCGAAGCCTTCTGTTACAGGATTTTCATAAGCTGCCCAGGCAAAACACCACTACATATCGTGAATGGGAAAACTGGCTGAAAGGTGGAGATCAACATTTGACTGTAACATTCGAGGCCGAATGCGCCTTACATAATCCCAACGCAAGTTTCATTATGCCACTCCACCCATTGGTCAGGCAAGCAGCGACAAAATTCTACACACAACAAAAGGTAATCACCACGCTCAAAGTTCAATCCAACCTCATACCGATAGGTTCATATGAATTTGCCATTTATCAGTGGCGCTTCCATGGGATTAGAGAGGACTTGATTTTGCAGCCAATCTCATCAGCAGAGGGAATTACGGCACAACTTAGTCGCCTACTTGAAAAGGCAGAGGACTTTACACCTAGTGATCCAATTGCCATTGATTCACGGATATGGGATGAGTTGGACGCGCAGCATTACAAGCTTTGGCTGGAAGCAAGAAAGAAACATCAACAACACACCAAGGAATTGGCCGAGTATCGCAGAGAAAGCCTGTCCTCAAGTCACCGGGCACGAATAGCACAACTCGGGGAACAGTGCAGGCAGGCTGACGATGAAAAGATTAAAAAAATGCGCGAGTCACAAATCGCCACCGCGGAGGCGGACTATGCCCGACATATTCAAGATTTGGATATTTCCATGGAAAGGGCGGACATCATCGCTGAACCGGTAGCATATGGAATAATTGAAGTCGTAGGAGATGCGGCCTATGCAAAGTGATTACGATAAAATCCGGGAGGACAACATTGTTGAATATGGTCTAGGAATACGTCATTTATCCTTCTTGGGCAGACTGTATACAGACCGAACCCATTTCATTTTTGAACTTCTTCAAAACGCCGAGGATGCAACAGCTTCAAAAGTCCTGTTCCAACTTTTCGAAGACAAACTTGAGGTTTTCCATGACGGACGTTTATTTAATGAAAAAGATGTGCGCGGCATTTGCGGGGTGGGTGAAGGTACAAAGGCTGAAGATCTTACACAGATCGGTAAGTTCGGAATCGGCTTTAAGTCTGTCTATGCATATACAAACACGCCTGAAATTCATTCAGGGATAGAAAATTTCCGGATCGAGAACTACGTTCGCCCGTATGCCGTCCAGCACCGTGATATAGGAGACTCATGGACCACCCTCTTCACATTACCCTTCAACAAGGAGGATGTAGAGCGGGCAATCGCCTGCGGGGAAATTAGTACAAGACTTCGTCAGTTAAGTGCCAGAACACTTCTTTTTCTTCGCAATATTAAAGAGATAGAATATAAACTTCCGGATGGGATAGCCGGTGTTTATCTGCGGGACGAGATTACAAAGGACGGCGGAAGGGAAGTGACGGTCATCGGGCAGAACAACGGCGACGAGCAAAACGAAAATTGGTTAATATTTGAACGTCCCGTGGAAGTCACCGATCCTAATGAAAATGGTCCTCACAAAGTTCCCGTCGAGATCGCCTTCCGGCTTGAAAACGACAACAAGGATAATCTAGAAAGGATAAAAAAAGTAAAAGAATCCCCACTTGTAGTATTTTTCCCGACCCAAAAGGAGACACGCTTAGGATTTTTAATCCAAGGACCATATAAAACCACACCGGCGCGTGACAATATTCCACCTAAAGACGAATGGAACAAGCAGTTGGTTAAGGAGACAGCTTACCTTATTTCCGACATATTACATCAATTCAAGGTCTTGGGTCTCTTGAATGTCGCGCTGCTTGAAGCGTTACCAATAAGGCCAGATGATTTCCCGGCAGACGGCATGTTTTACCCGATCTATAAAACCGTTCGTGAGTCACTTAAAAACAGGGAACTGCTCCCCGCAGATGATGGTAGTTTCGTTTCCGCACAAAGCGCTAAACTTGCCAGTGCCGACTGGTTAAGAAAATTACTTCGGCAAGCGCAGTTTAATCTCCTATATCAGAAGGAAATGAAATGGATTAGTGGAGAGATAACCGAGACAGGACGTTATGGTGAGCTTTGGAAATATATTCGACAAGAATTAGAAGTTGAAGAATTAACTCCTGATAGTTTTGCAAGAAAAATCAACAAGCCTTTACTAACAGCCCAAATCGACGAGTGGTTTGCACATCTGTACCGGTATTTGTTAGGTACAGAAAATCTTTGGCGTCCTCCAAGAGGGTTCGGCGACTCGGGTGGTATTCTCCGGACCAAGCCCATTATCCGCCTTCAAGATGATAGTCTTGTGACACCCTTTAGGGCTGATGGCACAACCCCAAATGCCTTTATGCCTCCTCCATACGATACCGACTTCCCGATAGTGAAGCGATCAATTGCAAGCGATGAACAAGCGGGAATTTTTCTGAAACGTTTAAAGTTATCTGAACCAGATGTGTATGACGAAATTGTCGATAGGGTTTTGCCTAAATACCTAAAAGGAGACATATCCTCGATTACCGCGATTGAACACGCGGCGGACATTCAAAAGATATATCGCGCAATTACTTCTGATTCGGTGGCGGGAAAAGAAAAGGTTATTTCTAAGGCAAAAGATACCCCTTTTCTCAAGGCCGTCGATTTAATCGGAAACAACGCCTATAAAAAACCTGGCGATGTTTATAGAGATAGTCCGGACTTACGAAGATATTTTTCGGGTATGACCAGTGTATGGTTCCTATGTGAAGAAACATTGCCTAGCGTAATTAATGCCGACTTTTTGAACGATCTCGGCATTTTTGTCATGCCACGGCGAATTCCTTATAATGGTAATTTACCGTCAGGCGTAAGAGAATATTCAACGCGTGGCGAGACAATTGAGGATTATAGCCTTCACGGGCTGGATAATTTTCTTTCTTCCTTGGAACGCAATGAAAATTTTGAAGATAAGAAGAAAGCCGCTTCCATTCTTTGGGAATATCTCAAAAAACATTTGGAATTCAATCAAGATATTTTTAGTGCCTACTATAATTGGTTTCACCGCTGTAGTAAGAGCAAACCATTTGATTCTCATATGTTGATTCTTCTTCAGAACACAAGTTGGATCCCAACGCGAGAAGGCGGAATAGAAAAACCGTTAAATGTTAACGCAGGTCAGCTTCTTGATGAATTCAAAAAAGCAGACAAATTGATTGATGCTCTCGGAATTAATCAAAATGTTGATGGGGGAGAGACATCTGAAGAGGACAAGAAACGTAAAGACGCGGCCGATATACTAGGTGTCTGCATCGAGGACATCGAATTTTTGAAGAAGCATCCAGACAAGTTTGCACAGTTGAAGACTAAAATAGAATCAGAAAATAATAAGCCAGAATTTCCTGAACAGCCGGTAACAAATCCAGAGCGTCGAAAAGAAATGATTGAAAAACAGATCGCTAATGCCCCTGATAGGGTATACGAAGATCGAGAACGCAAAGTCAGGGTGAATAAGGAAGCCATCGACCCACAGTCATGGTTAAGAAAGATGTATACAAACGATGATAACATAATGGTCTGTCAGATCTGCAAAGAAGGTATGCCCTTTAAAAAGCGAAACGGTGAGTATTACTTCGAAGCCGTGGAAGCTTTTACCAAGGATTATTTTTCTAAGGAACATGAGGCTCAGTATCTGGCTTTATGCCCGCTTTGCGCAGCAAAATACAAGGAGCTCATCAAAAAAGATGAAGATGCCATAATAAACCTGAAAGAGACCATACACAGCATGGATCAACCGGAGGTTCCCTTAAGTCTTGGAAGCGATAATATGACAGTTAAATTTGTTGGGAAACATTACAGCGATATTAAAACGATACTAAAAAAGCCGTTAACATCCTAAATATTTCATCAATAATATCATACGGATATTATTTTACGCACAGCATTTTTTGTAAACATAAGGGGTTTGAAATATCAGTTTTCTTCCAGGGTTTTGATGGTCATGCTCAAAGTTGTGTAACATAACTTCTACCGTATCTTTGATATGGTTTTGCCGACTAACCGCCATGCCGGCGTTGGGCACAGCTAAGGTAAGCGATAGCGCAACAGAGATAAACGGTATAAATACAGCGAGGTGATTAATGGCAATAAATGAAACGACCACTTATGATCATAAAGTTGAAATTCGCATACCAACCCAGTGTGGCGATTGTAAAACAACTCTTCCGGAATCATTGCGCAATTCTCTGCTGACAGATGCCAAGCGTGATTTTAGCAAATGGTTTGGTGGCTATGAAGTAGTGCGTAAGCATGGCGGTTACACTTACCCCGATGGAACACTGGCCGAAGAGGAAGTTGATGTTGTTGAAGCAAACTGCTATGCCGAAGCTCTTGAAGAACATCTGGAAGACCTGGCAATCTTCGCCGTGCGTGTGGCCAATGAATTAAGTCAGGATAGCGTAGCGCTGTCCATCGACGGCAAAATGTTTTTCTATGACCGCACGGCGGGCATCGGAAAATGCCTTCATGCTAAAAAAGGTGCGGCTCTTGCTCTTCCGTTATCTGTGCCTGAAGGACGTGCACCAAAATCAGATTTAGAGAAAATGCAGGCTCTCTATGCCGCCCTCGATAACCGCAAATTCAATATAAACTCTGCAAAATTAATTTTCAATAATCTACTCAGCTATGATCCGACCGATGAAGCGCTTCCCTGGCGGGATTGGCCGAATGATCTTCGGGACAGATTGAAAGATGCGCCCCAGGTTATTGCCTATGAGCGGGGATTTAAAATTGTTTACCTGAATCAGTCCGCCAATCAATTATCGCGGGGGACGACAAGGGCGGTCATTTCACGCATTCTTCGGGATAACGCCAATTCCTTCTATGGCCTGTTTATCGTGTCTAATGACGCCGGCGATGAATGGGCGCTGGTCAATGCCCGTATTGCCGATGGTAAAGCCAGCCGCCTCATCCTGCGCAGCATACCTGTAGGCACGGGCAAGGGCGCGCGAACGGCGACCGACCGTCTTATTCTGGTTGATCTCGATGGACGTGAAAAACTGACCGCGCAGCAAATTCAGGAACTCCATGACGGTGCTTTTGATGTCGAAGGTGTTTCCAATGAATTCTATAAAAAAATTGCCGCCTGGTATTTCTGGGCGCAGCAGCACAAAGGTGTGGAATACCCGCGTAGCGTTACATCGGAAGCCGATAAATCCATTTTCTTCATCCGCCTTTTAACCCGTCTGATTTTTTGCTGGTTCATGCGGCAAAAGGGACTTATTCCCAGGGAACTGTTCGATTTGAACTTCATTAAAATACAGTTGAAAGATGCCGGTCATAAATCCGGAACCTATCATAGAGCCATTTTGCAGAATCTGTTTTTTGCCACGCTCAACCGGGAGATTAAAGAGCGGTCTTTCCGGCGTAAATATGAAACGAGCCGTGACGGCAATTACGGTGTGACCACACTTTATCGCTATGCCGACCTGATGAATAATCCGGATGAAATGCTGGATATCTTCAAAAAAGTGCCTTTCGTAAACGGCGGGTTGTTTGAATGTCTGGATGATACCAGCAAAAGGCCGGAGGTCCGCCTGGATGACTTTTCAGAAAACACTAAAAACAATATCTGCATTCCCAACGAACTATTCTTCGGCCAGGAGCGCGAAATTGATTTAAGCAAAGCATATGGCGGAGATAATAAGCACAAAAAAGATCATACCGCCGGCCTGATTCATATCCTCAGCCAATACCAGTTTACCGTACAGGAAAATACACCTCTTGATCAATCAGTCGCGCTCGATCCGGAACTGTTGGGCAAGGTGTTCGAGAATCTGCTCGCGTCTTACAACGAAGAAACAAAAACCACTGCCCGCAAAGCCCTAGGTGCTTTTTACACTCCGCGGGAAATTGTCGAATACATGGTGGATGAATCACTGCTGGCTTACCTCAAGGTCAAACTGGCTGATTCCTCAGACGCAATGGACGAAAAACTGCGCAAACTGATCGGCTATGATGACGAACCCCATGGCTTTTCTGATGAAGAAGTTGATATTCTAATCAGTGCCCTTGACAGCCTCAAAGCACTGGACCCGGCGGTCGGTTCCGGCGCTTTCCCGATGGGCATGCTGCATAAACTGGTGCACATACTGGGCAAGCTCGATCCTGGCAATGAAAAATGGAAACAAAAGCAGCTTGCAAAAATTGACGATGTTGAGTTGCGGGAACAGGCTGAACGAGCGTTTCGGGATAATCCCGCTGACTATGGCCGCAAACTTTATCTCATACAAAACTGCATCTATGGTGTGGACATTCAACCCGTAGCCGTTCAGATTGCGAAAATGAGATTCTTCATTTCGTTAATTGTTGATCAGAAAAGCACGACGGATGAAGCAAACAATTATGGAATACTGGCCTTGCCTAATCTGGAAACCAACTTCGTAGCGGCCAACACGCTTATTGGAATTGATAAGCCACAACAGCAGTTGTTGCGTAACCCGGATATTGATAAGAAAGAAAAAGAGCTTCATCGCGTGCGTCAAGATCACTTCAATGCGAAGACACCGAAGACGAAGGCAAAATGTAGGGAAAAAGATGAAAAGCTGCGTGCGGAAATTGCCGCATTGCTGAAGCATGAAGGCTGGGGCGATAAGACTGCCCAAAAACTAGCCAACTGGAATCCCTATGACCAAAATGCATACTCTGATTTTTTTGATCCAGAATGGATGTTTGGGATTATTGATGGTGTTGATATAGTAATTGGAAATCCACCTTACATCGATTCTGAAACAATGGTGAATATTGGTTTGGAAGATTTAAGGAACTATTTAGTTTCTAAATTAAAATATACTCGAGGTAACTGGGACATTTATATAGCATTTTTTGAGGTAGGATTTAACCTTCTAAGTAATAGCGGTGTTATTACCTATATTACCCCTGATAAATGGATTTCAAAACCATTTGGCTATGAGTTAAGGAAAAATTTACTTCAACACTTTATTATTATTACTGAATCTGGAAGAAACGTATTTGAATCAGTTAATGTTGATTCAATAATAACATTTATTGCAAAGAGTAAAGTTTCAGAAATTATTGTAAATAAATTCATAAACAAAACAGCAGTTAATCTTATTAATGTTCTAAACAGCTCTGTTAAAGAACCATACACTTTTGACTGGTTATTTTCAAACCATATAAGATTAATACACAAAATTGAAACTCATGAATCCAAATTATCCGAAATAGGTTGTTGTGATAATGCTTGCGCCACCTCTGATGCGTATAAGCTCAAAGAATATATTATAAATATCCCATATGAAAAATATGTGTCTGATGTTTATTTAAAAATTATCAATACTGGAACAATTGACAAATATATTAACAAGTGGGGAAGGTCTGAAATGACATATCTGGGTGATAAATACTTGTGTCCAGTTGTTAAAAAATCAATATTTAAAAAATCGTTTACAAATACATATGGGAACAAAGCTTTTGAATCGAAATTAATAATTAAAGGACTCACACTATTAGATGTTTGTTTAGATGAAAATGGAGAAATAATTCCAGGTAAGACAACTTTAATAGTGACAAGTACGAATTCTAAGAATTTAAAATTCCTTCTTGGTATTCTGAATAGCAAACTGCCGTTATTTTATATTAAAGAAAAATACAGAGGTTCGAGTTATAATCAAGGCATTAATTTTAATAAGGATATGATTAATAATTTGCCGATGCCGAAAATCAACGACGATATAAAAACGAAAATTGTAAGCGCCGTTGATAGCATACTTAATGCAAAAAAAAGAAAAGCAGCTGTTGATACAAGTACATTAGAAAAACAAATAGATGATATTGTTTTTAAAATTTATGGGTTAACGAAAGAGGAAATTCAAATTATAGAAGGAGATATATAGTGTAATATGCCCGCACATAATATAATTGATAACCGCGATGAAAAATTAGTTGATCATATTAAACGAATCCTTCCATCCGCTGATGCAGCAAAATTTGCCGTTGGCTATTTCTTCCTGTCCGGTCTCGAAGCGGTTGCTTCTGAACTCGATAGCGTCTCTAATCTCCGCCTGCTCATCGGCAATACAACCAATCGTGAAACCATGGAGCAGATTGCCGAAGGTTACCACAGGCTGGAGCTGGCATCGGCAGCAGCAGAAAAGGAACAGTTTCTTAAAAAAACAGAGCAGAAACTCAGGACTGAAAAAACAGCCGGTAACGTGCGACAGACCGTCGAGCGCATGGATCAGACCGATGATGCTCAAACACTTGTGCGTGGCCTTATCCGCATGATTACGGAAAAGCGCCTTGAAGTCCGCGTTTACACCAAGGGGCGTTTGCACGCCAAAGCCTACATCTTTGACTATAAAAACGATGGACGCTACGAAAAGGGAATTGCCATTGTCGGGTCGTCCAATTTCACGCTCAGCGGTCTGACGCATAATACGGAACTCAACGTGGTTGTCCACGGAGACGATAATCACGCAAAGTTGACGGACTGGTTTGAAGCATTGTGGAATGAGTCCCAGAACTTTGATCAGATGCTTTTGCATGAGCTTGAGCAGTCCTGGGCCGCGGTTTCTGTCACGCCTTATGATATTTATATGAAAAGTTTGTATGCGCTTGTCATTGACCGTCTGGAGGACGGTGAAAAGGGCGAATTCCTCTGGGATGATGAACTGACCCGGGCGCTCGCGGATTTTCAAAAGACGGCAGTGCGGCAAGCCGTGCAGATGATCCGTGACCACGGTGGCGCTTTTGTTGCCGACGTGGTTGGATTGGGTAAAAGTTTTATCGGTGCGGCTGTATTGAAACACTTTGTGCGGACACAGGGTGGCAAACCACTCATCATCTGCCCCAAGCCTCTGGAGGACATGTGGCAAAACTACAATGATGAATATGAACTCAATGCGCGCATCCTGTCAATGAGCATGCTCAATCTTCCTGATCAGGACGGCGCCAAGACGCTTCTGGAAGGTAATACTTACAAAGACAGGGATTTTGTCCTGATCGATGAAAGCC
>Ga0209606_1005080_pt1 | contig 11645 bp, 8 predicted proteins | sample AD_UKC057_MetaG_FD_184412 | JGI IMG/M metagenome (GOLD analysis project Ga0209606, IMG submission 184412) | Active sludge microbial communities of municipal wastewater-treating anaerobic digesters from USA - AD_UKC057_MetaG (SPAdes) (version 2) | ecosystem: Engineered > Bioreactor > Anaerobic >...
AGGTGGTCAAAAAAAAAATGAAGCCACGCCTATTCAGACGACTACTGAACAGAGTGGTTTGGTCGGTAATCAAATGCAGACAGGACAAGCACCTGTGGCAGTTGAAGCAGATAAAAATACTATTGATACTGAATTTAATAGTTTTATTGGTGGTGTTATTAACGACGCACTAAACAGTAAGAAGATGTGGCAGCCGTCTATGGGTGCTGCAAGTGGTATTAACGCCATTAAACCGAGTACATATACCGATGTTGCCAAAAAGCAATATGAAGCCGAAAATCAGCCCGTAAAGCCAATTGACAATGGTGTTGATTTAAGTAGGGTTAGAAACATAGATGCCGAAATAGATAAATACTATTCAGACAACAAGCCGAAAGCAAGAGAAAAGGGATTGGGTTATTTCGGTGAATTGAAAAGACCCGATGGTGATATATCAACAGAACTATCAATTACGGTTGTATATGACGGTGAGCAAGTAGAAATACCATTACTTGTACCAACTCTCACACGAAACGAGGTTGATTATTTATTGGCGGGGAATAAGCCCACCGATGAAATAATAGACAAAGCCGATGCACACGCAAGAGAAAGAATGAAGCAAGGTAAATCTCCCTTTGCGGAAGTGGGTGAGCAAATGAGTATTGACGACTTGGAATATGACGAAATACAGGGCAATGCACTATTAGAAAAGGAAGCAGAGAATAGGGATAAGGTAGATATTCTTTTGAACAAGCCAAACCCATATTCTGTTGTTTCTGCAAGGGGTGCTAAATACGATGCCATGCAGAAAGTGGCTAAGATGCAAGGCGATAAGATTAAAAACTTTTGTAGCAATACTGGTCTAAAGGTCGATGACTATTTTGGGTTTGAGAAAATGCTTACCGATGAATTGAATAAGAGAAAAGAAAAGGGATATGAGGGGTGGTTGTCGGAAGCCGATTACGAAAAGTTTGAAAACGATGTTTACGAAAAATATCTCGAAAGTAAAAAGATTAGTTTAAGCGAGGGTGGTACAGAAGCATTTAAGGAGTTGGTTGGTAACGCCGCAAAAACACTTATACCATTTATAGGATTGCCATTGTCAACAAAGGGGTTATACGAAGATTTCAAAGAGGGTAAGTTTGACGTATATGCAAGACGAGCAGACTATCTTGTATCGTCAATGACAACCAATAGCATAATTGGTAAAGCAGCACTTGGGGTATTGGCTGGTTTTGAAACATTTTATAATAATAAGAGTTGGCAGGAAAACTACGGTGATTGGTACAACTATCAAAAGAGCAACCAATACAAATACAAAGATATGTCGGCATTGCAAGAAGTTGCAGAAACAGCTGTTAACATGGGTTTAGACTTTTATGTTTTCAGGGGGATGGGTGCTGCATCAGCAAAGATGGTTAATTCTGCGTGGAATATTGGCAAGAACATACTTGTTAAAATGGGCGTTCCTGCTAAATTAGCAAGTATAGCAGGAATACGTGCTGCAAGCAATGTTCTTAGAGGTTCTATGACAACGGGTGGTACGATAGGAATGTACGAGGGTGCTGTTGAATTAACAGATAAACTCGCACAGAAGCCAATACAAGACTTTGAAATGGAAGACTATCGTGCTATATTTAATAGGACAAAACATGGTTTCACAAGTGGAATTGTTGTTGGTGCATTTGATGGTTTGTCGTCATTATTGTTACAACGTGTTCAATCAACCAACTTTGCAAAGGCGTATAAGTTTAATGCTGAAACGGGAAAGTACGATATATTAGCCAATAAAGCCAAGCCAATGAAACTTGTTTCAGCAGCGTGGTTGGGGGCAAGTGGTGTTGCAGAGGGTTCGTTGTTTTACGCTTCATCATTGTATCAAGAAGATGGTTCGTTGGAAAACATGAACTTTAAGGATGGACTGAAAGAGGGTATAAAGTTTTTCTTTGCCATTAAATTGCAGGGTATTGGTGAGATGAAGCAACAACTGAAAGGCTCTAATGTCAGAATAGACGAAAGTTTCTCAAAGCCATTTGAGGGTAAGTTTGATGTAGATTTTTCTCAAAAAGAATATGAGTTGATGGGTGTAAAAGATAAGCCAGATTTGATTTCTAAAATGGAGAACGAGGGTTGGATGAACTCTATGGCTGAAAACTCAAATATACCGCAAGTTACTAAACTGAAAATATTATACGGTGGTCGTGGTATTCAGGTGGCTTCAACCTTTGACGTGTACCAAAGTTTCTATGAAAAAGAAAACGGTGAACATTTGGTAAAGAGTTATGATGAAAAAGAACAGTTGGTTGATATTCGCAAGTGTGAAACCGAAGCAGAGGCAAAGGAATTAGAGTTTATCGCAAGGGATTTTACGATACGTAAAAACGCTATTAAGTCAGTTGAGGATTTGTCAAGTAAAAGCGTAGATGCTATTAATGCTGAATACGAAAACAAGCCACAGGAGATTATAAAGATTAACGAAGCACTACGTAAAGCACCATCAGATGTTACGGCAGGAGAAAGACAGGCATTGGTTAAGTTTACGGAGTTTGTAAATGAGATTAAAACATCAGAGAAAGAAATATTAGAAAAAGAAGTTGAATCTAAGCAAAAAGAAAATGATAAAAAAGACGAAGCAGGGTTATCAGGTGAAGTCGGAAAGGGGCAAGAACCTATCGAAGCCAAACCTATCGAAGAAACAAGCGGTGAAAAGACTGAAACAGGTCGAGATGTTAAAATACCACGAGAATTTAACGCAGATATAGATGCTATTGAAAAGCGGTTGTTTCAAGATATTGAAGAATCTAATGAAATTATACGTCAGGCTAAAAAAAGTATTGGCGGTAATAAGAGAAAAACAACAGCAATACAGGAAGAAAATATAAGATTGTATAATGAGAAATTAGAATTACTACGAAAAAATCCGTTAGAATTTTTCAAGAAAGAGGTTGTTGAATATAATGAATGGTTTGATGGTATTCCTGATTCCCAAAAACAAGAACATCGTTGGATTAAAGAAAATGCCGACTATTATGCCAATATTGTAGATGGCATAGAAAAGGCAAATAGGTCAACGGAAATTCAAGCACCTGAAAAAGAAGTAACTGCCGAAAAAGAACCAATCGTTACTGAAAAACCACAAGTTGAAAAAGAGGCTAAGTTAATTGAGGATTTGAGTAAAGACGTTAAAATACCAATTAACGTATTGACTGATGCTAATGATGCTTTTAAAAAATCCCAATCTGAAAGCAAACTTACTGAAGAAGAAGCGGGTCAGGAAGCACGTAAATCAATGGAACGGTCTGATTGGTTTAACTCATTAAATGAAACAGAAAAAGCCGATGCTTCAAGAAAAATGGATGACGTTATTGAACGATTTACAACAAGTCCATTAAGACCGAAGCCGAGAATATCAAAGGCTGAAAAATCACCAGCGATGGAAGCCAAACAAGAATATACCAACAGGGAAATTCTGAAACTAAAAATAAACGAGATTAAGAATGTTGCTAAAACATATCGTGAATTTTCAAAGTCTATAACTAAATTTTTACGTGAAAATTTAAAAAGCGGTAAACTTTCTTCTACTACATATAATAGAATTATAGATGGCATAAGTGCCACTATGACCGAAAAATCTGTTTATCTTAAAGATGCAGATGGTAAGTTTATGAAAGATGCCAACGGTAAAAGGATAAAAAAAGATATAAGTTCGGAAGCACAAATGCAGAGATTGGCCGACTACGTTGTTGAAGAATACTACAAGGCAGAAGAACGTCAGGATATTAAGACGGCAGAGAAAGGTAGAAACGATGTAAAAAATTTAATTCGTAGTAAAAAAATTGTCTTTGGCGACAGAACAAATGAAGTACGTGAAGCACTTAACTCTATTGACATATCGGAATTGACACCCGAACAAGTAAAACAATATAACGAGGCTGTTAGTGGGTTATTAGAGCCGAAATTAAGGCAGACACCAGAATCAATAAATGCGTTTATTGACAAAATTGCTAAGATTGATTATACACCAAAAGAAAAGGCGTTAAAAACTAAAGAAGATATTGACGGATATATTAACGATGCTTATTCTAAATTTGTTGGGTTAAAGAACATTGGATTAAATGAATTGAATAGCGCAAATAATTTACTTCGTAAGGCAACGAGAGTTGCATACCAAATGTTTCGTGAGGGTAGATTGACGGCAGAAGAATATGGTAATGTATTAGAGCGAATATATGAAAGTAATGAAAACCTTAAAATAGAAGAGGGAGCAAAAGAGATAAGAGATGGGTTTATTTTAGAAGGAAACACTATTCTTAAACAAATAAAAGAAGAACGAAAGTCTAATAAAGACAAAAAAGATATTGACGAAACGCCCATTGGTATTATTGAAAAACAATTACTTGATATTATGTCAAGGAAAGATATTGTTGACAATATAAGTGTTAAAGAAGCGCAGATGTATAAGTATGTCATGGAAAATCTACGCGATGGATTTATAAATGGTCATACATACAAATTTGTTGATAGCATCAATAGAATGAAAGCAATCAAAGATGTTTCAACAGACCTTAATGATATTTCACGAAGAAGAAAATTCAAACAGAAAACAAAGCCCAAAGAAAACATTAACAACATGGATTATGTTCAAAAGTTAGTTAATGGATTACAGGCATTTCGTATCGCTGAATTTTTCGGTTCGTTAAAAAATAATCTTTACAAGGATGTGTTTTTAAGGAATGAAAAGAATATGGTTACTGCTCAAAACTTTACAAAGAAAACAACAGAGCCATTTTTTAAGGCAAAAGACAATCTTAAAAAGGGAATGGGTAGAAAACAATATCGAGATACCATTGTTAAAATTGCTATTATGATGGATGAGATAACATACCAAAGTAATAGACAAAAATATAAGGGTGAAATTTACGAGCCAACCGATGCAAATAGACCAAAAGAAATGCGTAGTTATTGGAGTGTTGTATTCAATAAGGGTCTTAAACCAACAAGCGTAAAAGAGAGTTATATTTTTTCAAATACAGAAAGAGTATTTAATGACGTTGTTAAGAAAAAGTATATGATGGAAGATGGTTCTATTGACGTTGAAAAGATGCAATCAGATTTAACTCCGAAAGAAAAGGCATTTTATGATGAGTGTAAAAAGATTGCATTAAACATGAAACCATACGTTGAAGCATCAACAATGAAACACGGTAGGATATATACCGATTTAAAGAATTATGGTTATATGCACCGAGTTATTGAAAATGTAGAAAGCGATAAGTTCGATAGCGATACAAATAAAGACGCTCTTTTTAAAGAAAATAATAAATCTGCCACATCACAGGCTGTTAGCACACATGATAGAACACTTGAACCAATGGCTGTTAGGACTGATATAGACAACATAATACCAATGTCAGTTCGTGATATTGCACAGGATTTTTTCATACGTGATAATGTTCTTGTTACAATGAACGCTTTAAATAAATATGGCAAGTCAAATCCCGAAATGGTTAATTTTGCAAATGCACTTAACAACTCACTTAAAAACAGAGTTGTGCGTGGGTTAAATAAAGAGCCAATTATAAATAAAGACGTAAGAACATCAACGGATTCATTTTTCAGTTGGATGTCAAAGGCATATTTAGGTTCTGTACTTAGACCGCTAAAAGAGTTGCCAACTGGCGTTGTTAGGAATTTATTGTCGGCTGGATTTAAGGCTGCTGGTAAGGCTGCTATTTCTCCGTTCTATAAAAAGGTTGTTGACGAAGCATATCACGACATGATGGATGAAGCCATTGAAAATGATATTGCCTATTCAAGTTCGTCGGAACACATGAGCGGAAGTAAAACATTAGGGGGAAAAACAGTTGATAAATTAGTTGTTTTTTCGGATAAAAATACTTCTCCTGCAATATACGAGCAAGAATTTAAAAAGTCATTTAAAGAACAAACTGGAAAAGAATTTGATTTAGAAAAATACAAAAACGATTTTGATTATCGCTTTGAAAACAGAGATGTTATTGAAATGGCACAGGCAGATGCCATTGTTCGTGTTCAGGAATTATACAACACAAAAACAATGATTGATGCTGCCACTCACATATTTATATCAAAATACGGTAAGGGTTTTGAAATAGATAAAAATACGTTTTCTGGCAAGGCGTTTTATTTCTTGCAGTCATTCTCACACAACGAAGCATTGCAAATGAAAAAATCATTTACTCGTGTATTAGAGGGTGCTAAATATGGAAATATGGACATGGTAAAACGTGGTATTATGGATTCCGCTTCATTGCCATTAAGTAACTTTTTGTACATGCAACTTGGTTTTATGTTAAATAGTTTAAAATCAGCACTATTGCAAGACGTATTGGAAGATGATGATTATGATTTTTCAGAAAGGCTGAATGATGGTATGCAAAATTACTATGATACATTCCTTGAAAAAGAAAAAATAATTACTTCGGCAGCATCGTCATTATCTACATTGATATATGGTAAATATTCTTATGCAGCACAGACATTAAGTGGTATTTTATTGGGAATGGTTGCCGATGACAAAGATGTTGGTGAAAAACTAAAGGGCGAGATTGAAGACTTTAGCAAGGGCGCATACATTAAAAAGGTTGATTTAAAAAGAGGCTCTTTATATACAATATCTGGACTTCACCCATTTACAAAGGAAATATATAATGCGGCAATGGCGATTTTTGAAACAACACCAGAAATAATACAAGACATTAAAAAGGGGGATGTAGATGCTATAAATATAGCCTTTGTGTTTAATCAGATTATTCGTGCTGCTTATGTAAACCCAATTAGTAATACAATTTACAACGACCTATCTAAAATGAAGTACGAAAACGATAAAAAGAAAAAAGAAGCAAAGAAAAAAGAAGAACCACCGTTTTAAAGTGAAAATTAGCAAGAAATCCCACAAATCTTCAGTTTGTGGGTAGTTCACAGTGTTGAAAAAATTAAAAGTAACATTAATAAAAGTGATATAATTTTAACAAAAAAATAAAGGCTATGATAATTCAAGACTTAGGCGTAAGGATAGGTGTTATCGCCGGCACTTTTTCAGACTATATCAACAAAGAAGACATTGTTGTATAATCATGGAACTCTCTGTTTACGATAGCACCCTGATAATAAAATACAGCCTTATTAAGACTGTAAAGATATTGCTATCGGATATTACAAGCAGAAAGTTTTTCGACAGTAGGCAGCAAGTATCTATAACTTACAATAGTAGTGGCAACGATAAGATAATATACCTACAATATTCTGACATAAAGCAACCACATACGGTAAGTTTTACCGACTTCAAGACTTGGTTTGATGGTATCGTAATGGCGGGTGGTGGAACCACAGTACATTATGTCCGCAAATCCGATTATAGTGCATTAATAGCATATCAAGGCTATGCCGTGGCAGGTAGTGAAGAAGATGCTGCGGTTTGGACGATTACAAAAATAGTAACCACATTAGCAGGAACCGTTACCTCTTCAGTACGAACAGACAACGTGAAATGGACAGAACGAAATCTATTATAAAATATGAAACAGATTATTTTAAACATTACAACAAACGAGCAAGGGGAATTAACTACTATTCTGAACTGTACAAAAGCAGACGACAGTAAAATTGTTAAGGTTATTCAGCCATCGGCAATGACCGAAAGCGATAAGAGTTTCGTCGAAAATTTGAAACAATTAATAACACAAAGTTATGGCAATTAGGTATGCGGTGGCAGCAGGTAATTGGTCTGATGCTGCTACTTGGGACGGTGGTGCTTCAATCCCCGCTTCAGGCGATTACGTGTACGCCAATGGCTATGACGTTGCACTCGATACCGACGTCGCATTAGGTGTTGGCACCTTGTCCACCGAAATATGCCCGACAACAAGCGTAGGTGGCGGTAGATTTGTATATAATACAAATAGGAATGTTACAGCAAACATAAAAGCAGGCTCATCGCATTGTTTGTGTTCTTATGTCAACATGAACACGGAATCGCTCATAACTGTCGTTGGCAATGTCGATGGTACATCTTCAGCAGCGTGCGGAATTACGCAAACAATATCTTCGGCAAAAAACAACTCGGTAACAATCATCGGCAATATTACTAAGAATGCAGTACGGTTTGCTAGGCAGTCTAACAGCTCGCGTGTGTACTTTAATTTAACCGGTAATGCCGATAGCACTGGCGGATATTGTCTTTTGACATCTATAAGTAATGCAACAATTACGCTCGTTAACGTGGTTATAAATGGTCTTATAACAGGCAATGGCTATGAATTTGCAGACCCTGCAAATTCAGCTAATGGTGGTTTTGGTCAACTTGGAACATACGTTCTCAATGGCGGGGTTGTCGCTCAAACAGCATTAAAAGTAATTTATTGCGCAACAGCAATAGTAACAGGTTATATTGAAAACTTTGGTGGAAAATTAGCAGTTGACGCTTCCACATCATTTCAATTTACGCCAACGTACTATAAGATTCAGGATGCTACTGGCAATGATTTGATTTTATATCCTGCCAATGCGCTTGAGAATCCTCCAGCTGAATCAGATGTAAGGGCAGGAACCGTATATGGAATCGGAGATACATACGAGGGTTCATTGATTGTTCCTGACCCAGCAGTGGTGGTGAAAGGAGTCCCCACAGATGATACTGTGGGGACGTGGGCTTTTGATGATGATTTGATTGAAAGATTGAAAGTATGCTCAACAGTGGAAATCACAGGTGCACAGATGGCATCCTATGAATTGTAAAACCAAATCTTACAACAAATACTAAATACTGACAGATGAAGAAGAAGCCTTATTATTAGAGAGATTGAGAGAAGAAACGGAGAAGATAAATTGTTTATAAAAATATGTTAACAAAAAGTGTCAAACGATAAATAATAACTTATATTTGGAGCAGTGATGGAATACAATTTAAAACGCAATAATATGTTTTTTACTTTATTAGAGAGTATAGATGGGGCAAAGGCTGCTTTAACAAGTGCAATATCTGTCATAGCAAGTTTATTTATTGGAAAAGTATCAGATGTAAGCGTTGTTACATCGGCGGCAGACCCAACTTGGTTTACTGTTTTAAGTCCGTACCTACAAACGGCAGCATGGATTGTCGCTGTATTAGCAGGATTAATAACTCTATATAAAGCCTGTAAACGAGATAAGAAAAAAGATAATAAAAATGAAAAGACTACAACACTACCTTAACCTACATCAAGGTTACAAACTAAAAGAGGATGGTATAGTCGGAAACAAGACAAAAGCTGCATTATCAGCCTTCATAAAAAATGAAATTAACCGCAGGGGTTGGCAACAACCATATACAGACTTGGTGTGGTTGCGCTACGACAAAACATATAACAATAAGTTCAATGACTTCTGTGCTTTGTATTACAGGGGTGAATTAGAAAAAGTATATTTCTGCACGACAACGCCTGGCGATTATTGGGTGTATAACCCCGTTACGGTCGGTGGTATTACTGGTGTTGCCACATTATGCGAACAGCAGGTTGTTAACTCTCACAAGTGGGTAGAAAATGATAATTGGAATACATTGTGGTTGGGTATGCCGTATGCAAAACAGGTAAAAGACGTAGATGTATATAGGGATGGAAACAAAGACGGCAACTTCGATAGGTTGACTAAGTACAGAGCTATATGGTGGCAGTCTGGTATCAACTTTCATCAGATGGGAGCAGGAACGATAAACTGGAACTGGTCGGCAGGATGCTTGGGGATGGCTAAAAAAGATTGGGATTTTGTAGTACGATACTTTGATAACGATGATTTATTAACCTTAACACTCATAGAACTATGAAAGAATTTTTAAACTTATTGTTTAGTGGCGTTGCGCCAGTTGTGTTTTTAGTATTCGTGATATACGCATACATTGGCTTGGGTATTAACCTACTTGTTGATATACTGTCAAGAGATAAGTTCAGTATCAACAGCCCGTTCAAGTTTTCTTGGAAATATTGGTGGCAGGACAACAATAAAAGGCTAATCATATCATTGCTTCTTATACCCGTTATTGTGGTATTGTGGAAGATGATGATAGGCGGTGATTTGAACAACTACACAGCCTTTATGATTGGGTGGACGGGAGATGCTATCGCTAACTTACTAAAGAAAAGAGGAGTTATACCAAATGCAGACGCTAAATAAGATTACAGACTTCATCAGTAAATACCTAAAATACTTCGTTATTGGGGGTATTTTGGCGTTTACTCTATTGGGGTGGATAAAGTCATGCTCCGTAGAAAACAGCCTTAAAAAAGCCAATAAAACGATTTCCGAACTATCTGCTCAAAACGATAAGTTAGTAAAAGAGAATAAAGAGAAGATGGCGGAGTATAAGATGGCTATGTACGTAATGGACAGTTTATTTACAAAATCGAAAATATCACATGAAACGGAAATTCACAACTATTGGAATACTGTGTATAATGGTCTTGTTGTGTCTGACACATCATACCAGTTTATCTCAAACTACCTCACCGAACTTGGCTCTTACCGATACGAGTAGAAACTATTGTTTTGACCATACGCAGTATAAGGGTATATTAAGACTATACACCAACTACGAAGCGTGTATTGATATGAAAATGGACTTAGAAAGGCGTATGCTCGATAAAGACAAGGCGTATGAGATATGTAGTAAGTCACTGTTCGATTGCACCAACGAGTTGTATAAGACGACAGAAGCATATCAGTCGGTGTTACAGAATAACGTATTACAAGGAACAGAGATAAAAAGAATAAAACGACAGCGCAATTACATTATCTTTGGCGGTGTGATTTTATATAGTACAACGATATTAACACTTTTATTATGTCGGTAAACAAGATATTGCTATACGGGAAGGTAACTAAGTCCACTTGCATACAGTTGGCAGACAAACACTATATGATTAACTTTCTCTTGTGTGTGTCTGATGGCTACGGTGATAGGGTATCATTTGATTACTTTAGGTGTAAGAAAAGAAACCCCGAATACTTGCTTGTTAAAGAAAATAGTTTTGTTATTGTTGTGGGTAAGATGAAGCAACGGTCTTACGTTGACAAGGACAAAGAGGTAAAGTACATTTGGGAAGTCCTCGTTGAGGAAATGACGTTTAGCGGTGTAGCACCAGTTTAATTATCCGACAACAAACGTTTGCACTTGCGTATAAGCGTACAAAAGGTACGATTAGCGATGAGTTACCGGCAACCTAAAAAGACAGCGTACCTTGTTTGATACTTTCTGAAATTCGTTTAATTGCCTTTTCAATATATTCCTTGTCAATTTCACACGCTGTTAAGTGTAAATTCATTTTATCTAATCGGTTAGCTTTATCAACTGCCAAAGCTATTGAACCGCTTCCGAAATGAGTGTCTAAAATTTTAAAGTTTTCAGTCGTGTAATCTCTCAATAATTTAGCGTATAGTTTTGAAGGCTTTTGTGTTGGGTGTATTTTCCCATCTTTTGGCACTTGTAATTTTATAATTTTCGCTAATTTATCAAACGAAGTCCAAGCAAGTTCAGCCATTGCCAAACTAAAATCATCGCTTATAATTTTATCCCAAACAATAAAACAGCGTGTCGGTGGCAAATTAAAGTAATTACCGCCCCAAATTATTTGGTTCTTGCTTACTCTCATTAG
>Ga0209606_1005083_pt1 | contig 11641 bp, 8 predicted proteins | sample AD_UKC057_MetaG_FD_184412 | JGI IMG/M metagenome (GOLD analysis project Ga0209606, IMG submission 184412) | Active sludge microbial communities of municipal wastewater-treating anaerobic digesters from USA - AD_UKC057_MetaG (SPAdes) (version 2) | ecosystem: Engineered > Bioreactor > Anaerobic >...
TTGACAATTGCTCTGCCTGAAGTAACAATAGACCATGAAGGTTTCTCTGTAGCGGACCATCCCAAAAAAAGAAAAGGTGACTTCTTGGTCAATGATACTTCTATTCATGTTACGACAGCCCCCACAGAAAGTCTTATGCGGAAATGTATAGGCAATCTGAATGAAAATATTCATCCCGTAATTATTACAACAGACGCGGGAGTAGGTGGGGCTAAAGCACTTGCAACAAATCTCCAGATTGCTGACAGGCTGGATATTCTTGAAGTCGAGCAATTCATTGCAACAAATATTCTTGAGTGGTCCGGATTTTCACTAAATCAGAGGCCTATATCGCTTGAAGAATTGGTCAATGAATACAATAGGATTGTTGATACTTGTGAGACTGACCCAAGTTTAAAGATTGCACTTGGATAAATTTTCTTTGGATACATTTTCCCCTCAAAAGCGCTCCAGTATCATGAGGCAGGTGCGCTCAAAGGATACTTCATCAGAAAAGAAAGTACGATCTATTCTGCATAAACTCGGTTTCCGTTACACATTGAATAACAAAAAACTGCCTGGTTCGCCAGATATTGTTCTGCCGCGGTACAAAACGGTCATATTTGTCCATGGTTGTTTCTGGCATAGACACCTAGGATGCAAACGTGCATCCATACCGTCATCAAGACAAGAGTATTGGCTTCCAAAATTCGAACGTACGGTCGCTCGTGACAAATCCGCAAAAAAACAACTCCATAAGATGGGATGGAAAGTTATCATCATTTGGGAATGCGAACTAAAATATCATGAAAAACTAAGTCTAAGGTTGCAGAAAATATCAACTAACACCTGCAAAGTAAATAGAAAAGTCCGAGCGGCTACTAGTGCCATCATAAAGATGAGGCAATAATACCGTTATTCTTTTGACTGGGAATAAGTAGCAGTCACCTTGATGTTCTGCGTTGTGTCGGGGATAGTAATTCTTTACTTAAACAACCATATGGAAGATCGATAAATGGTAATACGAGACGTATATCTTGACCACAACGCAACGACTCCTCTCCATCCGGCGGTTGTCAGGACGCTCACGGAGAGCATGGCCTGCTTTGGCAACCCTTCGAGTATGCACGCCTTTGGCCGTGAAGCGCATGCCCTGGTGGAACAGGCCCGGGAGACCGTGGCGTCCTTTATCGGAGCGTTGCCTGAGGAAATCATTTTCGTGGGCAGTGGTTCGGAAGGCAACAACACAGTCCTGTCGACCTTGGGCTGTCAATCACAGCACTGTTCCTGCGACCGGGACCATAAGAGTCATATGGTTACCAGCGCCATAGAGCATCCCTGCATTCTGGAGACGTCAAAATGCCTGCAAAACCGGGGCTTTCGGGCAACCCGCCTCGGAGTGGACCGTTACGGAAAAATCGACCTGGATGAACTTCGCGCCTCTATTACGGAAGACACGGGCGTGGTTTCGGTCATGATGGCCAACAACGAAATCGGCACGGTCCAGGACATTGCCGGGATTTCCCGAATCGTCCACGAAAAAGGAAGCCTGTTCCATACGGACGCTGTGCAGGCCTTCGGCAAAATACCCATCAACGTGAATGACCTGGGCATTGATTTCCTGACCGTATCCGCGCACAAGGTATACGGCCCCAAAGGCGTGGGCGCGCTCTATGCGCGGCGCAGCGTGCCGTTCTGTCCCTTTATCCACGGCGGGCACCAGGAGCGCGGCCGCCGCGCAGGCACGGAGAACACGTTGGGTATTGTCGGATTCGGCAAGGCCGTGGAAATGCGCGCCCTTGAAATGGCCGATGAACATGCCCGGTTGACGCGCCTGAAATTGGCGCTCAGACAGGGAATCGAAGAACGCATCCCGGACGTGTTTTTCAACGGCCACCCCACCGACAGCCTGGCGGGCACGCTGAACGTTTCGTTTGCGGGTGCCGAAGGGGAAAGCATTCTCCTGTACCTGGACCTGGAAGGCATCGCGGTATCCACCGGTTCGGCCTGCGCTTCCGGTTCGCTGGACCCGTCTCATGTGCTGCTGGCCACCGGAATTCCGGTTGAACACGCCCACGGCTCCATACGCATGAGCCTGGGCCGCGGAAACACCTTGGAAGACGTGGAATATGTGCTGGAGAAACTGCCCCCGATTATTGCTAAAATACGGGAAATGTCGACGGTTTACAAGAGGAGATGACCTATGGGTGCGCACCAGTCCTGGGCTTATACCGAAAATGTCAAAGACCACTTCATGAACCCCCGCAATGTGTTGAAAGACGACGCCTACGAGGAGGACGGGCGCGGTCTCGTGGGCAACGTTCAATGCGGTGATGAAATGCTGGTTCTTATCAAAGTCGACCCGGCGACGGATACCATCACAGAGTGCAAGTGGCGGACCTACGGGTGCGCCAGTGCCATTGCGAGCACCTCCGTCATGTCTGAACTTGTCACCGGCATGCCCCTTGACGAGGCCTTCAAGGTGGGGCCCAAACAGATCGCCGGTGCGCTGGGCCAGTTGCCCGACCACAAAATCCATTGTTCCGTGTTGGGTGACAAGGCGCTGCGCGCGGCTATCAACGACTATTACACGCGCAAGGGACGTCCGGATAAGGTTATCCGGGAAGAAGCGCGCATCATCTGCAAATGCATGAATGTCACGGACCACGAGGTCGAGGAAGCCGTTCTTGAAGGCGCCCGCACCCTGCTGGAACTGCAGGAAAAAACCAAGATGAGCACGGTCTGCGGCAAGTGTAAAGACGAGGCGGAAACCCTGCTCAAGGTGTACCTGAAGAAGCATTTTGGATGAGGGGGTTTCAGGACATCTTCGCGGCGGGCGCTACCCTTGATACCACGAAAACGGACTGCCAATTGTCGAAGCAGTTTCAGCGCGCTGCCCCTTTTCTTAACCCGCAGGAACAAGCCTGTGGAACGGTCCCTGTTCCGTGACGTAAGCGTCAGTACATGGCCTGCCCGGGAACTTGTGTTTTCGCTCAGGAACCGTTGATTCTGCTATACTAGACACCGTTTCCCATCCATATTTTCTCAACCTCATCAACAAAGGGTTCTATCAATGCGATTAAAAGACAAAGTAGCCATCATCACGGGCGCCGGCATGGGCATGGGGCGCGAAGCGTCCGTGCTGTTCGCCGAAGAAGGCGCCAAAGTCATCGGTCTGGACATTAACGAGAAAGCGCTGAATGAGACCGCGGCACTGGTCGCCAAGGCCGGCAGCGAGTTTCTCGCCGTCGTCGGCGATGTCTCGAAGGAAGCGGACGTAAAACGCGCCATTGAGGAGGGCGTCGCCTATTTCGGCAAACTGAACATACTGTACGCCAACGCGGGCGTGCTGTGGAAAGATCGGGACCGTTCCGTCATCGAGACGACGGAAGAGAACTGGGACATTGTGCAGGCCATCAACCTCAAAGGCCCCTTCTTCCTGACCAAGCATGGCATTCCGGCATTGAAGGCGGCCGGAGGCGGTTCCATCATTTTAGTCGGTTCCATCTCCGCCCTTGCCGGTTTCGAACTGGCTCAGGACTCCTACACCTGCGCCAAGGGCGGGCTGATTTCGCTGGCGAAGTCGCTGGCGGTACAGTTCGGGCCGGATAACATCCGCACCAATATCATTCACCCCGGCATGATCGACACGCCGCTGCAGGCGCCCTATCTGGATGACACCAAGAAGAAAAATATCGCGGCATGCATTCCCTCCCGCCGCTTGGGCATTCCCCGGGACATCGCCTATGCGGCGCTGTACCTCGCCTCCGACGAATCCACCTTCTGCAACGGTGCGGAACTGGTCGTGGACGGCGGTTTCTACGCGATGTAACCGATATACTGAAAAACGAAAAAGCCTGCGAGGCGATTAAAACCTCGCAGGCTTTTATCGTAAAAACGGCGGCTGGATCCAAAAGCGGTTTTCAACTCAGAGAACGTATAGGACATAAACGACCAAAAGGACAGCAAAACGTTCTACCGATTGGTGCGTCCCTAAAGTCCTTTCAGCCCTTTCTTTTAAAAGGTTTCTCCAGCGTTAACTACTGTTTTTAGGTTCATTGTTTTTCATACGGGTTCTGTAAAATAAAATCTTAAAAATTTTCGGCGACGGCCTTTGCGAATTCGCTGCACTTGAGTTCCGTGGCGCCCTGCATCAGCCTCGCAAAATCGTAGGTCACCTTCTTTTGCTTGAACGTGCGCGTCAACGCCGTTGTAATGGCGTCGGCAACTTCCTGCCAGCCCAGGTATTCGAACATCATCACACCGGAAAGCACCACGCTGCTGGGATTGACCTTATCCAGGTTGGCATACTTCGGCGCGGTGCCATGGGTGGCCTCAAAAATGGCCGTGCCCGTTTCATAATTGATATTGGCGCCCGGCGCGATGCCGATGCCGCCCACCTGCGCGGCGAGGGCGTCGCTCATGTAATCACCGTTCAGGTTCATGGTGGCCACCACCTCGAATTCGCGCGGGCGGGTAAGCACCTGCTGCAGAAAAATGTCGGCAATGGCGTCCTTAACAAGAATTTTGCCGCCCGGGTTGCCGCCGCAGTCATCCCAGCCCACGGCCACATCGGAGAATTCCTCGCGGACCAGGTCGTAGCCCCACCGGCGGAACGCCCCTTCGGTATATTTCATGATGTTGCCTTTGTGCACCAGGGTTACACTCGCACACTTGTGCTGGACGGCATGCCGGAGTGCGGCACGAATCAGCCGCTTTGACCCGGTTTCACTGATGGGCTTGATGCCGATGCCGGAATCGGGACGGATATCCCACCCGAACTCGCGGCCGCAAAACTCAATCAAGCGCGCGGTTTCCGGTTTTCCGGCTTCCAGTTCCAGACCGGCGTACACGTCTTCGGTGTTTTCCCGGAAGATGACCATGTTGACGGCGTCCGGCTCACGCACGGGACTGGGCACGCCTTCAAAATGGCGCACCGGCCGCACGCAGGCGAAGAGGTCCAGTTGCTGCCGCAGGGTGACATTCAGGCTTCGGAATCCCCCGCCGACCGGCGTGGTCAGAGGACCTTTAATGGCCACCTGGTATTCCTCGATGGCCGCCAGCGTCTCTTCGGGCAGGTAGGTGCCGTACAGGCCGTTCGCTTTTTCGCCTGCATAGAGTTCCATCCACGCAATTTGACGGGCGCTGCCGTAACAATGCTTTACGGCGGCGTCAAACAGGTATTGCGAAGCGCGCCAGATATCCGGGCCGGTGCCGTCGCCTTCGATGAAACACAGCACCGGCTTGTCCGGCGTAATCAGCGCGCCCGCACCGCCCATCTGGATACGGTCGCCTTCGGGAACAGTAAGGTGTTGATACGTTGTCATCCGCTTTGCTTCTCCATGGGTAGGGGTCGTGAGGTTACCGGACAGGCCGAAACCGTTCCGGCGTGCGTCGGCTCTTACTTTTAAGGCCGGCGGCGCCGCGCAGGGCGCTTCTTATGCCGCACCCAGAGCCCCGGGAAGAGCGACCAGGCGCGCTTCCGTCACATGGGGCGTTTTCTGGATTTTGTCGAGCACTTCCGGCGAAAGGAGGGCGTCCAGGTTCAACACGGTGAGGGCATGACCGCCTTTCTCCTCGCGGCCCAGCATCAGGTTGGCGATATTGACGCCCGCCTCACCGATGATGGTGCAGACGCGGCCGATAATCAGGGGACGGTCCTCGTTGGCGCACACGAGCATATACCCTTCGGGTTTTGCATCCACGCGCATGCCGTCTATGGTGCAGATGCGCGGGTCGTTACGGTTGAACAGCGTACCGCGCACATTGTGGGTTTCCTGGTCGGTAATCACGGTGATGCCGATTTCAAACGCGTAACTCGAAGAAGCCGCGCTGCGCTTTTCTGAAACATCCACCCCCCGGTCATGGAGCTGCGAAGGCGCGCTCACCATATTTACCGCTTCCACTATGGGCTTGAGGAAGCCGCAGATAATGGCCGCGGTAATCGGGTAGGTGTCGGTCACCCCCATATCGCCCATATATTCTATTTTCATGGCTTTGGGGCGGCCGTTTACGAACAGGGATTGGAACATGCCCAGCCGTTCACCCAGGTAGAGCAGGGGTTCCAGTTCTTTGCGGGTTTCGCTGTCCAGGCTCGGCACATTGACGGCATTGACAATGGCGCCCGTAGTCAGAAAATCAATCATTTGCCTGGCCACATCCACCGCCACCGTCAGTTGCGCATCCTCCGTAGAAGCCGCAAGATGGGGCGTCATGATGATGTTTTCCAAGCCGATAAAGGGATTATCGGTGAAAGGTTCACTGGTATAGACGTCGAGCGCGGCGCCGCCGATGGCCTTGGCCTTCAGCGCTTCCGCTAAATCCTGTTCGTTCACAATGCCTCCCCGGGCGGTATTGATAATGCGGCAATTCGGTTTCATCTTCTGTAACTGGGCGCCGGCAATCATATTGAGGGTCTTGTCCGACTTCGTGGCATGGACGGTGATGAAATCCGCGTTGGAGACGAGAGCATCCAGGCCTACCAGTTCCACTCCCAGGCTTTCCGCCTTCAGCGGGCTCAGGATGGGATCGTAGGCAAGGACACGCATTTCAAAGGCTTTTGCCCGCTTGGCCATGGCGCCGCCGATACGCCCCACGCCGATAATACCCAGGGTCTTTCCGGCCAATTCCGTGCCCATGAATTTCTTCCGGTCCCACCGGCCTTCTTCCATGGAGCGGTGGGCATGCGGAATATTGCGGCACAGGCTCAACATAAGCGCAAACGCATGTTCACAGGTGGAAATGGTATTCCCGCCCGGGGTATTCATCACCACGATGCCCTTTTTGGTCGCTGCATCCTGGTCCACATTGTCCGTACCGACGCCGGCCCGGCCGATAACCTTCAACCGGGTGGAGTTCTCCAAAACCGCTGCGGTCACTTTCGTGGCGCTGCGGATGACCAGACCGTCATAATCATTGATGATAGCCGCAAGTTCCTGCTCCTTTTGCGCGGGCTTGACATCGGCTTCGATACCGGCCTGGCGGAACAGTGCCACGCCTTCTTCACTTAAATTGTCCAGTACCAATACACGAAACATGCCTGAATCTCCTGAGAATGTTGTTTTAGACTATCATAATTGTTTTGAAAAAACGGCCCTCCAGGGAGGGCCCGGAACGTCTTAACGTACACGGGCGTTGCCCGTAATCCAAAAAGTTGTTGACGCTATGTGGTTCGCGCTGCAGCGTACGGGTCCTATCCAGACAGTGAAGAGCACGTTAAAGCGCAAGCAACCTATAAACTCTTCTTGTTTCCTGCCATTCTTGATATCCGAATGGGTCCTGATACAGACCAATGCCCGCCTTTGCTCTCCCGTTACAGGAAATGCGCCTGGAAAACCTTCAGGAACCATATGACTCCCCCATAAACGATGTAATGGGGGCATCCGGAATCTTGGGCCAGCGGGCCTCGAAGCGTCTCACCTTCCGCTACTCGCCGTTCTCAGCCAAATGATTGCGGCAGTACGATACCGTAAAAAAAGGGGGTGAATCAACTGAATGCGCGACGGAGCTCCGGGCAGCCCCATCTTGTCAGCCTGTCCGGCACACTCCGGTTTCCTTCGGTGCGCGGCAACCGGTTCAATCGGACATCCGACACGCAAGGCGCTCGATGCTGACCCGGGCGTCGTTCATGATGTCCTCAATGGTCTCCTGGACGCTTTTTATCTCCGCTATACGCCCGACCACCTGGCCGCAGGCTATCGTGCCCATGTCAATGTCACCGCTTAAATAGGCTTCGCGGCCCACTTTCCCGGCAATGACCGGCAACAGGTCCGCGAGCGTCGCCCCTTCGGATTCCATGCGGGCCACGGTCCGGGACGCCTGATTCTTCATGATCCGGGCGGCATTGCGTATGGAACGCTCCACAATCATGGTGTCGGTTTCCTGGGCGTTTACCATCCACTGCTTGAAATTATCATGCATGGGGCTTTCTTTAGTCGCCATGAATCGCGTGCCCATCAACACGGCCTCGGCGCCCAATGCAAGCGCCGCCACAAGACTGCGGCCGTCGCAGAAGCCACCGGCCGCGACCACCGGTATGCGCAGTTCCTGCGACGCTTTCGGAAGCACGATCAGAGAGGGCACATCGTCCATGCCCGGATGGCCGCCACATTCAAAACCCACCACGATAACCGCATCCGCGCCCACCGCTTCGGCTTTGCGCGCATAACGGACCGCGGGCACTTTGTGAAACAACCTGACGCCAGCTTCTTTCAGCCTGGGCACATAAGGCTCGGGGTTGCGGCCGGCCGTTTCCACCGCCACGATCCCTTCCGCGCAAACCAAGTCAACAAAAGCCTCCGTCAGGTCTCCAGGCATCAATACAGGTAACATGGAGATGTTGACGCCGAAAGGCTTGTCCGTCATGTCGCGGGTCTTGTGTATTTCATCCCGCAACTCCTGTGCCGTAGCGCAGGAAAGGGCCGTGAGGAACCCGAACCCGCCCGCATTGGAAACAGCCGATACCAATTCCGCACGAGCCAGCCACTGCATGCCGCCCTGCAGCAACGGGTACTGAATGCCCAGCATTTCCGTTATTCGTGTTCGCAACATTTGCCCATCCTCTATCTTTAAATCACACCGCCTGAAACACATTCCCGAGCGGAGAGCAGTATGACGAACCCGGGCGCCGCAATGCAAACCACGTGAACGTATGGCCCGTGCGATGATTAGCCACCCCGATGAACCCGCCGGGCACTCCTCCGGGGAATCCACTTGAGCTAAATTTTTATACACCCCTCCGAGATGTGTATACTTAACAATATTCATTCAACCTGATAAAGATGATAAGCGGAGGCATAGTGTGTTGACAAATGAAGTCGCTTATGAATTGGTAGATACGGAATCCGCATGGAAACAGTGCTTGAAAAAACTGTCCAAAGTTTCCCGGATGGCGGTGGACATCGAGGCGAACAGCCTGTACGCTTATCGCGAACAGGTTTGTCTTATCCAGATTTCCACCGATACGGATAATTTCATACTAGACCCGCTTTCCGGGGTTTCACTGGAGGCCCTGGGGAATCTATTGAACCATCCGGGAATAGAGAAGGTCTTCCACGCGGCGGACTACGACCTCGCGTTGCTTAAGAGCCTGAACCGTTGGAATGTTTCCAATCTTTTCGACACGATGTGGGCGGGCCGGTTGCTCGGCTTCAAAAAGATGGGGCTTGCCTGGTTTCTGGAAACCCTGTACGGCATTCATCTTGACAAGAAACATCAAAAGGCGAACTGGGGCCAACGGCCGCTTACCGAGGAGAAACTGATTTACGCCTGTAATGATACCCGCTACCTTCTTCGCATGCGGGATGATCTTGGCCGGGACCTGGCCCAAAAAGGCCTCGAAGCGGAAGCGCGGGAAATATTCACGGACCTGTGCCGATCCCGCGTTTTCAAGCGTTCCTTTGACCCCGAGGGATTCTGGAAGCTTCCCGGGGCGAGGACCCTGCCTCCCCAGGCGCGGTCCGTGCTCAGGGCGTTGTTTGTTTTTCGGGACAATGAAGCCAAACGGCGCAATGTGCCGCCCTTCAAGGTGCTGAACAACCAGATGCTCATACATCTGGCGCTGGCAAGCATGAAATGGAACGGCAAAGCGCCATCGAAGCCGTACACCGTGCCCGGCGTTCCCGAGAAACTGTTGAACCGTTTGAATCCGGCTTTGTTCGAAATCATGCACAAGGCGCTGAATGGCCCTCCCCCGGTATTTCCGAGCAAGGTGCCGCAGCATTCCTCCGGCTACTGGCAGCGCCATGAACTGCTGATGGAATGGCGTAAAGAGACCGCAGTCAAGCGCGACGTGGAATCCGATGTCATTCTCAGCCGGGAAACACTCGAAGAACTGGCCGAGAAAAACCCGTTGCGACACGAGGATCTGGAGCAAATCGCCACCCTGGGCGACTGGCATAAAAAACAGTATGGGGCTGACATACTTAAAATCCTGAACCAATGAAACACGCCTGTTCCGGCCGGACCGGAGAGCAGCGACTTTGATGGCCAACACACAGACATATCACGAAGAGTCCAGCACCAGTGCACGCCTTGGAATCGTTTTGCGCGTTGAATGGATGATGTTGTCGCTGCGGTACCTCCTTTATGCGGCGCTGGCCCTTTTGAGTCTCACTATTAACGATGAAACCCTTCGCCGCATGTTTATTGTAGCCGGCACCTCGGCGCTGGTTCACAACTTGTTTTCCCACTGGATCTTTTATACACGGCGCCATCTCTTATTCACATCGGCCTGGAATTTTCTCCTGTATCTGCTCCGGTTCTGCCTGCTTGTGGGAATAACCGGCGGCCCCGCAAGCCCCCTGGCGCCGGTGTTCCTTCTTCTCCTCATCGGCTACCATGTATACCGCCCGAAATCATTCAATACGTTGTGGGTCACGTTGCTTGTTGCCGCGGCCTATTCCTTTGTCCTGCTGGCGTACTGGTTCTACGGACACCGGGGAGTATTACCGCTGCCCGTCTACGCGAACTTGTTCTTCATCGCGGCTTGCGGCTGGATCATGCATATTCTGGCCCGAATGATGTCCGGCCTGGAGCGGGCCGCGGAGGTGAAAACCTCGGCCCTGAAATCCTCGGAAGCCATGTTGCGGGCCATACTCAACCACACCGCCCACCCCATTATCGTCTACGATGAGACGGAAATCATTACGGATGTCAACGATGTTGCATGCGATTTTTTCGGCCTCCCCCGCGAAAACATACTCGGCCTGCGCCTTCACTCCCTGATTTTCGATGATGGCACCCTGGCCGATATCTTTGAAGATTTAAAGAGGACCGGTTCCCTGCACCATGAAATGCTGGTGATGCCCGCAGGCGGCTCCGAGCGGAACGTCTTCATGCACATCCATTCCTTTTTGAGCGACGGCAGAAGGCTCTTTGTCGCTCTGTTCCACGACGTTACCAGCCAGAAGGAATTGCAGGAAGCGCACCGTCTTGCCAGCCTCAACCTCGAAAAGGCCAACCAGGAACTGCAGCGCGTGGTCGACCTTCGCGCGGACTTCTATATTACCATCGCAAACCGGTTGCGCTCCCCCCTGGCCGCCATACTCGGCTTTATCAACATGCTGCTGGATGAACAACTGGGCAAAATCACCAAAGAACAGAATAAGGCGCTGCACAGCTGCCGGAGAAGCCTTGCACGTATCTTTGACCAGCTCGACGAGGCCTTCATTTTGGAAGGTAACCTCAGAGGAGAGGAAACGCACGCCGATACCCCGGAAGAAGACACTTCAGAGCCAGACGCTTAACGGCCCCATGGGACTGCCGGCCCATGACACCACCATACAAATAAAACTGTGCGCGAAAAACTGTCGGCCGTTTCCGGCGTCAGCCCTCTGGAGTTGGAGATTAGCACCTCTATTGCGGGCATTAACAAAAACCGGCGCACAAAAGCAACACCTGAGCAAAAAATGGGAGTGCCTCCGGCACACATTAAAACCATGCACCTTGCATCAAATCCGTAACCATGCCGATGGCTGTCCCGGATTTTTGCGGGCGCAACCTGCAAGACCGAAATACAGACTGACAGTTCCCGCTAGGAACTCGTGCTACGCAGTTCTATTTTTGCGGTTTTGGAGTATCAATCCGTAGTATGGTAGACTTGTCGTTCACAATGGGAAGCGGTTTTTGCACGTGCGCAATTCTGCGAGAGAGGACGGAGCGT
>Ga0209606_1005094_pt1 | contig 11630 bp, 12 predicted proteins | sample AD_UKC057_MetaG_FD_184412 | JGI IMG/M metagenome (GOLD analysis project Ga0209606, IMG submission 184412) | Active sludge microbial communities of municipal wastewater-treating anaerobic digesters from USA - AD_UKC057_MetaG (SPAdes) (version 2) | ecosystem: Engineered > Bioreactor > Anaerobic >...
CCCCGTATCCCCACGCCTTGATTTGTCGAAGGCTAAAAACGAACGTGGTACAACCGTAGGTTTTAGGAAGATCTTTTTCTTGGTTACGTTCATATCATTAAAGTTGGAATTTATTTTTGATAACCATTACCGCACAAGTTATTTCGTCTTCCAGCGCTACATTCTCTTCTTTTTGCCTTTGAATATAATCCTTAAAAAGCGCGGCTTTTTCCGGAAATTTTTTAATCAGCTCAAGGCATCGTTTTTCTAAATTTTCGTAGATCGCGCTGTCTGATTGTTTTATGTCCTCTTTATTAAAAACAAGTTCGTCGATTAGTTCCATCCCAGAATCTAATACTTGTTGGTCAATCACATCTTTTCTTTGGACTAAGAGATGGAGGTAATCGTTGTCATTGGCAATATAGCCGTCATCGATCATGATGATCCCGCCGTCCGCCACACACGCTTTCAGCGCCTGTAGTGTTTGGGAATAATCGCCAAAAACAGGCCCGATGGAGCCAAGGATGATAACATTAAATCCCTGCAAACTTTTTACCTTTTCCCGAATGTCGCCGACTTCAAAATGACAAAGGTGGCCCACCTGATACTCTTTGGCCTTGAGGTTAGCTTCATCGATGAAATCCTTGATCGCGTCGATACCAAAACACTTGCATTTAAATTTATGAGCAATTTTTATGGATATAGCCCCTTTTCCGCAGCCAAGATCGAGTATTTTTAGATCAGAATGATCCCGCGCGTGCTTGCGGATAAGGTCGATCATGGTTTTGGGATCAGAGCCGATTTCCCAGCGATCCTGAAGGATATAAGGCAAAAACGGGATCAGGTCAAGATCTGAACCATCCATCGCCTCAATGATCGACTCTTCAAGTGTTTTTGGTTTTTTCGCAGTCATTTTATTTACGACGATGGCGAACGTTCAAGCCAATTCTGCGTCCGCAGGCAAACCTTTACCAGCATAAGCATTACCGGAACCTCGATCAGGACCCCTACGACTGTTGCCAAAGAAGCACCCGAGGACAATCCGAACAAGATCGTCGATGTCGCGATCGCCACTTCAAAATGATTGCTCGCTCCTACCAGCGCTGAGGGTGCCGCGTCACGATAAGACAGCTTCAGCCATTTCGCCAAGGCGTATGTTATGGTGAAGATAAAGCAGGTCTGAATAAAAAGCGGGATCGCTATCAAGAAGATGATCTGCGGCTGGTTGATGATCAGCTCGCCTTTGAACGAAAACAATAAGATCAGCGTAACCAATAGCGCCCCTATGGATACCGGCGTCAAATAATGCAGGAACTTCTCCTCAAACCACTTGAATCCTTTTCGTGCGATCAGCCATTTTCTTGAATAATATCCCAACAGTAAAGGCAAGCCGACGTAAATCACCACCGACAACACGATCGTCTGCCAAGGTATCGGCATTTTATTCACGCCGAGAAGCCATCCGCCCAGCGGCGCATAAAGAAAAAGCATGGTTAAGGAATTTATAGCGACCATAACCAGCGTGTGGCCGTCGTTGCCTTTGGCAAGATGTCCCCATATCAAAACCATGGCCGTGCAAGGCGCAATACCCAACAAAATACATCCGGCGATATACGAACGAAACAATTCAACCTGCGCCCCGCCCTTCACAATCTCCATCCCCGGAAGCCATCCTTTAAACAACACCCCGAGAAAAAGCCATGCGATCGCAAACATCGTGAACGGTTTTATACACCAATTCACAATAAGAGTAAGAAGAACCGGTTTAGGGGTCTTGCCCGCTTTGATGACCTCGGCAAAATTGATCTTGACCATGATCGGATACATCATAAAAAAAAGACAGATCGCGATAGGAATGGACACTTGATAGACCGAAACCTGATCCAATGCCACCGCCACCTGCGGGAACAGCTTGCCCAAAGCGATCCCTATTCCGATACAGAGCACTACCCAGCCGGTGAGATACTTTTCGAAAAAGCTTAATTTTCGTTCTTCATGAATGACACGTTCCATCCGCCCTCCTAAAATAAACGCAGGATATAAATCCCTGTGTAATAAAGACCGACAAGAATAAAGATCGCACCGGTGATCCTGCGGGTATAAAATTCCAGCTTCGTGATCTTATCGAACCAACGGCTTATGGAAGTCACGCCTAGCGCGATAGCGACAGCGAACGCTAGCACCGGAAGCCCTGTCCCCACTCCATAAACAAACGGCAGAAGCGTTCCTGTTTTGCTATTGAGCGCCAAAGGGATAAGGCTACCGAAAAATAACGCCGCTGAAACCGGGCAGAACGCTAAAGCGAATATCAAACCCAAAATAAAAGCTCCAGGAGCGCCGGACTCAACAAGTTGATTATGATGCTTTTGAGACAATGCCACTCCGGGCAATCTTATCGTAAGAACTTCCAGCAAAAACAATCCCGTGAGTATCAATAAAGGCCCTAAAGCCTTAACCATGTATTTCTGCAAGAACTGAGCGACCTGCGGAACGCTTAAAAGAGAACTGATAATGATCCAGCCCAGCACCGCATATGCAACCATTCGGCCGAGGGTATACGCTAACCCTGACAAGAACACCATAAACGGATGCGTGATCTTCTTTGAAAGAAAAGATACCGCTGCAATATTTGTAGCCAATGGACATGGGCTGATCGAGGTCAATATCCCCAGCCACAACGCAGAGCCAAAAGCGATCAATAATTCCATTATTGCGTATCCTTCATAAGAGCATTCACCTCAGCCGTCACATACTCAATGAATTTTTTCTTATTGCGGGCAAGCTCCCAAATCTTATCAAGATTCTTGGATCTAATTTCTTTGCCATCCTTGACCAGCGAAAGAATGAGCGACTTGGTATAAAGTTTGTAGTCGTTGACAAAATGCTCATTGCCACGTTTTTCAATATTGATCTCCTTGAACTCAAGCTTGCCCGAAGCAAGAGCATCTTCAAAATTCGTCTCGATCGCCTCTCTTGCGAATTTTTCCATGTTGGTGCAAGTGACGCAGCGAAATGAACCATGGAAATAGTAAACAATGACTTTTGCTTGTTGACCTGATTGGGCAAAAGCAAAAGTTCCAGCGCTAATTGCCGCAGCAACCACAAGAACTTGAATTATTTTTCTCACATCCGCCTCCTAAAATGATCGCTTTAATTTCATCTTTGCTTAAGGCTTTCCCGGATGAGACCACCTTGCCGTCAATGGCCAGCCCGGGGGTCATCATCACTCCATATTCAGTAATCTTGTCGATATCCGTGACCTTCCCGATCTCCGCCTGAATGTTCAGCTCCTTGACAGCCGCCTCGGCGTTCGCCGTAAGCTGTTTGCACTTAGGGCAACCAACACCCAATATTTCTATTTTCATCACCTTCCTCCTATTTAATTATTGCACCAAAGATCATTCCGCTTGTAGTGGCCATGACAATCACCAGCGCCACATATATAAGCATTTTTTTAGTACCGATAACTCCCCGAATAACCAGCATGCTCGGCAAGCTCAACGCGGGTCCGGCCAAAAGAAGCGCCAAGGCAGGCCCTTTGCCCATCCCGGAACCGATCAACCCTTGTAAAATTGGCACCTCCGTAAGCGTGGCGAAATACATGAATGCCGCCACGATCGAAGCAAAGAAGTTTGCCCTTAAAGAATTGCCTCCGACTAATACCTCTACCCAGCGGGAAGGAATAACACCTTCGTGGCCGACTCTGCCTAAAAGAAATCCTGAGATCAATACCCCGCCTAAAAGAAGCGGTAAGATCTGCAAAGCAAATCCCCATGAAGCCCAAGACCATTCTTTAAGCTCATCTTTCTTGAACCAGTTAATGAGCGTCAGTCCAAAAACCACCATGAAAAATCCGGTAATCCACCATTTAGAAGCATAGATCACGCTCCAAATTCCTGTGTCTCCGACCAAAGGCTTTCCCCAGTTTGCGAAAACAAGTATCGCAACCATAGAGAAAAAATAAACAATATCCTTCCATAGCGGACGGCTTACCTTAACCTCGCCAAATTGAAGATCTCCGTTAGCGTGACGGGCGCGTTCTTCTTTAAGGAAGATCAGGTGCATAAGTAATCCTATAACGATGCTAAAAACCACTGCCCCGATGGCTCGAGCCAAGCCCAATTGCCAGCCAAGGATTCGGGCAGTCAGAATAATGGCTAAAACATTAATTGCAGGTCCTGAATATAGGAATGCGATCGCAGGCCCAAGCCCTGCCCCGCGCCTGTAGATACCGGAAAACAAAGGCAACACCGTACATGAACATACCGCCAAGATCGTCCCGGAAACAGATGCCACGCTATATGATAAAAGTTTATTTGCTTTAGCCCCAAAATACTTCATCACGGACGCCTGGCTGACGAACACCGAAATTGCCCCAGCGATAAAGAACGCCGGGACAAGGCACAAAAGCACATGCTCTCTCGCGTACCATTTCACGAGCGCCAATGCTTCAAAGACCGCGTTAGTAAACCGAAGATTCTCAATTGGTAGGTAAAAACAGCCTAAAAATATGGCCGCGATATAAAGAAACTTCTTCCACTCTTTCATTCAGCCCTTCCTTTTTTAACCGTTCTCCTTCCAACAGTACAGCACCCGCCCTCAATACGGATCGCCTTCACATTTACCAAAGCGTCTGTGATCTTTTTGCAGGCTGAGGCAATGATCCGCGAGAACGTCGGCCGGGATATCTTCATCAATTTTGCTGCGTCCTTTTGGCGCATCTCTTCCAAGCAGGCCAGCCGCATCGCCTCAAATTCATCAATGCTTAAAATAACACCTTCGAGTTTATTCGACGGTTTACATTTCGGGCGAAAGCACCTCTCGCCCGGCAAACATTTAACCCATCTTGTCTTTTTCGGCCGCATACCATGACCCATAGTTATGAACATTGGTTCATAACAATCTTAACACGGACATAGTCAGTGTCAATAATTATTAAAGCATCTAAAAGGGTTATAGTTTCGCGTATTAAGGTGTAAAAACTTTGCTCTGAATGGGAATAGCTTTTGGCTCTTTGTACGGCGTGCGGATAATGCCGATAGGCTTAATTATCATTGTCGTTATCGTTTTACCTTTTATTTCTCCGCCACGACCAACATTTCAAAATCATCAGTGGTCAGTTTATCGTTTCGGGAGTATGCTCCCAGCTTCGCGCCAAAGATATCGATCTTTTTAAATCCAAGGCTTTTAAGAAGCCACGTGATCTCGCAGGGCACGTAATAACGTTCATTACATTTTAGCTCTTTTTTATTCCCGGAATCGTCCTCAAAAACAGCCGTGTTGTGATCGCGGAAAGTCATCAGGTCAAAGGAGCATTCCTTACATTGGGACTGGCCTTCTTTTTGCGCTGACTTGTAGAATTCAGCGACAGAATGAAATAGCGGGAACAAGCCGTTGAGTGTGGTGAAAATGAACTTGCCGTTATATTTAAGCGCTCTCGTGGCACTTTTTAAGATCGCGAAGTTCATCTCGTCTGTTTCCATCAGCGAAAACCCGCCCTCGCAGAGCATGATCGCCAGATCAAATTCATTCTCAAAAGGAAGCGCTCGAGCGTCGTGCTGGTCAAAGTTGATCGTCAAGCCCGCTTCCTTGGCTTTCTCCCGCGCCCTTGCAAGCTGTGACTGAGAAAGGTCAACACCGGCCACCTGATACCCTCTTTTTGTAAGTTCGATCGTATGCCGTCCTGTGCCACAACCGATATCGATGATCTTAAGCGATTTATCGCGTCCGATCTCAGCTTCGATAAAATCACACTCGCCCACAGTCCCCTGGACAAAGCATTCGTTATCGTATTTGCGGCCGTAATTTTCAAATAATGATTCGTACCATTGTTTCATGTTTGATCCCTAGATCGAGCTTAGAAGATTTTCTAGAAATTTTAAGTTTCGGACAGAATCCTTGAGGTCGTTTCTTTGGTTATGTTTTTTCTTCGTTAAGTTTCGCGACGGCATGTTGCAGGGTCTTGAAATCTTTTTCATTGGCCAGGATCAAAAGCACGTCCCCGCCTTCGATCAGCGTCGATCCGCTGGGGATGATGAACTTTTCATTACGTGAGATCAGGACAATGAGCGCGCGTGGAGGCACCTTTAGCTCGAAGATCGCTTTTTTAACAACGACCGAATTGTAAGGGACGATAATGTTCTCTAAAAACGCGTCCATCCCTTCGGTCTGATCAAATTCGATCGGGAAACGTTTGCGGGCATCGTAAGGCGCTTGGACCTTCAACAGTTTAGCCACGAAAGGGATAGACGTTCCCTGCAGAAGGACCGAGGTCAGGACAACGAAAAAGACGATATTGAACATCGTCTGGGCTTGCGGGATATCCGCGAGCAGCGGGAAGGTTGCCAAGATGATCGGCACAGCCCCGCGTAGCCCCACCCAGGAGATCATGCCTTTTTCCGGCAAAGAGAATTTAAACGGCGCTAAGCACAGGAAAATACTGATCGGGCGCGCCAAAAAGATCAGGATCGCGGCGATCAGAAGCCCTTTGCCGACAACAGGAACGATCTCGGTCGGCGTGACAAGTAGCCCAAGGGTCAAGAACATGATGATCTGCATCAGCCAGGCGATGCCTTCGTGGAAGCGGACAAGGGTGCGTTTGTGCGCGAAATCGCTTCGGCTTAAAAAAAGCCCCAGGACATATACTGCCAAAAATCCATTTCCCTTGACCAAGGTCGTGATCGCGTATGTCAGAAGGACAAGGGATATCGTCAAGACCGGGTATAATCCTTCGTACTCAAGCTTGACCCGATTGATGGTCGCGACAGTGATCCGTGCCATGCTGTAGCCGATAAAAGCGCCCAGGCCCATGTCGAGCAAGAAAGAGAGCGCAACACTAAAAAAGGTATTGTTCGTCCGCGTGAGGATGCTCAACAATCCGACCGTCAAGAATACGGCCATGGGGTCATTACTGCCGGATTCAAGCTCAAGTAAGGGCTTCAAATTACGTCGTAATGATATCCTTCGGGATCGAAGCACGCTAAAGACAGCCGCGGCATCAGTTGAAGAAACGATGGCACCCATTAGAAGGCCTTCAATGAGCGTGAATTTTAGGATCGCAACGGCGAAGACCCCGACAATAAAGGCTGTCAAAAGGACTCCCAGGGTCGAGAGCACGATCCCTGGGCCGATCACGGGTTTGATGGCTTTCCAGGAGGTGTCAATGCCTCCTAAAAAGATAATGAAAATAAGGGCGACAATGCCGATGAATTTGGCGATATGATAATTGTTAAAATAAATGCCGCCGATCCCCTCACATCCGGCGGCCATTCCGATCAGTAAAAATAGCAAGAGTGCCGGCACGGCCAGACGGTCAGAGATCTTGCTGGCGAGCACGCTCAAAAGCGTTAAGGCGGCCGCGATCAATATGAGAAATTCGATAGGAAGAGCCATTATTTTCTTAGGGTTTTTTAATACTGCTTAAGATCGATCTTATTGATATGTTATTTTAACACAGCGTATGCGAAAGATAAAAAACATCTTATTTTTTATGATCGATGATCAGATCCGTGGAATTCTTTGGCGATCCGAGCGATCTTGGCAAGGGTTTGCAAATGAAGCGATGTTTCCGTTCGCGGACTGATCAGAAGGAAAAAGGCAGAGGTTTTCTTTGCCAAAGGCGGAAAAACAAAGTCTCCGTGGTTGATCCCCAGCAAAACTATGGGCTGATCGATATTGTCAGTGTGCGTGTGCAGCAGCAGGATCTCGGGTGTCAGCTCCAGAGGGTCCAGCGGTAGAAAATCTTTTATTAATTGCGCGATCATTCGTGGTTGCGCCCCAAAATATGACGCCAAAAGCGTTTCAACCGCCTGCTGAGGGTTTTGCGCGTGAATATTCGTTGCTGGGCTGCTTAAAAATGGATGATTGCGGATATTTTCAGATAAGCGCGTATCGTTGGGCGTTAAACTCTTTGAGGTGTTCTGAAGGTCTGAAGGGTGCACGAGGAAGATATTATTTTTGGGGAACTGATGGCACAGCTGGTAATAAAGGCGTTCGATCGACGGACGTGAGCCGATCTGTCCCCGGCGTGGACTAAAGAAAACGATCGCGTCACTTCCCTGCATGCGGATATCTTTAAGGTACTGCGAAAATTCTTTGGCCTGGGACAGTGATACCCACACCACATCCGCTGTCGCGAGTTCTTTTTTGAACGTTGCTTTCAAGTGCGCGATCGTTTCGGGTGTGGCGACGATATGGGCCTGAAGTTTATTGTTCGCGGCCAGCTTGAGGGTTGCCTCTACTGCGCGGTAAAATCCAGCATGAAGTTCCGCGATCGGAGGAAGGATGAAGAACATTTTTTTATCGATACTCAGATCATGGGTGATTTGGCACAAGAAAATAAGCTGACGGCTTTCCTGCGATATTTTTTCATGGACACCGAATAGCATTGTTTTAAAACTGGATTCATAACGGCTGGCACCCATCACGAACGTGTCGATATGCCATTCATGGAGCGCGTGCAGGATGCCTCCAGGGATGTTGACGTCGATACGATTGATCGGTGAGACCGGGATATTCGCGGCCACGGCACGCGTGACGATCTTACCCAAGAGCTTTTCCCCTGCCGCTACGCGCTGGTCAAGATTTTCTCCGTCCTGGACAACGTAGAGCGGGAATAAAGGCTCCTGGGAGTCCTTGGGTCGTAGTTTTAAAGCGATATCTGTTAGGAATTCGACCGATTCCGAGCGGCTGACCCCTACCATCACCCTTTCATCGCCATGTTGGATATGGTCTGGCGGTTTGGTATGTCCTAGGGCGATCTTTTTGCCGTATTTTTCTGTATATACGGGGCCAACGATACACGTGATCAAGATCATCAGGATCGTGCCGTTAAGGATCGATTCGTCGAATATTCCCAATCGCAAGCCCACGATGACAGCCGCTAATGTCGCGGCGGCTTGATTGATGCTCAGCCCAAAGATCAGCCGTCCTTCGTCCTTAGAAAATTTTGCAAGGCGCGCGAACAACATGCTCGCCGCGTATTTGCAAGCGATCACGGCGCTGACCATAAAAAGAGCCACGGCCCAAACCTTCCCTCCCGCGGCAAGAACGCGAAGATTAACGAGCATACCAACGGATATCAAAAAGAACGGTATAAAAAGCGCGTTACCGATAAATTCCAAGCGGTTCATCAACGGGCTTTGCTCTGAGATCATGCGGCTTAAGGCAAGCCCTGCCAAGAACGCTCCGATGATCGGTTCCACGCCAGCCAAATGCGCCAGATACGCTGTCAGAAAGACAAGCGCGAGCACAAAAATAAATTCAGCCTTGTCTTCCGGGGACAAGATACGCAGGAAAAATTGCGCTATTTTCGGCAAAAGCCATAAAGAAAAAATAACTAATCCACAGAGTAGGAATAGTTGCCTGGTCCAGAACGCCGCGGATAAACTCGCGCTGGCGTATTCTGCAATGATCGCGAGGACAAGCATGGCCGCGGTATCAGTGATGATCGTGCCCCCGACTGCCGCGACTACAGAGCGTTCCCTGCTGATGCCTAACTGGACAGTTGCTGGAAAAGAAATAAGCGTGTGCGAGGCGAACATACTGGCCAAAAGGAGCGCTGTTGGCCATGAAAATTGAAAAAGAGCTTTGGCGCCCAGGGTTCCCAAGAGCATAGGGATACCGAACGTCAAGGAGCCGAAGAGAATGCTGTATTGTTTTTGACGGTTGAACTCATGAGTGTTGATCTCAAGCCCGGCCAGGAACATGATGTAGATCAGCCCAACGGACGCGAAAAGGGCTATTGACCCTTCTGGCCGAAGGATCCCAAGCCCGTGCGGTCCAACAAAGATGCCAGCCAGGATCAGGCCCACGATCTCCGGTATCTTGAACTTTCGCGAGATGATCGGCGCGATCAGCAAGAGGAACATAATGAACGAAAACATTAGGACTGGGTCTGTGATCTCCATCATCATTCGGTATCGGGGTTGTTAGTTGATGGCACGCGTATCGCGCCACTAAGGTTTTATTGATTATACGAGAAAAATATAAATAATGCTATAGCGATCAGGATCCTGTAAACGCCAAAAGTGATAAAGCTGTTTTTCTTAATGAACGATAAAAAGAATTTGATCGATGCCAAAGCGACGAGAAATGATACCAGAAGGCCGACGGCCAACAGGCCTGCCTCCTCACGCGTGAATTGATGCGCGGTCTTCAGCAGATCAAGTGCCGTGGCCGCCAGCATCGTTGGGACCGCCAGCAAAAATGAGAACTCAGCGATCGTTGTGCGTTTGAGCCCTAACATAAGCCCCGCGATAATGGTCGCCGCGGAACGGGAAACGCCAGGGATCACGGCCAGCGATTGCGCGATGCCGATCAAAAAAGCCTGACGGTACGTGATCGCCTCTATTTTTTCTTCTGCCTCAGGCCGCGGACGTCGGAAGGTTTCAAAGACGATCAAGAAGATCCCTCCTAAGAACAAAGAAAGCAGAACGATGCGAACATCCCCTAATAAATAATTCTTGATCACTTTGTAAAGGGCAAGGCCGATCACGGCTGTTGGCAAGAACGCGACACAGACACGCTTGATGATCTCATGATCTAAGACGAGTGACCTAAAGTAAAGGACGATGACCGAAGAGATGGCGCCTAATTGGATCGCGATCTCAAAACTTTTTAAGAATTCTGTTGTCGGGACCTTGAGCAGGCGGGCCGTGATCATTAAATGGCCGGTCGATGAGACTGGCAAGAATTCTGTCAGCCCTTCGATGATCCCTAAAAATACAGCGTCAAGAATGTTCATTTCACATGACCGGTTGTTGGATAAGGACACGGTATCCGCTATAGATCCCAAAAAGGATAAAAAGGGCCGCGGAACACCACTTGATCGTTTTTTCTGGAAGATGTTTGTGCATGATGACACCTGCCACGATGCCAACCGCGTTCGCCGAGAGCATTGCAAGCGTTGTGCCCGCGAGGACAGCCGTGAGATGCTGATAGCGGATCGCTAAGCTAATGGTGGCGATCTGGGTCTTGTCCCCTAATTCCGCTAAAAAGAATGTGGCCGCGATCGTCATGATCGGGCCTAATTTTGAAAAGTTTTTATCCTTGGTGTCAGCCGGTTCATCGCGCAGCATCCAGAAGCCAAAGACGATAAAAGAGATCGCGGCCATGAGCATGATGGGCTTCAGAGGCAAAACTGTTGTCAAAAAGTGCCCGGCAAAGACCGCTAGTGATTGATTGACCAAGGTCGCGGTAAAGATCGCGATCAAGACGTCGCGGATCTTGTGTTTTGCCGCTAACGACATGGCCAGCAATTGGGTCTTATCCCCCATTTCCGCTAGAAAGATAAAGAGAAAGGAAGCGAGCAGGGCTTTCATCACATGTCTTCTTTTGAAAGAACGTTGATCACGTTTGTTACTCGGTGGCCGTCTTCATCGACCATAATATCAACATGTACTTTTTGTCCCTCATGCAGATCGTCAAAGCTGATCGGTTTTCCGTCCTTGGTTAGCTGGGTCACGTTGGCGACATAGCAGTTGACCTGCTCGTAATCGTCAGAGTCAAGATTTGCGCTGGTGTCCATGTTGTAGCGGACAATGACCATACGGTCGTCGTAAATAACGTCTGTGATCTTTCCTTGAAAGCTTTGGTTCCCTAGGGGTTGAAAATAATCCTGGTCTTGGGCCAGGGATAGTCTTACGAAAGAA
>Ga0209606_1005104_pt1 | contig 11611 bp, 9 predicted proteins | sample AD_UKC057_MetaG_FD_184412 | JGI IMG/M metagenome (GOLD analysis project Ga0209606, IMG submission 184412) | Active sludge microbial communities of municipal wastewater-treating anaerobic digesters from USA - AD_UKC057_MetaG (SPAdes) (version 2) | ecosystem: Engineered > Bioreactor > Anaerobic >...
CCGCCGGTGAGGCCGTCCATGTCCTGGGCTTCCTTGGTGGGGCCGAGGGTGGTGATGACGAGGCCCTGGGTGTCGCCGCGCTGGAAGATCGCGGAGCCGTGGACGCGGGGGAGCACGCCGACTTCGGCGCTGATCGGGCGGAGCGACTTGGCATCGCGGCCGTCGGCGCGGACGCCGCGCTCGAGGACGGTCTTGCGGTAGGCTTTGTACTGGAGGTCTTCGAAGACGACGTTGAGGTCGACGTCGGAGAACTTGCCTTCGCCGAGCTCGGCGGTGAGGGCGGTCTTGGCTTCCTCCTTGAGGAGCTTCACGGCGGCGCCGCGGGCGGCCTTTTCCTTGCCGAAGATGGCCTCGGCGATGCGCTCGGCGGGGACGATGCGCTCGATGATGGCGCGGGCGGCGGGGGTGGCGCCGACGAGGGCGAAGGTGGCCTTCGGCTTACCGGCGAGGGCGACGAGCTCCTTGATGGCCTTGATGATCGGCTGGATGGCCTGATGGGCGAATTCGAGGGCTTCGATGAAGCGCTCTTCGGGCAGCTGGTCGGCGCTGCCTTCGATCATCAGCATGTCTTTTTCGTTGCCGACGTAGATCAGGTCCAAGCTGGACTGGAACATCTCTTCGATGGTCGGGTTGGCGACGAACTTGCCGTCGATCTGGGCAACGCGGACGGCGGCGATCGGGCCGGCCCACGGGATGTCGGAGATGGCGAGGGCGGCGCTGGCGCCGTTGACCATCGGGATGTCGGCTTCGTTCTTCAGGTCGGCCGAAAGGAGCTGGCCGATGATCTGGACTTCATTGAGGAAGCCCTCGGGGAAGAGCGGGCGGCAGGGGCGGTCGCAGAGGCGGGAGGTGAGGATTTCCTTTTCGGAGGGGCGGCCTTCGCGTTTGAAGTAGCCACCCGGGAAACGGCCGGCCGCGGCGTATTTCTCACGGTAATCGACGGTGAGGGGGAAGAAATCCTGACCGGGCTTCATGGTGGCGGCGACGGTGGCGGTGACCATGACATTGGTCTCGCCGACGGTGACGACGACGGCGCCGTTGGCAAACTTGGCGAGGGAGCCGGTGGAGAACTGAATCCCGTATTCGGGGACGCTGACTGAGTACTTCTGATTCATATATGACGTATTTCGGTGGGTTCGGACAAGCCGCACGAGGGCGGCGGGGTTTGGCCGCGCGCAAAAAGAGAGGCGCGGCGATGTGGCCTCAGGAGGAGGCCGGATAACGCGGAGGTTCGGCGGGATGCCGGACGTGCGTTGGGAAAAGTAACCACCCGGGTCGGCGCGCAGGCCGGTGGGTTTGGGCTTTGGCTCTCGTTCAGACTCGAGAGATTTCTGTTTGGCTCCCCAGTCGAGGCTGGAGCGGCAGGCAGAAATGTCCCGTGGCTGGTGGCGAGTTTCGTCGGTTAAGACGACAACGGGCGATCGGATCGGCCGATCGCCCGTTGGCAAAGGATTACTTGCGGAGGCTGAGCTTCTGGAGGATCTCGTTGTACTTGTTGAGATCTTCGCGCTTGAGGTAATCAAGCAGCTTGCGACGGCGGGAAGCCATCTGCAGAAGGCCGCGGCGGGAGTGGAAGTCCTTGCGGTGTTCGCGGAGGTGATCGGTCAAGTGATTGATCCGGGCCGTGAGCAGCGCGATCTGGACTTCGCTCGAACCGGTATCGGCTTCGTGCGTTTTGAACTGGGTGATGATTTCGGATTTAACAGGAGCGGGCATGATGGTTGATTGAGTTAACACGTCTGTAGGGGACGGTTAAGTCCCGTGACACCAGTTTTTACCGCGGGATTGCGGCAATCGCCAGAGCCACCGTTCTAATCCCGGCCGGAGCCTGGACCAGACATGGTAGGTACCCGCGACCAGCGGATGCCTACTAACGCAAGGCGGGGACAATCCGTGGCGCCGGGGGAGGGCGCAAGCGAAAAGTTGGCGTGGCCTTTAGCCGGCGCGGATGCGCAGCTCGCGCACATGGCCACAGCCGGGGAGCTGGCGGATCTTGGCCAGGATGGTCTCGCGGTACATGCCGAGCTCGCTGCCGACGGTGGAATGCGAGGCGAGGATGATCAGGCGGCCGCGCGGGTCGATATTGGCCACGTGTGAGTAAGTGGCGTTAGCCGGGCCGACGAACTCCGCCCATTTCTCGCGTATGCTGTCCTCGGGCGAATGGGTGCCGATGTGGTGTTTGACGAGCAGCGCCTCGATGAGGTCTTTCAACTCGCGCGTCGGCCGGCGCTTCATGCGCGCTGGTTCCGCCAGCGGGATGCCGCGGAAGTCGCCGATGAGCTCCTCGGCGAGTTTGCTGAATGTTTGTGGGCTGTGCGGCATGTCGGAGCGGCGGCTTATGAGGGGACGGCGCCCCGTCGAGCGCAAGCAATGTCGCAGCCGCCTGCCGCGTCAGTGCGAGACCGGGCGCCGGAAGAAGCCCGTGCCGGCGCCGTGGTAGGCGAGCGTGAAGTAGAGCGTGACGGCGACGGTCGTCGCACACAGGACGATCCAATAGAGTGGCCAGTGGGTGACGCCTTCGGTGGTCATCTGGTGAAACCACCAGCCGGTCGCCAGATAGCCGCACAAGTTGCTGACGCCGCCAGTGAGGACCGAGAAGAGGGCTTGGGCGCGCGCCTTCATCGAGGCGTCCACGCGCTCGGCCAGATAGATCTGCGCGGTGACGTTGTAGAGCGCGTAGCAGGCGCCATGTAGCGCGATGCCGCAGAGCAGTGCGGTGGAGGTATCGAGCGCGAAGAGTCCGTAGCGGAGGATGCCGAAGATCAGGCCGGCGAGGATCACCCACTTCAGACGGATGGTGCGCGTGAGCGTGGCCAGCAGGAGCAGGCCCACCACTTCGCTGGCCTGGCCGAGCGTCATCGTAGCGGTCGGATGGTCGAAGCCCAGCGCCGTGAGGTGGAGCGGGGTAAATGGATAAAACGCCGCGATCGGGATGCCGAAGAGCGTGGCGGTGATCAGAATCGTCCGATGGTCGTGATGCTTGAACAATTGCAACGCATCGAGGCCGAGTCGCTCGGTCCAGGTGTGTGCGCGTTCGGCGGACGAGGGTTTCAAGCCCGGTAGCACATAGGTGGCGAATCCGAGGGCAACGATCACGGCGGCGGCGGTGTAGCCGCAGAGTGGCGAGGCGTCGGCGACCAGCACCCAGCTCACGACCCAGCCGGCGACGATCCAGCCGGCGGTGGCCCAGGTGCGCAGCGGGCCAAACTCGGTGGAGGGCTTGTGCAACTCGGCCAGCGCGATCGTCGTCACGAGGCTGGTGGTGGGGCTGAAACACAGCGAGTGCAGCTGCATGAAGGCCAGCATCGGTCCGCCACCCCAGCCGCGGTCGATGGCGAGAAACATCAGGCCGAGGAGTGCGCCGGCGGACCAGTACAGCCAGCGCAGAAGTTTGACCGGAGAGACGCCGCGGTCCGCCATCGCGCCGACGACCAGCGGAGAGACGAAGGAGGCGATGGCGTTACACGCAAAGGCGATGGCGATGAATCGCTCCAGCCCGGCGTGTTTCAGCACGTTGCTGAACGAGACGTTCCACATGCCGGACGCACCCCACTGGAAGAAAAAGAGCGCCGCGAGCGGCAGGAAGATTCTTTTCGGAGTGGTGATGCGCATGTGTGCTCCCCGAGAAGAGAGCCGGCCCGGTACAGTTGGCAACCCGGCAAACGGCGCGAAGTCGCTGGGCCTGTGCGCGGCCTAGATCTCGCAGGCTCGCGCGGTCGGGACCGCTCAGCTCGCGGCGGTGGCCTGCGGGGCGTGCGCTGCGGTGCTCTGCTTGTCGTAGAGGCCGCGATAGAGCTCGTTGCCGCTGTAAAGGGTGGCGTGGTTGCCCTGGGCGACGATGGAGCCCTTGTCGAAGACGAGGATCATCGAGGCGTCGCGGATGGTGCTGAAGCGGTGTGCGATGATGAGCACCGTCTTGCCGACGACGAGTTTCTGGAGCGCCTTCTGAATGAAGGCCTCGCTCTCGGTGTCGAGGGCGGAGGTCGCTTCGTCGAGGATGAGGATGGGCGCGTTGCGCAGGAAGGCGCGGGCAAGGGCGATGCGCTGGCGCTGGCCGCCGGAGAGGCGCCCGCCGCGCTCGCCCACGAGCGTGTCGTAGCCGAGGCCGCCATCGAGTTTGAGGATGAAGTCGTGGGCGAATGCGTCTTTGGCGGCCTGCTCGATCTCCTCGCGCGTGGCGCCGGGGCGGCCAAGCATGAGGTTGTTGTAGATCGTATCGTTGAAGAGGACGGTCTCCTGGGAGACGACGGCGATGTTGCGGCGCAGATCGGCGAGGCGCATGTCGCGCACGTCGATGCCGTCGATCAACACGCGGCCCGTGCCGGCTTCGTAGAAGCGCGGGACGAGATTGGCGAAGGTGGATTTGCCGGCGCCGCTGGGGCCGACGAGCGCGCAGATGGTGTCGGCCGGGATGGTGACGGAGATGTCGCTGAGGACGGTCTCGCCGGTTTGATAGCCGAAGCTGACGCGGTCGAAGGCGATGTCACCGCGCACGGTGCCGATGTCGCGCGGTGTTTCGGGGTCGGCGATGGCGACGGGGGCGTGGAGCACGACTTCGATGCGGTCGAGGGAGGCAAGGCCGCGCTTGAGCTCGTTGTTGAGCGCGCCGACTTTTTTCACCGGTTCGTAGCTGAGGTACAGGGCGGTGACGATCGAGAGGAAGATGCCCAGCGACATGCCTTCGCGGTAGGTGTAGAGGAGCGTGAGCGAGATGCCGAAGGCGGAGATGATTTCGATGATCGGGCTGAGGGCCTGCGCGTATTTCACGACCTTGAGCTGCGAGGTGACGAGCGCGCGGCAGGCGTCGGCGAAGCGCGCGGTGGCGTGTTTTTCCAGACCGAAGGCGCGGACTTCACGCGCGGCGGCGAGGTTTTCGGAAATCTGGGCGGTGACGTCGCCGAGCTGGCCCTGCACCTGGGCGGCGCGCTTCACGACCTTGCGGCCCACGTAGCGGACGGGGAACACGCACAGCGGGACGAGCGCGATGCACACGAGGACCAGCAGCACGCCCTTTTCCGTGAAGGCGAGCCAGGTGAGGTAGCCGATGGCGGCGATGAGAGTGAGGGGCTGCTTCACGCCGTCGTTGGCGAAGACGATGAGCGTGTTTTGCAGCTGGCCGGTGTCGGCGAGGCCGCGGGAGACGAGGTCGCCGGCGGGGCGGGCCTGAATGAAGGAGAGGGGGAGCGACTGGAGCTTCCGGAAGTAGTCGAGGCGGATGGCCTCCAGTACGCGGGTGCCGGTGGCGGTGACGTAGTAGGTATTGAGGTAGCCGGTGACGCCGCGCAGGAGAAACACGAGGGGAAGCCAGGCGGCGACGGCGATGAGTTCCCATGTGGAGAGGGAGCCGCCGGGCGAATCGAAGACCACGGGGAAGACGACCTTCGTCATCAGAGGCAGGCCCAGACCATTGGCCGCCGCAAAAAGCAGTCCGTAGAAAATCGCCGGGACGAGCGTACGGCTCTCTGCCTTGAGGTACTTGAGGTAGGGGAAAAAACGGCGCATGGACGTGGCAGTAAAGGAGGGAAACGGGAGAGTCCGCCACCTCTATTTTTACGGATCGGAATAGATGAAACCCGGGGCGAAAAAGGGCGTCTCAAGGCCGAGGCGGAGTCGCCTGTTTTGCATGATGTCGCCGATTTCGATAGTCCTGTGCACTTACAATGGTGAGCGTTATCTCGATGAGCAGCTGCGGTCCCTGCGTGCGCAGGAGGGCGTGGCGGAGATTGTCGTGGTGGACGATGGCTCGACCGATGGCACCCGCGCGCTCTTGCGGGCTCACGCGTCGGCGGACACCCGGGTGCGGGTTCATCACAATGGTGTGCGCACGGGCGTGTCCGGGAATTTCGAACGAGGTATCGGGCTGGCCCGGTGCGAGTGGGTGGCGCTCTCCGACCAAGACGACATCTGGCTGCCGTGGAAACTTGCACGGCTGCGGCGTGCCTGGAACGGGCAGGCGTGTCTGATCCACCATGCGTCGCATAAGTTTCGCGGGCGGGAGCCGGATAGCCTGCCTTTTTCCGCCCGGCAGGATCGCAAGTTTCGCGGTGGGGCTCCGCACCGGTTGTTTTTTCGCAACTCAGTCGTCGGCCACACCATCTTGATGCGGCGCGAGGTCGCATTGCGACTCATGCCCTTTCCGCGGGATTCCCTGCACGATTGGTGGCTGGGTGTGGGCGCGAGCTCAATGGGGACGGTGCAGTATGTGGACGAGTATCTGGTGCACTACCGCATCCATGAGAGCAACGCGTACTGCGCGTGCGGGTCGCGCGCGCGCCGCCGGATGGAGGCCCTGGACGCGCGCATCCGTTTTCTGGCTTCGATCGAAGACAGGCCGTGGCTCGCTCCGGAGCTGGTCGCCTTTGCGCAGGCGTATCGCGCGGAGCTGGAGGAGGCGCGCGACAAGGTGTTTTCGTGGCGCCTGTGGCGTTTCTACTGGCGGCATGCGGAGGCGTTTTTCGATGGGTCGCGCGCATGCACGGCGGTACTCGGTAATCTGAGGCGGAGCCTGCAGGCCGCGTGCAACCTGTCCAACCTCGGCGCGCGGCGTGCGACGGCGCCGGCTCCATGGATGGGGCGCGACGCCGCCCGCGCGAGTTGATGACCGCGACCAGGCTGCGGCCTGATGCGCACCCGCGCCATCGGGCGCTAGGGGGAGGCGGGTCGATGGCGGGCGGCCGTGAGGGCGTGCTGCCAGATGCGGAGTTTGCGCCGGAGGTTTTTGCCCGGGCGGGTGATCTTGTGGAGGAACCAGCAGATCCAGAACCAGTGTGCGGGCAGCCGCCCGGCAACGAGTGCGCGCGCCGCTTTCTGCGCATAGTAGCTGTGACGGAAGAGCAGCTGGCGATGGGCAAAGCTGCCAGGACGGACGCTTCGCTGGATGGCCGGGTGATCGACGTAGCGGTCCATGAGAAGGAGCAGCTCGCGTTCGCCGACACGGTTCTGTTTGTTGACGGCGCTTTGCTGGGCTGGGTGGCGGCGGAAGCAGCAGAGCGGCTTCGATGTGTACACCAATTGTCCGCCGAGGAGCAGGTGGCACCACATTTCCAAATCCACAATTTGACGCAGGCTCGTATCGAATCCGCGTGCGGCGCTCGCCCGGCGAAACATGACGGAGGTGGGCTCGCCGATCAGATTTTTCCTGCTGGAGAGGCAGCGTGCGACACTCTCCGGGCCGTCGTGGATGCCTGCAGGATGGTCATCCCAAAGCCCGGTGATCTGGGAGTTGTCGTCGATGAGCAGGCGTGCGGACCCGGCGAGCGCGGCGCCAGGGTGCTCGTCGAGCATGGCGGCGTAGCGCGACAACGCATCGGTGGTGGCGAGGAGGTCGTCGCCGAAGCAGAATTTAACATATTCGCCGCGTGCGTGGGCGAGGCACCAGTTCCAGTTGGCGACCATGCCCTGGTTGGTGGCGTGCAGATGGTAGCGGATTTTTGGACTCCGCTCGGCGTAATGGCGGATGATCTCGGCGGAGTGGTCCGGCGAGGCGTCGTCGCAGATGAGGATTTCGAAGGACTCATGGTCCTGTGCGAGGATGGACTCGATGGTCTGAGGAATGAATCGTGCGTAATTATAGGAAGGAACCAGGACGCTGATTTTCGGAGGGCGAGGGTCGGGCGTGCGGTCGCGTGCAGAGGAGAGTACCATGCCCGGCACGACACGACTGGGACGTCGGGGTTCCCGTGGGGAGCCCGACTCGGCGTTGAGTGGGGTGGGCCCTCCCTTCCTGGAGGCGAAAAGGCCTGGAGGGCGAGGCGTGCTCAGTCCTTGGCCGAGCGCACGTCGAGGGCGTCGCGCAGACCGTCGCCGAGGAAGTTGAGCGAGAAGAGGGTGAGCGAAAAAATGCCGCCGGGGAAGACGAGCAGCCACCAGTACTCCTCCATCTTTTCTGCGCCGTCCTTGATGAGGGTGCCCCAGGAGCTCATGGGGGCATCGACGCCGAGGCCGAGGAAGCTGAGGAAGGATTCGAGAAGCATCACGGCGGGGATGGTGAGCGTGGTGTACACGACGACCGGGCCGAGTGCGTTGGGGATCATGTGCCGGAAAATGATGCGGGCTTTTCCGTAGCCGAGCGCGCGGGCCGCCTCGATGTACTCCATCTTTTTGATGGAGAGAATCTGGCCGCGCACGATGCGGGCCATGGTCAACCACTCGACGGCGCCGATCGCGGCGAAGAGCAGGAGGATTTTGCCCACGCCTTGCATTTCGTCGAAGGCATGCCAGCCGAAGAACGAGAGCTCGCCGAGCCATACGTCGACGGCTTGCATGGGCTCCTTGAGGAAGACCATCATCAGGATGACGAAGATCGTGAAGGGGAGCGCGTAGAGGATGTCGACGATGCGCATCATGACGGTGTCGAGTTTGCCGCCTGCGTAGCCGGCGATCGCGCCGTAGGAGACGCCGATGGCCAGTGCGACGAGAGAGGCGACGAGTCCGACCATGATGGAGATGCGTCCGCCGTAGAGGATGCGGGCGAGCAAGTCGCGTCCGTGGATATCGGTGCCGAGCCAGTGGTCGGCGCAGGGGCCGACGGGGCCGAGGTCGAGGTCCATCTCACGGTAGGATTGCGTGAAGAGCGGGCCGAAGGCGCACAGGAGCGTGAGGAGGATGAGGACCACGCCGCCGAAGACAGCGATTTTGTTTTTGCGCAGGCGTTGCCAGGCGTCCTGCCAGGGAGAGCGGCCGGCTTCGGGCGCGTCCGAAAGAGGAGTGGTGGGTGTGGCGCTCATTCGAATTTCAGTTTCGGGTTGAGCCAAACCTGGACGACATCGACGACCAGATTGAGGGTAACGATGAGCGTGGCGTAGAGGAGCACGGTGCCGAGCACGAGGGTGTAGTCGCGGTTGAAGGCGCTCGTGACGAACTCACGGCCGAGGCCCGGAATCTGGAAAATGGTCTCTATGACGAATGAGCCGGTGAGGATGCCTGCGATGGCCGGCCCGAGGAAGGAGACGACGGGGAGCAGTCCGCCGCGCAAGGCGTGTTTGAAGATGACGCGCAGCTCGGAGGCGCCTTTGGCGCGTGCGGTGCGGATGTAGTCCTGGTTGAGCACTTCGAGCATGCCGCCGCGGGTCAAGCGGGCGATGTAGGCGGCGTAGACGCAGCCGAGGGTGAGTGCGGGAAGCACGCGGTCCTGCCAGTCGTACCAGCCGGAGGCGTTGAACCGGCCGAGATGAATGGCAAAAAAGAGGACGAGCAGTGGGCCGAGGACGAAGGTGGGCACGCAGATGCCGATCATCGCGAGGGAGGAGGCAGTGTAGTCGAGCCAGGTGTTTTTCCAGATGGAGGCGATGATGCCGGCGGTCAATCCGAGGGCGAGGGCGATGCCGAGGGAGAGCAGGCCGAGCTCCAGCGAGACGGGGAGTTTGTCGGCGATGATCTCGTTGACCGTGCGGTTGGGGTACTTGAAGGAGGGGCCGAGGTCTCCGTGGGCGAGTTTGCCGAGGTAGTCGAAGTACTGGCGGTGGAGGGGCTGGTTGAGCCCGTAGTGAGCCTCAAGGTTTCGCAGGATTTCCGGCGTGACGGCTTTTTCGGCCGTGAAGGGGCCGCCGGGCACGAACCGGATCATGAAGAATGTGGCGGAGACGATGATGAGGAGGACCGGAATCGTCTCCAGAAGACGTCGGGCGATGAAGCGAAACACGTCGGGAGTGTGTGGGCGAAAAGGCTCCGGGGCGGAAGGGAAAACGCTGCGGTGGCGGTCAGTCCTGAATGGAAATGTACTTGTAGGGATGGCCGTCGAGCGGGGTCGGGAGATAGCCCTTCACCCGTGGGTGCATGGCGTTTGTCTTCGAGTAATAGTAGAGGGGGATTGCAGGGAGCTCGTCGATGAGGATGGCGTCGAGCTTCTGGTAGATGGCGTAGCGCGCGGCGGTGTCGGCGGTGCGGAGCGCTTCGTGGAGGAGGCGGTCGTACTCGGGATTGCTCCAGCCGGAGTTGTTGTTGCCGTTGTCGGTCTCCCACAGCTCGAAGAAGACGTGCGGGTCGATGTAGTCGGCGATCCAGCCGGAGCGCTGGAGCTGGAAGTTCATCGTGTGCTGGGAGTCGAGGTAGACCTTCCATTCCTGGTTGGTGAGACGGACATCGACGCCGAGGTTTTTGCGCCACATGGCCTGCAACGTCTCGGCGATGGCGCGGTGATTTTCGGAGGTGTTGTAGAGTAGTTCGATGGGGGGGAGGCCCTTCCCTCCCGGGTAGCCTGCCTCTGCGAGCAGGCGTTTGGCCTCGGCGATGTCTTCGGTGAGCTGGGCCTGGGCGGAGTAGCCGGCGCAGTCGGGGTGGCTCATCGCGTAGGCGGGGCTCTGGCCGCCGCGGAGTACGCGTTTGACGAGGGTGTCGCGGTTGACGGCCAGGGCGAGGGCGCGACGGATGCGTTTGTCGTTGAGAGGGGGGCGGGTGACGTTGCAGCGGTAGAAATAGACGCCGAGGTAGGGGGTGGTTTGCAGGCTCTCGGGGCGCTCGCGGCGGTAGACGTCGATTTTTGAGTTGGGCAGTTCGTAGGTGATGTCGAGCTGGCCGGTGCGGAACATGCGCTCTTCGGCGGCGATGTCTTCGGTGGCGTAGAAGTGGACCTCGTCGAGTTTCACGCGGGCGGCGTCCCAGTATCGAGGGTTGCGCACGACCTCGATGCGCTGGTTGGGGAGCCACTCTTTGAGGACGAAGGGGCCATTGCCGACGAGCCGGCCGGGGCGGGTCCAAGGTGTGTTTTTGCGGTCGATCGGGCCGAACTTGGAGATGACGTGAACCGGAACGGCGTACCAGGCGTAGTGGCTGGCGATGATGCTGAGGAGAAAGGGCGTGGGCTGTTTCAGAGTGACCTGAAGGGTGTGGGGATCGGGGGCCTTGAAGCCGACCTGATCGAAGTCCGTGATCTCGCCGCGGTAGTACTCACGGGCGCCGGCGACGAAGTTGAAAATGAGGTAGGCGTACTCGGCGCCGAGCTCGGGGGTGAGCATGCGGCGATAGGATTGGATGTAGTCGGCAGAGGTGAGCGGCGTGCCGTCGGACCACTGTGCGTCCTTGCGGAGGTGAAAGGTGTAAACGAGGCCGTCGGGCGAGATGTCCCACGATTCGGCGATGCCGGGCTCGAGTTTTTGGCCCGTGGCGTCGGTGGAGAGCAGCCCTTCGAAGAGGGCCATGAGGATCTTGTGTTCCGGCAGTCCAGTGACGGCTTGCGGGTCGAGGTCCTGGGGCTCGGTGCCGTTGCCCAGTCGGAGGATTTGCTGGCCGGAGAGTGCGAGGGCGGCACCGATCATGGCGAGACCGAGCCGCAGGAATCGGGCGATGGCGGGGACGGTAGGCATGGCGGAAAAAGGTCGAATCGAGCGTCTAGTTTTCAAGCCAGACGTGTTTGTACGGGTGGTGGTCGAGGAGCGTGGGCGACCAGCCGCGGACGGCCGGATGAATGGCGAATACGTGCGTGTAGTGATAAACGGGGATCATCGGCGCGGACGCGAGGAGGCGCGCCTCGGCTTGGGCGAGCAGGGAAAAGCGGCGGGCATTGTCGGCGGTGGCTCCTGCCTGCCGGATGAGGTCATCGTAGGCGGCGTCGCTCCATCCGGTGTAGTTGTTGCCGCTGTCGGAGGTCCAGATGCCGAGAAAACTCTGAGGATCG
>Ga0209606_1005113_pt1 | contig 11596 bp, 7 predicted proteins | sample AD_UKC057_MetaG_FD_184412 | JGI IMG/M metagenome (GOLD analysis project Ga0209606, IMG submission 184412) | Active sludge microbial communities of municipal wastewater-treating anaerobic digesters from USA - AD_UKC057_MetaG (SPAdes) (version 2) | ecosystem: Engineered > Bioreactor > Anaerobic >...
TCAAAGACAAGGCAGAGTTGATCTTTGAAGTTATCGAAACCCGCGTACGTGAAACGAAAAACTATATGCAGAATCTGCCGCTGGAGGTGGGCAAAAACACACTCTCCAAGAATTTAGAAGATGTTTTACTTTCAATCTATCATGCTCACTATGAAATATCGCCGATCATCTGCACTATTTTCGCCGATCAAAAATTACATGTTCGCATGCAGGAAATCGTGGAAGAACGGAATATGGGACCGGCATATGCCATCGATGGATTGAATGCGTATCTGGCTGCGGAACAGCGGCTGGGGCGGCTTTCGGATGCAGTTGACACCAAGGCCCTTGCCAAGTGTTTGTGGATGATCAGCACACAGTGTGCCATGCTCGACCGGTTGATGAAAAACACATCTGATGAAACGCAGGTTATTAAAGAAATCCGCGATTACTTGAAAACGCTGAAGACGGGCTTCGAGCCGCGCACGAAGCAGAAAAAAAGTAAAAATTAAAGAAAAAAAATAAATAAGCAATGTTTTCTTTATATTATAAAAGAGGTGTCCGATGAAAATAAATAAGCAAATTGTGCCGTTGATTGCGGTGATCATTCTTCTGAGCTGTATAATGATAAGCGGTTGTGGAAAGAAAGAAAAAATGGTTACTCCACCGGTTCCGGAAGTTGCCGTGGTGACGGTTCAGCCCCGACAGGTGCTCACGACAACCGAACTGGCCGGCCGGACTTCCTCCAATTTGATCGCTGAAGTTCGCCCCCAGGTTGGCGGCATTATCCAGAGACGCCTCTTTACAGAAGGATCCGATGTCCGGGCAGGACAACCTCTGTTTCAGATCGATCCGGCTATCTATCAGGCGGCGGTCAGTAATGCCAGTGCGGCATTGGCCCGTTCCGAAGCTAATCTCTCGGCCCTTCAGTTGAGGGCCGACCGCATGCGGGAATTACTCGCCGAAAAAGCTGTCAGTAAGCAGGATTACGACGATGCGTCTGCGGCATTGAAACAAACTCAGGCGGATATACAATACGGTAAAGCAAACCTCGAAACAGCCCGTATTAATCTGAAATATACCACGATAACCGCCCCCATTTCCGGTCGCATCGGCCGATCCGGTGTAACGGAAGGCGCCCTGGTTACGGCGCATCAGCCTCTGGCTTTGGCGACGATTCAAAAACTGGATCCCATGTATGTGGATGTAACCCAGTCCACCACCGATATCTTGAAATTGCGGCGCAAACTTCAGGAAGGACAACTGTCCAGCAACGGCAAGAATCAGCAACAGGTGCAACTCCTTTTAGATGACGGTTCGGAATATCCGTTTAAGGGCAAACTGCAATTCCAGGATGTTACCGTTGATCCCACGACCGGATCGGTTGTTTTGCGTATCGTATTCCCCAATCCGAAAGGCATTCTCCTGCCGGGCATGTTTGTGCGGGCAATTATTCAGGAGGGCGTTCATAAAAATGCCATCCTGGTTCCACAGCAGGCTGTTTCCCGCGATCCCAAGGGGAATCCCCTGACGTTAACGGTTGATAAAGACGGAAAGGTTCGGCAGAAGCCGCTGACCCTGGACCGCGCCATCGGCAGTGAATGGCTTGTCTCTTCAGGACTGGAACCGGGCGACAAAGTGATCGTGGAAGGCATGTTGAAAGTAAAACCGGGAATTCCCGTAAAGGCCGTTCCTTTTGATGCCGGTGAAAAAAGCAGCGGAAAAACTGAAAATGCAAAGCCTGCGAAAACGAAATAACGGAGGATTCTGATGCTTTCAAAATTTTTTCTGGATCGTCCGGTTTTTGCATGGGTTATCGCCATCATCATCATGGCGGCGGGAGCGCTGGCCATCTACAATCTCCCCATTTCCCAGTATCCCCCGATTGCTCCGCCGACGATCGCCATCGATTCCTTCTACGCCGGGGCATCCGCTGAAACCGTCGAAAACAGCGTTACTCAAATCATTGAACAGAAAATGACCGGCTTTGATAATCTGCTGTATATGTCGGCCACCAGTGATTCGGCGGGATCGTCGCGCATCGAACTGACTTTCAAAGCGGGGACGGACCCCGATCTTGCCTGGTCTCAGGTTCAAAACAAGCTGCAGCTGGCCATGTCGAGTCTGCCGGAAACAGTCAGAAATCAGGGAGTCACCGTCAGTAAGTCGACTGCAAATTATCTGGTCGTTATAGGCCTGATTTCGGAAGACGGCAGTATGGACAGAAGTGATTTGGAGGACTACGCAAAATCCAATCTCGAGAAAATCCTGGCGCGGGTGCCGGGTGTGGGTGAAGTGGAAATTTTCGGCAGCGGTTACGCCATGCGCATCTGGCTGAATCCAGACAAGCTTACCAATTATCATTTAACGATTGAAGAAGTTCTGGCGGCATTGAAATCCTATAATGTGGAAGTTTCCGCCGGTCAGCTGGGGGGCGCGCCGGCGCTGGAAGGCCAGCGGATGAACGCCTCCATTGTTGTCCAGAATATGTTAAAAACGCCAGAAGAGTTCGGAGCCATCCCCGTTCGCGCCAACCCGGATGGGTCGATTATCCGGATGCGCGATATCGGACGGACCGAATTGGGGACGGAAATTTACGATATTCAGGTCGAACATAACGGCAAACCTTCAACCGGTCTGGCTATCCGGCAGGCCGCGGGCGCCAATGCTCTCGATACGGCGGACGGGGTCAAAGCAAAACTTGCCGAGTTGAGCAAATTCTTCCCCGCGGGACTGAAGGTTGTCTATCCTTATGACACCACCCCTTTCATAAAAGTAGCGATCAATGAAGTGGTTAAAACTCTTTTCGAAGCCATACTGCTGGTCTTCCTGGTCATGCTGCTTTTTCTGGGCAATATCCGGGCCACGCTGATTCCGACCATTGCCGTTCCGGTGGTTCTTCTGGGAACGTTCGCTATTCTGGGACTGTTCGGGTATTCCATTAATATGCTCACGATGTTTGCCATGGTGCTGGCGATCGGACTTCTGGTGGACGATGCCATTGTCGTGGTGGAAAATGTTGAACGGATTATGAGTGAGGAGGGCCTGTCTCCCCGCGAAGCCACGGCCAAATCGATGGAACAGATCACCAGCGCTTTAATCGGCATCGGACTGGTGCTCTCAGCGGTTTTCGGTCCTATGGCATTTTTTCCCGGTTCCACCGGCATCATCTATCGCCAGTTCTCCATAACGATTATTTCCGCTATGCTTCTGTCGGTGGTGGTAGCGTTGATTTTAACGCCCGTGCTTTGCGCATCGCTGCTGAAGCCGGTTCAGGCAGGACATGAGCCGGCGGAAAATGCCAATCCTCTTTTTCGTCCCTTTTTCCTGTGGTTTGACCGCATGTTCTTCGGCCTCAGAAAACGTTACGTGGATCTGGTCGGTCATTCTCTGACCAGAAAAAAACGCTATCTGGTTGTCTTTCTGGTCATCGTCGTGGCCATGGGGTTTTTGTATCTGCGCATGCCCACCGCTTATCTGCCGGACGAAGATCAGGGATTGCTGCTGGCGCAGGTCATTATGCCTAAAGGTTCCACCATGGAACAGACAAAAGAAGTGACAAAAAAAATCGCTCGTTATTTCGACGAAAATGAAAAAGAAGCCGTGGAATCCTGTATGATCATTTCCGGCATCGGTTTTTCCGGCCGGGCGCAAAATAACGGCATGGTATTTATCAAGCTGAAGGACTGGACATTGAGAAACCGGGCTGATCTCAAAGTCAAAGCCGTTGCAGGGAGGGCCATGATGGCTTTTTCAGGCATCCGGGAAGCGATGGTTTTCGCTTTTCCTCCTCCCGCTGTTGTCGAACTGGGCATCGCCAAAGGGTTCGATTTCGAACTTCTGGATCGGGGCGGTCTCGGACATCAGGGTTTGATTGAGGCCCAGTATCAGCTTCTGGGCATGGCGGCGCAAGACCCCAGAATTACGGCTGTCCGGCCTAACGGAATGGAAGATGTATCCGAATACAGAGTGGACGTGGACTGGGAAAAGGCCGGCGCCCTCGGCGTTCCGATAAGCTCCATTCACAATACCGTTTCCGCAGCTTTCGGCAGCGCTTATGTCAACGACTTCGTCAAAGGCGGATCCGTCAAGCGGGTGTTTGTTCAGGCGGACGCCCCCTACCGTATGCTGCCCAAAGACCTGGATAAGCTCTATGTCCGCAACACGTCCGGCCTGATGGTGCCCTTTTCCTCCTTTGCCTCCGGCCGCTGGGCATCCGGATCCCCGATGCTGGAACGCTTCAACGGCTTTCCCTCCCTGAATATCTGGGGCGAACCGGCGCCGGGAAAAAGTTCCGGAGAAGCCATGAAAGCCATGGAAGAAATTGTCGAAAAACTGCCCAAAGGCATCGGGTACGACTGGGCCAGACTTTCCTATCAGGAACGCATGTCGAGCTCGCAGGCCCCTCTGCTTTACACCTTTTCAATTTTCGTAATCTTTCTGTGTCTGGCGGCGCTCTATGAAAGCTGGACGATTCCCATTTCCATCCTGCTGGTGCTGCCGCTGGGAGTCATCGGGGGAATCATCGCCACCAGTATGCGCGGTTTGGCTAATGATGTGTACTTTCAGATCGGGTTGCTTACCACGCTCGGTTTGACCACCAAGAATGCCATCCTGATTGTCCAGTTTGCCAAAGGCGGACTGGAACGAGGTATGAGTCTGATCGACGCCACCGTCGAAGGAGCAAAGCTGCGCTTTCGCCCTATCGTCATGACGTCTCTGGCCTTCGGATTCGGAGTGCTGCCCCTGGCTATTTCAACCGGCGCCGGCGCCGGCGCGCAAAACGCCATCGGCACCAGTGTGTTGGGCGGCATGTTCAGCGCCACCATCCTGATTGTCATTTTTGCGCCGTTGTTCTTTGTCCTGACTGAAAAATTATTCGGCCGCAAACATAAACAAACATCAGGCGGTGCAGGCAAAAAAATATTTTCCAATTCACAACCAGCAAAATCAACGGCGACGGATAATGCAAATCCGCCGGAGGTTAAATAAGATGAACAAAAAAATAATCCTTTTACTTGTTGTCATGTTTTTCCTTGCAAACGGATGCACGATGGCCCCTCAATATTCGCGCCCGGATGCCCCGGTGCCTTCGGAATGGCCCACCGGCCCGGCCTACGAGGAAACAAAACCAAGTCCATCCGTGCCGGCGGCAATGGAGTTGCCCTGGAGGGAATTTATTCCGGATGAAAATTTACGAAAGGTCATCGAAGCGGCGCTGAATAACAACCGCGATCTCCGTCTGGCGGCTTTGAATGTCGAAAGAGCAAGAGCGTATTACGGAATTCAACGCGCCGAACTTCTTCCTTCCGTCCGTGGCGTCGGAAGCATGTACAAAGAACGTACGCCGGCTGATCTGTCATCAACCGGCAGCGCGTACACCGCAAAACGGTATGACGTCAATCTCGGCATTGCCTCCTGGGAAATTGATTTCTTCGGCCGCATTCGCAATCTGAAAGATACGGCGCTGGAACAATACCTGGCCACCGAAGAGGCGCGCCGCAGCGCCCAAATCGTGCTTGTATCTTCGGTTGCGCAAGCCTATATGGCGCTGGCCGCGGACAGGGAGGCCGGTCAGATGGTCACATCAACGCTGAAAACGCAGGAGGAACTTTATCGTTTGATAAAGAAAAGGGCCGACGCCGGGATGGCCTCGGAGCTGGATCTTCGCCAGGCTCAAAGCCAGGTGGACGCTGCCCGGGGGGATGCCGCACTTTACACGCAACTGGTCGCGCAGGATGAAAACGCTTTGAATTTCCTGGTTGGGTCGCCTGTGCCCCGGGAACTTCTGCCGGTGAATTTAAAAAGCGTTACGCCTCCCCGGGACATTTCCGCCGGTTTGTCATCCGCAGCGCTTTTATCAAGGCCGGACATTCTGGCGGCGGAACATCGTCTCAAAGGAGCCAGCGCCAATATCGGAGCGGCCCGCGCGGCCTTTTTCCCCCGCATCACGCTGACGGCTTCCGCGGGAACGGCCAGTGATGAGTTATCCGGTCTTTTCAAATCCGGATCAGGCACCTGGCTGTTTTCACCTCAGGTTGTCGTACCGATATTCGATGCCCGCACCTGGCACGCCTATGATGTAACTAAAATAGAAAAGGAAATCTCCATTGCCGAGTATGAAAAAGCCGTCCAGACGGCTTTCCGGGACGTGGCCGACGCGCTGGCGGAGAGAGGAACCGTTTCGCAGCGTCTCGCGGCACAACAATCTCTGGTTAACGCCCTTATGGCGACGCACCGTTTATCTGAAATGCGTTATCATAAAGGCATTGACAGCTACCTGTCCGTTTTGGACGCTCAACGCTCACTCTATGGCGCGGAAAAAGGATTGATTATGCTGCGCTTAGCCGGTATCAACAATCTCATCACGCTTTATAAAGCCCTGGGTGGAGGCCAAGATAATTAAAGACAGATTTTTTTCCATGAAAAAAAGTCTACGGATGGCCGTTATTGGAATGCTCACTGTTGCAGCGGCGGCACAACCGTCCATCGCTTCGGACGGTCAGGCACGATCGTCGGAGACACTGACGGCGTATATGGAAAATGATCTTTTTGAGCATCTGGACCGCTATTACACCCACGGAACAAAATTCTCCTGGATTTCCCGGGACCTTTCAAACTACCGGGAAATCACATCCATACCCTCCTGGATGCAGGAAATCATCGAAACGATTCCTCTGGTCAACGATCCTGAGCAACAGCGCTCTGTTTCTTTGTCCTTCGGACAAAACATTTACACGCCGGCGCATAAAGAAAAAAAAAGATTGATCAAGGATGACCGTCCTTACGCCGGTGTTACGTATCTGGGACTCGGTCTGCACAGTAAAAACACAAAGCACATGGACACGCTGGAACTGGGCATCGGCATCGTCGGACGTCATGCCTACGCGGAAGATATCCAGACGAAAATTCACGAATGGACGGATTCCGAAATTGCCAGGGGCTGGAAAAATCAACTTCGCGACGAACCGATTCTGAATGTGTATCTCGAACGGAAATGGAGGCTGCTGCAATTAAGGAATTCTTCCGGCTTGGGCCTGGATTTGATTCCGCACACCGGCCTGGCCATCGGAAACGCCCTGACCGGCGCCAATATCGGCGGTCAGGTGCGCTTCGGCTGGAATGTCCCGAATGATTTTGGAACCTACCTGATCCGGCCCGGTTCGGACAGCAGCGCGCCTCTGGACGATGCGGATCCGCGTTTCTTTCCGTCGCTGCGCCGTTTCGGGGTGCATGCTTTTTTTGCGGTTGATGGAAAAGCCGTCGCCCGCAATATCCTGCTGGATGGGAACACGTTCCGCGACAGTCACAGCGTCGAAAAAGAACCTTTCGTCGCCGAGGTCATCGGAGGCCTGGGCATCATCATTCACCGGATCAAAATCACCTACTCTTATGTTCACCGGACAAAAGAGTTTGTAAAGCAAAAAGATGCTCAGCATTTCGGAGCGCTGGCTCTTTCCTTTACCTTTTAATGTCAACGCGGTGTATTCTTCCTGCATTCTTCTTTCCCCGTAAAAACATTCCGGCGGAGATAATATCGTCTTGACATACCGGAAAGCCTTCTTTATGTTTCATTCGTTCCAATCGACAACACCTGTGAAAGAATGAGCCGTATGGACAGCAACGATTATATCCTAAGCATCATCACGCCCGTCTATTGTCCCAATCAATATTTAATCGATCTGACGGAAAAACTTTTTCTGGAAAGCCTGGCGATGAGCCCCATGAAAAATGATTTTGAAATTATCATCGTCGACGACGCATCGCCAAAGCGAGATGAATTAAAAGCCATGATTGAAAAAACCGCGAGAGAAAAAGCTTTAAACATAATGCTCATAAGAAACGAGATCAACCAAGGTCTCGCGAAATCCATCAACCGGGGAGTTCATCAAAGCAAGGCGCCATATATATTAATGACAAATAACGACATCTATGCGCCGAAAGACGCCATTCCCCGCCTTTTGAATCTGCTCCGCCGCGACAGTCGATACGGCGCCGTCGGCCCCATGCTGAGCTTCGCGTTTCGACACAGGATCCAGGAGATGGATACGGGGATTGTATTGAATGACTTCACGACCGATGAATACAAAAAAATAGATTCCGTGGCGGAAAGCCTTGCCCAAACACATAACGGAGCAATAACACCGGCCAACAGCCTGGTCGGCTGTTTTTTGATGACGCCCCGGTCTGTCTTTGAAGATGCCGGCGGGATCAATGAGCATTATGGCCTGGGGTATCACATCGAAAGCGATCTTCTCATCCGGGTGAGAAAGAAAGGGTTTAAACTGGCCGTCGATCAAAGCACTCTGGTGTTCCACGGCGACGTCGGTATTCGCGATTTCTACGGGCCAAGCATGAGCACCGTTAAAGTCAGAGCAAAATATAATCTCCTGCGTAATTATGCTTATTTTATATTCAAGAATGGATGGAAGGAACTTTTTTCTTTATTGAACGATTACAACCCGAAACAATAGAATTCTGACCATCAATGCGCTGACAAAACACGACTTGAAAACATACGCGGCAAACGCACGAGGCGCCTGTCGCAAATCATCGGCTTGAACGAGTCTTCCATTTGCCGACGGTTGTATAGATGACGTTTACATGATCCCGGTGTCTGTCAATGATTTTATCCATCGCGTTTTGGTAAAGACGGCCGTCACTAAAGCCCGACGACTCATGGTATATATGATGAGGCAGAACATAGTTCTTATAACCGTGGCGAATTAAATCGAGACAATAATTGGTAACATAAAGATACCAGCCGTCCACCGTTTCTTCGTCAAAACAAACACGGGAAAACGTTTTCTTATGAACAATCATCAGGCAGCCGTCCAGGGTTTGAACGTTTACCGGTTTTTTTAATTTTCGCCACCCCACGTAACGCGGCGGAACACCATTGGTCACGCTGGCAACCAGTCCGGTAAACGGCCTTCTGCCCGCAACACCGGCGGCCCCGAGGCCATCGAGCGTTTTCATATCGCTTGCCGCCCCGGCCAACCAATCCTTCGAATCAAGCGCAACATCCTGATGAACAAACATTAAATACTCATGTCTGGCGCTTTTTGCAGCCTGATTCAAAACAGGCGCTGCAGCGCGATAATTTCCCTCGGTATTATCAATGGTGATCAGTTCAAACGGAACGGTCTGTTGCTCAAGGCTTTTGATAAGATACTGATCAAGTTTTTTCGAATTATTAAAAACACAAATGATAGAAAACACTTTCCATCGCCTCGCTTCATCCAATGGGCCGCTCAGTATTTGGCCGTATCCCGGGAGCCGAATTGACATGCCTTGCGCCATGCGTCGAGGGCATTAGGCGAAACCGACGTGACATCGACGTCGCTCCAGCAAATACGTTCATCCTTCGCGACTGCCCGACACAGCTTTACATTTTCGGACAAAATGATCGGCAGCCCCGCCGGCAAAACATCAGTTTTATTTTCAATCAATCCATAAGAGTCAAATCCACCCGGACCGTCAAGCAGATGGCCCGGCTCCAGCACCTTTTTGGCATAACAGATGACCTCAGTTCTCATACCGAATCTCGGCGCCATTAGCGAGCGATGGCCACGGGCTACTTCCAGAATGGTTCTCATGGTTTCGAAATGAATCAGATGATACGGGCGTGTGAACACATAAAAAGGCCCGGGGCCTGTCTCAGACGGAAACCAGTCCAGCATGCGACGCTGGTAGGCATCGTCCGTATAGCCGACGGCAAACACGCCTCCTTTGGGTCGGGCTCCTAAAACATAATCAACCAGCGGCGCCTGACCGGGTGTCCACAGATCGGAAAGAGGAAAATGGTCAAAAAGTTCTATGGTTTCATTCATTTTCGGTCCGAGCATCCCCGGTTGAACAACAGAGCATCCGAGGGCATTGGCAACGATTGACATTTCCACACAGAGCTTTGTTCCATCCGTAAATGAAGAACACATTTTATGATCAAGAAATCGTTTATCGGCTTCAGGAGTGATTTTTACGGGATCGGTGTAACGATCAAGGAACCCTTTGATGTTGCCGGCCATCACAAAGTCGAGACCGTAAAACCGCAATTCTTCCACTAAACGCGCAATCACGGCAGGTTGATCACCGTCGCTGCTCGTATAGGCAACGCCGTATTTCTGTGCCAGATGCCAGAACCAGGGGCCGAAAACAGCGTCCGCTTCGGCATTCATCATAACAACGTGTTTCCCCGAACGCATGGCGGATTCGATGGTCCGGGAGGCGGAGTCCACAGCTGTCGAAGCATCAAAAAAAACTTCAACACCGGGGGCAATAGCCGCCAGTTGAGCATCCTCGCAAACGGCAACCTTTCCCGCGTTTAAAGCATCGGCAAGTTCTCCTTCGGTTGAGACGATCTCGAAGCGCCGTCGAGGATCCTCCAAAGCCATCACCTTCTCCATCGCTTTATCGCAAATGACTTTGCAATCCACATCCCGGGTCAGCAAAGATTGATGGAAAACCCCTCCGCCAACCGAACCGGCTCCCAGAAGAACAAAACCGACAGGGGCCATCTTTTCGACGCTTGAATATTTTTTCATAGAAGACCTCAAAAAAACGAAATGTCTTTCCCCGGGGAAAATATACTTGAATTGCGGATGCGCGTCAATGGATTACCAACCTTACTGTCGCGGGATGTAAATATTTTTCCCAATGCCCTCAAGGCTGCCTCATGTTTGAAATAAAAACGGTCCCTGACCAATTTTTAAAGTTGCAGATAGATCCGGATGCAACCATCACCCCGGCAGAAAGCTTCGTCACTCGTGCTCCGATGTGGCTTTTCGGTACCGTATCCGGATGTCAATGACCTGTTAAAATTCCAATGAATATTACCTTGACAGACAGGTCAGCATCGATTATGTTCCCGCAGTACTTTTTTAACATTAGTAAAATGGATATAGACATCATGCAGGATGAAGGCCGTCTTACGGCGAAAAGGTTTTTTTCATTTCACCGGACGATATTGCATCACTCTTTCTCCTCGCTGCAATCCATGAGCTGAATGGATGTGGACGTTCTGTGATTGAATTCATTGGATATTTTTGCGCATTTCTGGCGATTGCCAGCTCGCTGATCGGATTACTCTCTGTTTTTATCTTCCGCTCGCATATCAAGCACTGGACCAGAAAGACGCCGGTAACGTATCCGGCGCTGACGGTGATTTCTCCGCAACGGGGCAAAATCGACCCGGAAAATGTCGAGGCTATCCTGGAACAAAATTATCCCGGCGTCTGGGAAATTATTTTTGTCACGACAAAAGACGATGCTTCCCTGCCGCAGTTACAACACTATTTACAAAAATATAAAAATGTAAAAATAGCCATCGCCGAAGACGTGGTTGAACTGGCAACAACAAAAGGGATTCACCGGTGTCAGAAGAACAATAATTTATTAACTGCGATTAAAGCCGCCTCTCCGCAAACAGAAGTTTATGCTATTATTGATGCCGATGCCCGTCCCTTCAGTGACTGGCTAAGCTGTCTCGTCGCTCCTCTCACTGACGCCAATTCCAGGCTGGGGGTTGTTACGTCCGCAAGAATTTACCTTCCGGGGAAAGGGCTGGCCTCTCTGGTTCAAGTTTTATGGATTTTGATTTCTGCCATGTTTCTTGTGG
>Ga0209606_1005141_pt1 | contig 11549 bp, 8 predicted proteins | sample AD_UKC057_MetaG_FD_184412 | JGI IMG/M metagenome (GOLD analysis project Ga0209606, IMG submission 184412) | Active sludge microbial communities of municipal wastewater-treating anaerobic digesters from USA - AD_UKC057_MetaG (SPAdes) (version 2) | ecosystem: Engineered > Bioreactor > Anaerobic >...
AGAATATGAAGAATTAACACAAGAAGGTTATAGAGTTTTAGCTGTCGCGTATAAAAATACTAGTATTAACAGAATAGATAAAAATGAACATGATTTAGTATTTATTGGGTTAATATATTTAGAAGATCCTATACGTGAGAGTGCTAAAGATGCGATAAAAGAATGTTATAAAGCAGGTATTCGCCCTATTATAGTTACTGGAGATTATAGTTTAACAGCAAAATCAATTGCTAATAAAATAGGTTTAAATGTTGTTGACGGTGAAATTTTAGAAGGTAAAGATTTAGATAAAATGTCCGATTTTGAATTAAAACAGCAAGTGGAAAAATATAAGATATATGCACGTGTTACACCAGAACATAAATTAAAAATAGTAAAAGCCTGGCAACAAAAAGGTGAGGTTATTGCAATGACTGGAGATGGGATAAATGATTCGCCAGCTTTAAAACAGGCTGATATAGGAGTTGCTCTAGGTTCCGGAACAGAAGTGGCAAAAGAAGTTGCAGATTTAGTTTTACTATCTGATGATTTTTCTGTCATTGTAGCAGCAGTAGAAGAAGGTAGAGCAATAATAGATAATATTAGAAAGGTTATAACCTATCTTTTATCAGATAGCTTAACTGAAATGATACTAATCAGTGGTAGTGTATTATTTGGTTTTCCTATGCCAGTAACAGCAGCTCAAATACTTTGGGTTAATTTAATAGAAGACGGGTTCCCTAATATTGCTTTAGCTTTTGAGCCCAAAGAAGATAATTTAATGAATGAAAAACCGCAAAAGAAAGATTCACCTCTGCTTACAAAAGAGATGAGAATGATTATTTTTATAATTGGAATTTTAACAGATTTGATGCTATTAGGAATATTTTTATGGTTAGATAAAAAAGATACTAATATAGATCATGTAAGAACTATAATATTTGCAAGTTTGGCAGTTGACTCTCTATTTTATGTTTTTTCTTGTAAAAGTTTAAAAAAGAATTTATGGGAGATAAATATATTAAATAATAAACTTATTATTTTATCTTGGTTTATAGGTATAGTTGGATTATTAATTGCAATATATATTCCATTTTTTAATAATTTATTAAATACCATTCCTTTGGATTTCAATTCTTGGATTTTAGTTTTTATAGTCGGTCTAATTAACCTTGTATTAATAGAAGCTGTGAAATACTATTTTATAAGAAAGGGGAAATAAAGGTCGATTATAGATAATTAATAAAAATTATACGAAAAGCAAAAATATTTATAAAATATTTTTATTATCAAATAATAAAAATAAAACACAAAATATTGAGCAAAGCGTTCAATCAGAACCTAATCAACAGCCAGTAGTCAACAATGAAACGGATAACACTGAAGTAGAAATGGTTGATTGTGGGAAGTCAAAAGATCCATCTTGTTTTTTAATAACTATTTTAGTAATGGAAAATGATAAATGTCATTTTCAAAGAAAGATAGACGACACTCTATCTCTTGATTGTTGTTTCCCAAAAGGCACATTAAATATGGATACTCTTGGTCAAATGTTTGGGAATGATAAGGGGATGCAACAAATAGTTGATGAAGCTTGTACAATTCCAGGTTGGTAGTGAGATATATAAATTAAAAGAACTGCATAGATATGTAATGGCAGTTCTTTTTTATTTTAGATTTGCTTTTTTAAATACATAAAGCTATTATAAAATAAATAAATATTTTTCTTAATTTTATGGAAAAATATAAAGAATCTATTTTTTATAAAAATTTAAAAAATAAAGCTGTTCAATGTACTCTCTGCAATCATTATTGTTATATAGATAATAATTATTTTGGATTATGCAATGCGAGAAAAAATATAGAAGGTAAATTATATACTCTAACATATGGAAAGCCAGTTGCAATTAATATTGATCCTATAGAAAAGAAACCATTATTTCATTTTCTGCCAGGTAGCTTTGCTTTATCTATTGGAACATTTGGTTGTAATTTTAAATGTAAAAATTGTTTAAACTATGATATTAGCCAGGAAGAAAATATCGAAGAGAAAAATAAATATATAGAATATGTTCCTCCAGAACAAATAGTGAATCTTGCAATAAATAACAATTGTAAATCTATTGCTTATACATATAATGAGCCAACTATTTTTTCAGAATATGCTTTGGATATAATGAAAATAGCAAAAGAAAAAAATATAAAAAATATTTGGGTCAGTAATGGTTTTATGTCAAAAGAGTGTTTAGAAAAAATAATTCCATATCTTGATGCTACAAATATTGATATAAAATCTAGTGAGGAAGAATTTTATAAAAGTAATTGTAATGCAACTCTTAAACCAATACTAGAGAATTTAAAAATTTTAAAAAAGAATAATATACATATAGAAATAACCACATTAGTTATACCAACCTTGTCAGATAAAGAAAAAGTATTTACTGATATATCAAAGTTTATAATTGATAATTTAGGAGATAATACCCCATGGCATTTATCAAGATTTTCTCCAGAAATTTCTTGGAAATTAAAAGATTTAAAAGAAACAGATATAAAAACATTGGAATTAGGGTATAATATAGGTAAGAGACAAGGATTAAATTACATATACATAGGTAATATTTATGATACAGATATGGAAAATACATATTGTCCAAAATGTAATACAATTATAGTAAAAAGATTAGGGTATAATATAACAAGATTTGATATTAATGGCTATTGCCCACGATGTAAAGAAAAAATTTTTATTAATGAATAATAAAATTATGAAGAAAAAAACAATTATATTATTAATTATTTTATTGATAATATTAATTTTTTTAACTATATTTTTAATTTTAAAAAATATGAAAAAAGAAAATATAAGACCTATGCAATTTGCAGGGCAATTTTATCCATATAACAAAAATGATATAGCATCAAAAATAAATACATTTTTAAATAATATAAAATTAGAAAATAATTATAACAATATAAAAGCAATAATTGTGCCACATGCAGGATATGATTATAGTGGTCAAGTTGCTGCATATAGTTATAAAGCAATAGAAAATCAAAAAATAGATCGTGTATTTATAATTGCAAATTCTCATTCAGCATATTTTAATGGTGTTGTTATTGATGATAGAGATAAATGGAATGGCCCGTTTGGAGATGTAGAGGTTGATAAAGATATTATTAATAAAATAAAAAGTAATGATCTCAAGTATCAAAATAAAATATTTTTGAATAGCAATTATCATGATAACGAACACGCGCTTGAAGTACAAATACCATTTTTGCAGACTGTTATAAAAAATAAATTTACCATTGTCCCAATACTTTTTGGAAATACAAATCAAAGTGATTATAAAATATTAGCCGATTTTATAAAACAAAACTTAAGAGATAATGATCTAATTGTTGTCAGCTCTGATATGTCTCACTATCCAAGCTATGATGATGCTTATAAAATAGACAAAGAAAGCTTGGATATAGTTAAAGAAAAAGATATAGATAAACTAAATGAGCACGAAATTAGTGCTTTAAATTCTGTTGTTAATGAGCGTACTATTTTTTGTGGTATAGATAGTGTAAGAACAGTTTTAGATTTGGCAAATAATTTAAATTGGAATGTTGATATATTAAATTATGCAAATAGTGGTGATAGCTCTATTGGGACCAAAGATCAAGTAGTTGGATATTCAGCTGTTGTTTTTTATACCAACTCAGAACAAGCTTCCGTATCTTCTTCATTAGATTCCAATCAACAAAAAATTCTATTAAATATAGCAAAAGAATCAGTAGAAAATTATGTAAAAAATGGTAAAAAAATAAATTTTAATATAACAGATGAAAGATTAAATGAAATTCAAGGAGCTTTTGTAACTATCAATAAAAACGGACAATTGAGAGGATGTATAGGGCAGATAATTGGTGATAAGCCACTATGGGAAACTGTTCAAAATATGGCTATTGAAGCTTGTTCTAATGATTATAGATTCAATCCTATAACAGAAGATGAATTATCTAATTTGGAATATGAAGTAAGTGTATTATCTGTTCCTACAAAAATTAATAATTGGCAAGATATTAAATTAGGTGAACAAGGCGTCATAGTAAAGAATGGTTTAAAAACTGGAGTATTTTTACCACAAGTAGCAACAGAAACAGGTTGGGATTTAGAGACTTTTCTTTCAGAATTATGTTCTCAAAAAGCAGGGCTTCCCCCAGATTGTTATAAATCAGATAAAAATGTAGAATTGTATGTATTTACAGCGCAAGTATTTAGCTAGATAACAATAACAACACAAATATGAAACATCAAATTATTATTGTCCACGGAGGTGATTCATTCAACACATATAAAGAATATTTGCAGAATTTAAAAGAATCAAAAATAGATTTTAGTAGATTCAAGACTAAAGGTTGGAAAAGTTCATTAAATAAAAAATTAGGTAGAAATTTTGATGTTATATCTCCAAGTCTTCCAAACTCGGCTAATGCAAAATACATAGAATGGAAAATATATTTTGACAAATTAACACCATTTTTTGCTAATGATGTTATACTTTTAGGTCATTCTTTAGGTGCTATTTTCCTCTTAAAATATTTATCAACTAACAAATTAAATAAGGATATATTAGGTTTATTCTTAGTTTCTGCACCTTACCCATCAAAAAATATAAAGGAATTTTCATTTAAATTAAATGTAGAAAATATTGAAGCTCAATGTAAAAATATATTTATGTATCATAGCCAAGATGATATAGTGGTTGGTTATAGAGATTTTGAACAATATAAAATAAAAATGAGAAATGCAAAGTTTAGAACATTTAAACATAGGGGACATTTTAATCAATCATCTTTTCCTGAAATTATAAGAGATATAAAGAATATATCATGATAATTAAAGAAATAAAGTCTAAAACCATAATAGCAAAATCTAATTTACCTGGTACTGATTATGTTATTAATCCTTATGTTGGTTGTTCCAATGCGTGTATATATTGTTATGCTAGATTTATGAAAAAATTTACTAATCATAATGAAGACTGGGGTCAGTTTATTGATATTAAAATTAATTCTCCAGAATTAATACCAGATAGTGATGGGAAATATAAAGGAAAATCATTTTTTATGTCTTCCGTAACAGATCCATATCTTAAATTAGAAGAAAAATATAAAATTACTAGGCAGATTTTAGAACGATTAATAAATTGGGATATAGATCTATCAATACAAACGAAATCAAATTTAATATTAAGAGATATAGATATAATTAAAAAATTTAAAAATTGTAAAGTTGGCTTAACTCTAACAACAACTGATGACAATTTAAGAAAAGAAATAGAACCATTTGCTTCTAGTGTAGATAGTAGGATAAATGTTTTAAAAAAAATAAAAGAAAATCATATAAAAACATATGTTTTTATAGGACCAATAATGCCATATTTTTCTAATTGGAAAGATATTGTTATTAAAACAAATAATTATGTTGATTTTTATTATTTTGATCATCTAAATATTAAAGGAGAGATATGGTATTCGGTAGTAAAATGGTTAAAGAATAATCATTCAGAATATTTAAAAAATTATATATCAATATATAATACAAATAATAATTATTGGATAAATCTAAAAAAAGAAATAGAATTATTTTGTGCAGAAAATAATATTAATAAAATAATTTGTTTTTAATGCACCAAAATATTTTTTATATTCGTATAATAAATAGATTAACATATTCAGAGCAAAGCTGTTTTTAATTATTTATTTAATTATTAGCTCTGAATATTTAATCTATAAGATAAGATAAATTATAGAGAAGAAATAAAAGACTAGATTTATATCAAGTCTTTTTATTTTTCTAAAATAAAAAATAAAGGTATAATATTATAAACATAAATTAATATATGCTTTCATCTAAAGAATTTTGTAATATATCACCAGAGAAAATAGAGAAAATTTTGCATACAGATATTAAAAAGGGTTTGACTACTGTAAAGGTAGACGAATTTTTATCTATTTATGGTAAAAATGAAATTAAAAAACATAAAAATACTGCTTGGCATATTATTTTAAGGCAAATGAAATCTTCATTTGTTTATTTACTATTATTTGCAGCAATAATTTCTTTTGCTCTGCAACAATATTTTGATGCTTTTTTTATTATAATTTTTGTTTTGATAAATACAATTTTAGGATTTATACAAGAATATAAATCATCACAGACAGCGGAACTTCTTAATCAGCATCTTATATCTCAGTCTAAAGTAAAAAGAAATAATGAATATATTTTAATATCAACAACAGATATTGTGCCAGGAGATATAATAATGTTAGAAGCAGGAGATATTGTCCCTGCTGATATTAGAATAATAAGTCAAAATAATTTATATGTTGATGAATCAGTTTTAACTGGGGAATCTGTGGAAGTATTTAAAAAATCAAATACATTAAAAAATAGTGTAAAAGATATATTTGGAGCTAATAATATATGTTTTTCTGGAACATCAATTAAAAGTGGTATGTGTGAAGGCATAGTTATTAATACTGGTAAAAATACGGAAATAGGGAAAATAACTGATCAATCTTTAAATATAGAAGAACAAAGTATTTTAGAAAATGACTTGTCAAAAATAAGCAAATTTATTTTATTAATAGTTATATTTAGTTTATTGTTATCCATAACTATTAATTTAATTTTAAAAGGTACTGAAAATATTGTAGCTATTTTATTATTCGCAATATCACTTGCAGTTTCGGTTATACCAGAATCTTTATCAACTGTTGTTATTTTATCTTTATCAAGAGGCGCATATAAACTTTCTAAACATAATGTAATAGTAAAAAGAATTTCATCTGTCCAAGATATTGGCGCAATTGAGGTTTTATGTACTGACAAAACAGGGACTATTACAGAAAATATACTAAGAATAGAAGATATATATTCTAAAAATAGAAAAGAAACACTAAAATATTTAGCTTTAGCTTCATCTTTTAATATAGAAAAGAAAGATCCTAATAATTCTTTTGATATAGCAATATTCAATGAGATACCAGAAAAATATAAAGCTAAAATTTTTAATATAAAAAAAATAAAAAGTATACCATTTGATCCAGAGAGAAAAAAGAATTCAAAATTAGTATCTATAAATAACAAAAATATTTTAATATTGAGAGGAGCACCAGAAGAAATCTTAAAATCATGTAATATACCAGATAAAGAAAAAAATAAAATATTACAATTAGAAAATAAATATGGAGAGCACGGTAGAAGAACAATGGCAGTTGCAATAAAAGAAATGGATAAAAAAATATATTATTTAAGTGATGAATATAGCGGCTTTAAATTTTTAGGTATGATAAGTTTAGTCGACCCAATTAAAGAATCAACCTATGCAGCGATTAAGAAAGCAAAACAAAAACATATAGATATAAAAATTATTACAGGAGATAGTGGTGCAGTAGCTGGTACAGTAGCACACAAATTAGGGTTAGTTAATAAAAGTAGCAATGTGATACTCGGCAGTGATATTGATAATATGTCAGACAAAGAACTTGAGAAAAAAGTATTAAAATATAATATTTTTGCTAGATGTACCCCAATGCATAAATATAGAATAATAGAGGCAATAGAAAAAAATAAAAAAGTCGCATTTTTAGGGGAGGGAATGAATGATGCCCCAGCTCTTAAAGTGGCACATGTTGGAATAGTCGTAAATGATGCATCTGATATAGCTAGAGATTCTGCAGATATAATACTTTTAAATAAAAATTTAAATGTAATAATAGATGGGATAATATTAGGTAGGGAAACGTATGCTAATATTTCAAAATATATTAGAATAACTCTGTCATCTAATTTTGGAAATTTTTATGCAATAGTTTTTGCAAGTTTTTTTATTAAATTTTTACCAATGCTACCAATACAAATATTATTATTAAATTTATTATCTGATTTTCCACTGATTTCTATATCAACAGATAATGTTGACGACGAAGAGTTACAAAGACCATCTAAATTTATTTTAAAAGATTTTTTGCATTTTGCTAGTTTGCTAGGCATTATTAGCACAATGGCTGATTTAACTTTATTTTTTATATTTTTTAAAGAAGGTGAACAAGTTTTACAAACTGCATGGTTTATTGAAAGTGTAATAACAGAATTAGTTATAATATATTCTTTGAGAACAAAAAAGATATTTTATAAAGCGAAGAAAATGTCAAAAACTATGTATTATTTAATAATGGCATCTATATTATTAGCAATTTTAATTCCGTTATTTTTCAAAAATCAATTTGGATTTACGTCTTTATCATTAAACCATTATTTAATTTTGGCGTTATTAATAGGTACATATTTCATAATAAGTGAAGCAGTAAAATTAATATATTATAGAATTAAAAATTATGCCCATGCTACCTCATATAAAAATTGAGCTATTATAAAAATTATGTAAATGAGTACAAGTGAATAACCTTCATTTCTAGAAAACTCTTTATTTGTCTTATAAAATAAAATTATTAATATTGAAGAAATTATAGTTGTTATTAATAATAGTATATAAGAAAAATTTATATTTATTTTAAAATTATTAAATAAAGATAAAATACTTAATATAAAAATATTTGCCATTGCAGAACCTATAAGATGACTTAATGATAATTCTGAATCCTTATTTTTAAATGCCCTTAATACAACAGTTAACTCTGGTAAATTTGTTCCTATAGAAAACATAATTAATCCAATAAAAAATTTAGATATATTAAATTGGCTTAAAATTTTTATAGATAAATCTATAATTATATCCGAAGTTATTAATAATGTTATGATGGAGATGATTGATATTAATATTTCTTTTACTATTTCTTTTTTTGCGTTCTTTTTTAGAAAAATATTTTTTAAATCATTAGAGAAATCATTTTTTTTATTTAATATATTTAATTCATATTCATTTATATTGTTAGTTTTATTTATATAAAATACTATAGTAAAGTATAAGAATATAAAAAATATTCCATCATAAAAATTAAAATATCCTTTCAACCCAGTGATGATTCCAAGTAGTATAAATAAAAAACTTGGTAATATATTTTTTATATTTCCATCCGTTTTTATTTTTTTGTTTAATATTAAATCTATACCAAGCAATAAAGTAAATAATAAGATTATCCCACCAAATAAATTCCCGATGGATATTGATCCGATGTTATTCTTTATTGCATTTATCCCTACAAATAATTCTGGTGTTGTTGTTAATATTCCAAATATTATTCCGATTATATATTTATTTATTTTTAATTTTTCTGCTATCTTTTTTACATTAAATATTAGAGAATCCGCAGATTTTCCTAAAATAAAAAATAGAAAAAATATAATTAAAAGATAGAGAATCGTTAGCATATATTATTTATTAATTAATATAGGAATAAATGTATCATTCTAATATTTTGATCTTATATAATGTCCCTTGTTTATTTTTCCTATTAAGATTTATGATTCTAATGGCAAAATCATTAAGGAGATATAATGTCTAAACAATGATTTAATTTTAGGATATCATTAAACATACACTTATAGTTTAATGATATTGATACCATATTTAATTTAATAATATTATATGATATTATTTTAATATAATAAAGTAATCAATTTTATGACTAGAAAAAATATTATTATATTATCATCTATAATTTTTGTATTATTAATATTCTTTGTGTTTTTTATGCCGAGAGAAGATACTTGGATTTGTAAAAATGGGGAATGGATAAAACACGGAAATCCATCTATCCCCATGCCAGCAACATCTTGTGGAGAAAATAAAAATATAGGAGAAGGTAGGACATTGGTTTTATATAATTTTAGAAAAGGTGATATATTGCAGACAGGATATGTTATAGAAGGAAAAATAAAAGATAATTTTTTCTTTGAAGGGACTTTCCCTATATTTGTTGAAGACTTAAATGGGTATGGTTTAGGCAATTCTTTTGCACAATCAAAAACAGATTGGATGACATCTGATTATGTAGAGTTTGCAACAGAGCCTATTAATTTTGATAAAAAAGATAATAAAGAGGGTTATTTAATTTTCAAGAGAGATAATCCTTCTGGTCTATCAGAGAATGATAAAGAAATAAAAATAAAGGTGAGATTTTGAAATATATTTTTGAAAGAAATAAAAATGTAATTTCGTAAAATAAATATAATTAAGTTAATTTTTTACTATGAACAAAAAGAAAAAATTAGCTAGGAAAAAACATTCAAGAGCAAGGGGTAAGACAATATTAAATATAAGACAACGATAAATAAAATGATCCTAATTAGGATCATTTATTTTATGGTGGGCAGGGAGGGATTTGAACCCCCGTAGGCCATAGGCCGACAGATTTACAGTCTGTTGCGATTGACCACTCCGCCACCTACCCATGCTAATTAATAGCACAAAACTAATTATAACAAAATATAAAATTTTAGCAAGGTTTTTGATGGATGCCTTGTTAATGTTTACTAGTTATGAGAAAATATTATTATATTTGTTTTTAGGTGGCTTATGACATTAACTAAAAAAATAGCATACAATACAATTATCCAAGTTATAGGTAGAGTATTATCTATTTTTTTTGGTGTTGTAACAGTTGGTATAATTACAAGATATCTTGGTGTAGGTGGTTATGGTATGTATACAAAAGTTTTTACATTTTTTCAAATATTTGGGGTAATTTTAGATTTTGGTTTATATAATGTTACATTAAAATATATATCTCATGAAAATGATGAGCAAACAGAATTAATAGTTAATAGAATATTAACTTTAAGATTATTATTAAATTTAATTTTTTTAATAGTTCCATTTTTTTCTTTGTTATTAAATTATGAGCCAATAGTAAAACAAAGCATATTTATACTTTCTCTTTCATATTTAATATCTAGCATCCCACAGATTTTATCAGTTGTATTACAAAAGAAATTAAATACTACCCCAATAATATTAGGCGAATGCATTTCTAGATTAATTTATTTAATATTAGTTTTTGTAATTTATAAATCAGGTCTTGGTCTAATAGAAATAATGATTGCTAATATTATCATTACGATTGTTAATGTTCTAATAGTATATTTTGGGGCAAAAAAATATATAAAAATATACCTAATCGTTGACTGGCCATTTTTTAAAGAAGTTCTAAAAAATTGTTGGCCTTTTGCTCTGTCTATAATATTTAATCTCATATATTTTAGAGCAGATACATTTCTATTAACAATATTAAAATCAAATGAAGATGTGGGAATATTTAGTGCAGCATATAAAGTATTAGAAATTTATATATCAATTCCATCTTTATTTGTTAATTTAATTCTACCAATATTAGATTCTGATTATAAAAATAATGATCTAGATAGATTTAATAGAATAGTCCAAAAAACATTTGATTTCTTTTTAATTGTAATTATACCTATTATAGTAGGTGGATTTTTATTATCTGATAATATTATGACTCTTCTTGCAGGTAATAGTTTTGCAGATTCTGGTCCTGTACTTGCTGTATTGTGTGTAGTAATGGGGATTATAACAATGAGTGCTTTA
>Ga0209606_1005151_pt1 | contig 11526 bp, 9 predicted proteins | sample AD_UKC057_MetaG_FD_184412 | JGI IMG/M metagenome (GOLD analysis project Ga0209606, IMG submission 184412) | Active sludge microbial communities of municipal wastewater-treating anaerobic digesters from USA - AD_UKC057_MetaG (SPAdes) (version 2) | ecosystem: Engineered > Bioreactor > Anaerobic >...
GGTTAAAAGCTCAATTTTCGAAACAGGGATGAGCATGTTTTACACATACATCATTCTGTTTTTTGGCTTTATCATTTTCAGCGTATCCAAATTTGGAGGTACGCAGGCATTGGGAATACTCGTTTCATTAGCACTTTTTGTTGCGATGATATCGAACCTGATAATTTTACCGGCATTATTATTATCTTTAGAAAAATTTTATGACCGCAGAACTTTCAGCGAGCCGCCCATTGCCATTCTTGATGAAGAGATAGTAAACGACCCGGCTGAAGAAGCCTGCATTGAAGATGAAGACGAAAATATTAATAAAGAAAATTAAGTTTATTTATTATGTATACCTCCCAATCGCGCCATTCGTTTAAAAGAAAAATCCTGATTACCGGTGGTTCCGGCTTTATTGGATCGGCCCTTGCCGAAAAACTGGCTTCCGACAACGAAAATCTGGTGGTTGTTGTCGACGACCTTTCGACCGGAAATATCGGTAAACTGCCTGCAAATTCCGAGAATCTCAGGTTTATAAAATGCGATGTAAACGAGTATAAGGACATTGTCGAAGTGATGCTCTCGTATCAGTTTCATTATGTGTTTCACTACGCTGCCGTGGTGGGTGTGCAACGCACGCAGGACCATCCGGTGAACGTTTTAAAAGACATCCGGGGCCTCGAAAATATTTTACGTATTAGTAAAAATACGGGCGTGAAAAGGGTATTTTATGCCTCGTCTTCCGAAGTGTATGGCGAACCTGTTGAGATTCCGCAAAATGCCCATACTACTCCATTGAATTCCCGCTTGCCGTATGCCATTGTTAAGAATCTGGGTGAAGCCTACTTACGGTCGTATCATAAGGAATACGATTTAAATTTCACCATCTTCAGGTTCTTCAATACCTACGGACCAAAACAAAGTAAGGATTTTGTAATTTCGAAATTCATTTACTATGCACTCAACAATCAGGATATCACCATTTTTGGCGATGGTATGCAAACCCGTACTTTCTGCTTTATCGACGATAATATTGAAGCTTGCGTGAAAATTGCCAGCCAGGATTTGCACATTAACGATGTGATTAATATTGGCAACGATCACGAAACGACCATTCTCGATCTGGCAAAAACGGTAATTCAAATTACCGGTTCTTCATCGAAGATTGTTCATTTGCCTCCTTTGCCTGAAGGAGATATGACGCGTCGCTGCCCCGATAACCAAATCATGCGCAATGTGCTTGGGCGCCCGCTGTTAAGTCTTGAAGACGGAATTAAAGCAATCCTCAGCAAGGGTTTGTTCGAACTCAACGGCCAGCACTGATGCACAGTTTTACAGCCTTGCACGACATCGTAAACGACTATTTTGTAAATTATAAATGCAAAAAAAGTCCAGAAAACCTGTATGCTCCCGTAGAATATGCCTTGTCGGTGGGAGGAAAACGCATTCGCCCCATTCTTGTGCTTATGGCTTGCGAGATGTTTCAGGATGATTGTAAAAATGCCGTTGATGCCGCTGCCGGAATCGAAATTTTTCACAATTTCACCTTGTTGCACGACGACATCATGGATCACGCCCAGATGCGCAGGGGTATGCCCACGGTTCATGCGCGATGGAATAAAAATATTGCCCTGCTCTCGGGCGATGCCATGTCGATAATTGCCTATCAGCACATTGCCCGAATCCCTGAACGTGCAAGCGAATGCCTCGAAGTATTTAGCGACACTGCATTGAAAATTTGCGAAGGACAACAAATTGACATGGATTTCGAAACCCGCGACAATGTTGGTCTCGAAGATTACATCGAGATGATACGTCTTAAAACGGGAGTACTGATTGCCTGCAGTCTGAAAATTGGAGCTATAGCCGGAGGGGCTTCCTCCGAAATGGCTGACCGCATGTATAGCATCGGGATAAATCTAGGCCTGGCATTTCAGCTACAGGACGACTATCTGGATGTTTTTGGTAATCCTGACGTGTTTGGGAAAAACATCGGCGGAGATATTGTGGCAAACAAAAAAACCTACCTGTTGGTGTCGGCTTTGCAGAAAGCTGACGGAGAAACCCTTGTACAACTGAAATCGTGGCTGAGCAATACGTGCTGTGAGCCGGAGGGGAAAATTCATGCCGTAAGTGCTATCTATAAAAAACTGGGTGTTGACGAGAACTGCCGACTGACTATTGCATATTATTTCGCTCAGGCTTACGAAAGTTTGCGGCTATTGCCCTTAGAAAGCGAGCGGAAAGAAGTGCTTATATCACTGATATCAAAGCTTGAACACAGGAATTATTAGGCGATTGCAAATAATCTTCATTTTTTTTGGATTTTTATTACCACTATTCATAAAGAGAAAATTTTATTTTACATTTGTTTGATTCATAAAAAACAACAATATGGCGCAAATAGTTGGTGAAATTGTACAGGTTATCGGCCCGGTGGTGGATATCAGTTTTGACCGCAGTGGTTCTGAATTGCCCAAAATTTTTGATGCCCTCGAAATCAAACGAGACGATGGCAGTATTCTTATTGTTGAATGTCAGCAGCACATTGGTGAACACACCATCCGTGCTATTGCAATGGACAGCACCGACGGGCTGTCGCGCGGCACAAAAGCCTATGCCACCGGTGGTGTTATCCGTATGCCGATTGGCGATCAGGTAAAAGGCCGTCTTATGAATGTGGTAGGCAATACGATTGATGGTATGGAAACACTTGATAATGCCGATGGATACCCCATTCACCGTGACCCTCCGAAATTTCAGCAATTAACCACGACTTCTGAAGTGTTGTTTACCGGTATTAAGGTAATCGACCTGATTGAACCCTATGCCAAAGGGGGTAAAATTGGTCTGTTCGGTGGTGCCGGCGTAGGTAAAACCGTATTGATTCAGGAACTTATCAATAATATCGCAGTAGGTTACGACGGCCTATCGGTATTTGCCGGTGTGGGCGAACGTACGCGCGAAGGGAACGATCTGCTGCGCGAAATGATTGGTGCCGATATTGTGAAATATGGAGCCGAATTCAAGGAATCGATGGAATCGGGTAGTTGGGATTTGAGCAAAGTGGACAAGGAAGCCATTAAGGATTCGAAGCTTTCGATGGTGTTCGGCCAAATGAACGAACCTCCCGGTGCTCGTGCCCGTGTTGCTTTGTCGGGTCTTACCATTGCTGAAAGTTTCCGCGATGGCGACGAAAAAAGCGGAGGCCGCGATATTTTATTCTTTGTCGATAATATTTTCCGTTTTACACAGGCCGGCTCCGAAGTTTCGGCATTGCTGGGCCGTATGCCTTCGGCAGTGGGTTATCAACCTACACTGGCTACCGAAATGGGCGAAATGCAGGAGCGTATTACGAGTACCAAGCATGGTTCGATTACTTCGGTTCAGGCGGTTTATGTGCCTGCCGACGACCTTACCGACCCGGCTCCCGCCACTACCTTTGCTCACCTGGATGCCACTACGGTATTGAGCCGAAAAATTGCCGGGCTGGGTATTTACCCTGCCGTTGACCCGCTCGATTCCTCGTCGCGTATTCTTACCCCTGAGGTGGTAGGGCAGGATCACTACGATACCGCACAACGTGTTATTCAGATTTTACAGCGATATACCGAACTACAGGACATTATTGCCATTTTGGGTATGGACGAACTTTCGGAAGACGATAAAATTATTGTACATCGTGCCCGTAGGGTACAACGCTTCCTGTCGCAACCTTTCCACGTAGCAGAGGCATTTACCAATATCCCGGGTGCTTTTGTGAAAATCGAAGACACCATCAAGGGCTTTAAGATGATTCTCGATGGCGATGTGGATAAATATCCCGAAAATGCATTCCTGCTGGTGGGAACCATCGAAGAAGCCATTGCCAAAGGTGAAAAGATGATTGCTGAAGCACAAGAATAATGGCTATGAAACTTACCATATTATCCCCCGACAAAACACTTTTTGCGGGTGAAGCCAGTCTGATTGAAGTTCCCGGTACCAAAGGACGCTTCCAGATGCTGGTGAACCATGCCCCGGTGGTATCGACCCTTCAGGCCGGTACCATCAGGCTTGTTACCGAAAACGAAGGCGAAAAATTCTTCGAAATTCAAGGCGGAGTAATCGAGAACCACGAAAACACCACGGTTATTTTGGCTGAAGTGTAAACGGTGTTTTTTTATCACAACAAATTTTACCCGAACCGATTAAACCATCACATTGGTTTTTCATCAAAAGTCTTTATTTAAAATTCTTATGAAAAAATTTATTATTGCATGCGGTCTGTTGATTTTTGTTTTTACAAACCTGCACTTGTCGGCACAGGAGGGAAACCGGGGCGGGCGCGACATGCCTGCCGATGGAACAATATCGGGTCAGGTGGTTGATGCAAAAACAAAACAGCCGGTTGAGTACGCAAACATCAGCATTTACTCGGTGCGTGATTCGAGTCTGGTTACCGGTGGTATTACCAATAAAAAAGGCTTTTTTACGATTACGGGTGTGCGATACGGACGTTATTACGGGATTGCTGAGTTTATTGGCTATACCAAATTTAAGATTGGCAATTTTGTGGTGAAACCCGATAGCAAAGATGTAAATCTGGGTGAAATAAAACTTGATATCACTGTCGAAATGCTCGATGAGGCTGTGGTGGAAGCCGAAAATGCACGCGTTGAATATAAACTCGACCGCAAGGTGATTACACCCGACAAAGACCTGAATGCAGCGGGTGGAACAGCGGTTGATGTCCTTGAAAATACTCCATCGGTACAAACCGATATTGATGGTAACGTAAGTATCAGAGGAAGCAGTAATTTTTTAGTAATGATTGATGGCCGTCCCAGTCCCATTCAGGGAAGCGAAGCTTTACAGCAGATACCGGCCGGAACCATACAAAGCATCGAGATAATAACCAACCCTTCGGCTAAGTATGACCCTGACGGTGTGGGCGGTATTATTAATGTTATCCTGAAAAAAGACAAACGGCAGGGAATAAATGGGTTGTTTTCCGCTTCATACGGGTCGTTCAATACCCTGGGAGGCGACTTTCTGGTGAATATGCGGACTACCAATTTTAATTTTTTTGTAGGAGGGAATTATAATGACCGACAGAATAAGGGTAGCAGTTACGGTTTGCAAAAAACCTATGTGACCGACACGCTTACAGTCGAAACTGTATCGTCGCGCAACAGGGGACGTACTGATGGAAAGTTGCGGGCCGGATTCGATTATTTTATTAACCCCAATAATGTACTTACCTTTTCGGGATATGTCGGGCTGGATGGCATGAACAGCGGATCGACCGACTCAATTGAGTCGTATTGGATACGAGAAGGAATTACCGACGACTACCTGAAATATTATAATGTCAATGACTCAAAACACGAAGGCTTGTATTATTCGACCGACCTGAATTATCAGCATAAATTTAAAAAGCAGGGACACGAGATTACTGCATACGCCTATTATGATTTTGATAACGATGATGAAAACAACCATTACACCCAGTATATTGTTGCCGGAAGTCCCGATGAATATCGTACGCTCGAAATTTCGGAAACACAAAACCTGAGGGGACAGGTCGATTATATCCTGCCTTTGTTCAGTGCCGGTAAACTCGAAGCGGGATATCAGGTGAAGCAACGTTGGAGCAGCAACGATTATCACTATCAGTTGTTTGACGACAGCCAATGGACTGACAGCCTGCAAAACGATTATGTTTTTAATCAGAACATACAATCGGGTTATGTTACTTTTTCGAATGAAACCGGTAAGTTCGGGTATATGTTGGGTGTACGAAGCGAATATACATCGCGCTTTTTCGATCAGGATGAAGTGCTGGTGCCGGTGAATACCCATTTTACCGATTTTAATATTTTCCCGACCTTGCATTTGTCGTATAAACTGCCGTGGGATATGCAGGCGATGAGCAGTTACAGCCGCAGGGTAAACCGGCCGATGAACTATTTCCTCGACCCGTATCCCGAAGTTACCGATGCCTATAATATCCGCCAGGGAAACCCAATGCTTGAACCCGAATATACCGATGCCATAGAACTAAACCTTCAGAAAAGGTTTAAGAGCAATTTTGTATCGCTTGAAGCATTTTGCCGGCGTACTACCAATAAATTCGAAAGGGTAAAAGTGGTCAGTACCGATAACCCCGAAATTATGATCAGTACTTTCGAAAATATCGGGAAAGATTTGTCGGCAGGTCTCGAACTCACTACCAATGTTAACCTTACTCAATGGTGGAATATGAACCTGAGCGGTGATGGATATTATTACGAGATTATTGCAGAATCGGGAACCAATTCGGCCAGTAACAATACCTTTACCTGGGGCGCGCGCATGAACAATACATTTAAAATTAAGAAAACAGGAACCAGTTTTCAGCTGAGTGGTTTTATAAGGGGTAACAGCATAACCTCGCAAGGTACCAGTAAAGGCATGGGCATGGTTAGCGTGGGTTTCCGTCAGGATTTTATGAAGAATAAACTATCGCTTACATTTAACCTGCGCGATATTTTTGGAACCATGGGTCACGAAGAACTGCAGGAAACGGCACAGTTCTATTCGTTTAACTCGATGAAGCGCAAGTCGCCCACCTTTAATATTACAGTAACCTACCGGCTGAATGATTATAACCGCAGAAAAGATAAAAGCGGCGACCGCGAAGGCGAAGGCGGCGATGAAATGTAAACACGCTGGGTTACACAGCAACTTGACTATAGATAGAAATGGACACCTCGGAAGCCTCAGGTTAGGAATTGACAGATTATTGCAAGGTGTATGGGTGTTGATAATTTGGCCAGTCCCTGATGATCTGCGGAATGCAATGACAGGAAAAAATTGAATTGAAAAAATATTTCAGCCTTTTGAATAATTTACGTAGTAAAAATTTGTAACTTGGTGGCAATAATTTCTTTCCGAAATTCATTTTTATGATTAAGATACACCTTTTGATGTTGACTATGTTCATCGGGTTGTCGTTACATTCCCAAAATCAACATGAACCTGATCCTGGTAAATCCGTAAATACAGATTCTACCACTGAGTCTGATGCCCAAAAATATCCTGCATTTTTGGAAGAATACGCTGTTGACGCAGAATTGTCCGATGCCAGAATCAACTTTTTTTCGGTAAATACGGTATATGGCTCAACCGGTTTTTTCGGCAGTATACCCTGCTATATGCTGTGTGATCAAATGTTACCTGTGTCATTCTCAGGAATTATCAAAAATCAGGGTTCCGACGAAATTAATACGGTTCTTTCGGTTCGTGTAATCAGGGATTTCACCGACGAAATATACGAAGGTACCAGCAGCAGCATAACACTTGAATCAGGAATGTCTGATACCTTACATACAGGCGATCCATATTTCGGATTTAACCCGGAAAACCCTGTCAGCTACAGTGTTTTTACTTTCGAAATATCAGCAAGTACTGTGGGTGGCACCGATGGTAACCCCGAGAATGATAAACGGGTGTATCAAACTGCGCTGGATCAATCGGTGTACGCCCGCGACAACCAGCACATTACGGGGCAATGGAGTACGTGTTCTTACGAAGGTCAATCAAATAATGGAGACCAGATTGGTGTGATTTATCCGTTTTTCAAAAGCAGTAAAATTCAAAGTGCCGAAATATTTATTGGTGCTGAAACAGACCCGGGAACAGACTTTATAGCACATTTGTACACCCGTTCAGGGCTTGAAAATGAATTTGTGCTATTGACAAGCAGTGCGTTAATCAATATTGGCGATGCTTCAGAAACAGCGACAATGCTTACCGTATATTTTCAGGATGAAGCGCTGATTCCGGTACTGCCGGGTGATATTACCGAAGTAATGGTTTCGGTTGAATATTTTCTGAATAATCCCGGAAACGGGTTCTTTATTGGTGTAGACAGTACGGCTCCGACATCGGGCAACGAAACCATGATGTTTTTTTCTTCTGGCAATGTTTGGACTACGTTGAATGAAAATTTTGTGCCTTTTATGAGGTTGGTTACCGAATCCTACAACTGCGATATTCCGTTTGACTTAGGTGACGATATAAGTTATTGTGGAAGTAGTGTTACCCTGGATGCAGGAGACGGGTTTTATGCCTACGAATGGAACGGTGTGTCGGGTGGTCGCTATTTAGAGGTTACTGCCGATGCATCGTATGAGGTGCTTGTTACCGATTTTTATGGATGCACTGCCAGCGACTTGATTGAGGTAAGTCTGTACGAAATTCCTGTTCCCGAAATGAGTATGACTCAGGTCAGTGGCAACGGTGTTGCCGATGGAACAGCCAGCGTAAGCGTGACATCGGGAACGGCTGATTTCGGATACTCATGGAGCAATATGGAAACGGGTACTACCATAGTGAATCTGCCTGCCGGAGAATACTGCGTTACAGTGACTGATGCCAACGGTTGTACAGCATCCGGCTGTATTGTTGTTTCAGTTACCAATGTGAACCCGCTTGTTGCCGTGTACTCCCTGCGTGCTTTTCCAATACCTGCAGGTGACCTGATCGCTGTTAATCATGGATCTGATTGCTCGGACATTCGCCTTGTAGATGCCCGTGGCCGAATATATTTCGAATCGAAAACGATAGACAATTCAACCCTGATTGATGTCTCGGATTTGAGTCCCGGATTGTATTTAATTCAATGCACGACCTTACGAGGAACGATTTCGTTGCAGGTGATAATTGAATAAAATCGATATGCCATAAGAGTATCCGGCTTGGATTGCAGTTTCCGCTCAACGGTTTACCTTTCCTGTAAAATTGTAAATATCTTTTTGAAAAATTGATTTTTAGTCAGTGGATTGGTTTTGTAATAAGACTTATATTTAGGCTTTTAAATAAAACGCATGAAGGCTTATCTCGATTTACTCAGCCATGTGATGGATCAGGGCGTTGCAAAAACCGACAGAACAGGTACGGGCACCATCAGTGTGTTTGGCTATCAGATGCGCTTTAATCTGGGCGAAGGCTTTCCGTTGCTCACCACCAAGAAGCTGCATCTGAAGTCGATTATTTACGAATTACTCTGGTTTTTGCGAGGTGATACCAACATCAAGTACCTGAAAGATCATGGTGTGAGTATCTGGGACGAGTGGGCCGCTGCCGATGGTGAACTGGGTCCGGTATACGGACACCAGTGGCGTTCGTGGCAGGCTGCCAACGGGCAGACCATCGACCAGATATCGCAGGTTATTAACTCACTGAAGAACAACCCCGATTCTCGGCGCCATATTGTGAGTGCCTGGAATGTGGGTGAACTTGACCAGATGGCGCTCCCGCCATGCCATGCCCTGTTTCAGTTTTATGTGGCCGACGGCAAGCTTTCGTGCCAGCTGTATCAGCGCAGTGCTGATATCTTTATCGGGGTGCCGTTTAATATTGCCTCCTATGCTATTCTGACCCACATGGTAGCACATGTTTGCGGTTACGAACCCGGCGACTTTGTGCATACCCTGGGCGATGCCCATATTTATAGCAACCATCTTGAACAGGTAAAGCTGCAGCTCACGCGCGAACCCCGGCCTTTGCCAGGTCTGCTGATTAAAAACCGGCGCGAAGATATTTTCAGCTTTCAATTTGAGGATTTCGAAATTATTAACTACGACCCGCACCCTCACATTAAGGGTGCTATTGCCGTTTAACCAAGTCATTGAAGTATGCCATTCTCGATAATTGTAGCCATAGGCGAAAACAACGAAATAGGATTAAACAACGATTTGCTATGGCATTTGCCCGGCGATCTGAAACGCTTTAAAGCCATTACCACCGGCCATGCCGTTATCATGGGTAAACGTACCTACGAATCGTTGCCGAAGCGCCCCTTGCCAAACCGCCGAAATATTGTGCTTAGCGACGACTGTACCGATTGCTTCGAAGGAGCCGAAACTGCAGGCTCTATCGAAGCTGTGATTGCGCTGTGTGAACCTGAGGCCGAGAATTTTGTTATTGGAGGAGGAATGGTGTATAAGCAGTTTTTGCCGATGGCCGACAAATTGTATCTTACCAGGGTGCACCACAGCTACGAAGCTGATGTGTTTTTTCCGGAAATCGACCCGGATGAATGGGTGTTGGTGGATGAGGAAAGCCACCGCGACAATGAACCCGCTTTTACCTATCAGATATTAACCCGAAAAACGAAATAACATGAGAACAATTGTAATTATCAGCCTATTGGCTGCTGCGTTTTTTACGGCATGTACCGTGGAACGCGAAAAACCGCCCACACCCGAAGAAACCGTGAGGGCTATGCAGGAATATATCATGGTGTCGAAAATTTTCTCTGATTCGTTCGATGAGGCGAGCGATGCCGGTAAAGAGTCGGACGAACAACTGGAAGGAAAGAAAGGCCCGAAGTCCGATTTTCCGATTATCACCATTGAACCTTTCGATTTGGTTACGTGGCCTAAAACTATTACTGCCGACTATGGTACCACCAACTACCTGTGTCTCGACGGACGCTACCGCCGTGGTAAGATAGTGATTACCGCCAGCGATTTCTATCGTAACGAAGGGGCAGAATATGTGGTGAACTTCGAGAATTATTACCAGAACGACCATAAGGTGGAAGGTACGCAAAAAGTGACCAATTCGGGGCGTAATAACGATGGTTTTCTGGTATATGGTGTGGTAATCACCAACGGAAAAATCACTACCCCTGAATCAAAAGTCGTGTATTTCAACCAAAATTCGACACGCACCTGGACCGAAGGGGAATCTACGGTGATTCAGCCCTGCGACGATGTGTATCTGATAGCGGGCACGCAGGATGGTGTCAGCTCCGACAGCATTCACTATACGATAACTGTACCTGAGGATTTAAATGTGCTGGTGTGCTGCAAGTGGGTGCGCTCGGGAATTCTGAACATCAATATTGAGGAATTGCCCACAATTAGCATTGATTATGGCGAAACCAATTGCGACAACCAGGCCACGATTAGCTTCGGAGGAAATACCTATCCGGTGAATATGGAGTAGCAACCGTTTGTTTTAGTTGTTGTTTTTGTACCTGTCCTTTAATTGCGTTAAAATACAATGGCGAAGTTTTGGCTTTTAATTCTAGTGATGCCGCTAATTTTTACCGGTACACTGAGTGCACAGAAGAAGTTTTGTTTTATTGTGTTTGATGGCGAAAGCGGACTGGTTATTAACGATGCCACGGTGCAGGTAACGGGTAAACGCAACAAACTGCTAATGCCTGAGCAGGGTGTATTTTCCACACGACGTATTTCTGCGCGTGACGAAATTCATGTCACGAGAAATGACTTCATTACTAAGAGCCTCAAGCGCATTGATTTGGCGAAAAGGGGTGATACGCTGCGGGTATATCTGATACCTAACGAGATGGAAATGCTGAAACGCTTCGATTCGGTTCGGAATGTCATACTGGCCTCACCGCTGAGCGATACACTATATACTGAGAGCATGCAATCGCTTGATGCGCTGGTGCTTTCGCAGATTGATTTCTGTCCGGCGTTGGTGTATCATGGCTGTGAGAGCCTGTGCGGCTGGGGACGCAGCTTTTCAATGTTTTTTATTTTT
>Ga0209606_1005161_pt1 | contig 11509 bp, 11 predicted proteins | sample AD_UKC057_MetaG_FD_184412 | JGI IMG/M metagenome (GOLD analysis project Ga0209606, IMG submission 184412) | Active sludge microbial communities of municipal wastewater-treating anaerobic digesters from USA - AD_UKC057_MetaG (SPAdes) (version 2) | ecosystem: Engineered > Bioreactor > Anaerobic >...
TGTGATCTCAACTACAATGAAGAAGCAATTTGTTCAGTTGTACCTAACGCAAAGGGTATTTCGCCCGACGAATATTTTAACGATGCGTTAATGTTTCACGAAAAAGATAGAATCCAACCAGGTGATTGGATTCTATGTTGGCATTGCCGCGATGATGGTTATCCACGTAAAAATTGCGAAATATATTGGTTTCATGTTCACCATGTCGTACCTCATGGTATTTATGATGATAATTATAATAAATTAGTTGGTCAGGCGGAAAATCTGAAATGTCCCCCGCCTCCTTTTTTCCTAGACCCACATACGAAGAGTCTAATTCGTGATGCGCTTTCCTCGAATAAATTCCCTGAACTTCTTGCACTTGATGATGAAATATGGCGACTTACTCGAGCCGACAAAGTGGTACCTAAATTTCTAGAGCATCTTCGAAAGAAAGCGAGACAGGGAAAACGTTGATTTAAATCGCGTTTAACAAATATTAACAAATATTAGAGAATTTTTTCAAAACTCTTAATAAATTACGATAAACTTTTGGAATTACAAAATGAATGACAATAACAATTTCTTTCAAGCATACTCTAAACTTAAAAGCGAATTGCTAGATGCTATAGATAATAGTGCAAATGAAATATCCGCAGCAAAACAATCCTCAGATTTAATTGAACATGCATTCCCGCTGGAATTGGCGAAAGAAATCGTACGGGAATACGAGATTGGACAGAAGAAAAAAGTAGAAGAAGGCGATGATTTAGCGATTGAATTTACAGATGAGAAATTTCAGTCATGGTTAACAACATTAAAAAAACAATATCATGATCGAATAAAAGCTTTAAATTTTGAACTGCAACCCAATGATCCTATTTTCTGTAAGGTCGATGCTTTTTCTCCGATCGAATGGGGTTTAAAAGAAGTACCACACACCAAGATGCTTGCGTTTTTTCTTCATCCTGAGAGGGAACATGGTCTTAAAAAATTACCGATGGGTTTCTTTTTCGCGGCTTTAAAAAATCAAGAAATAGGGATTGAGGTGGGAAATTATCATGAGATTGATCCCCTTAAAATTGAATCTGAAAAATGTATACCAATCAAGGGAAAAGAAGATCGCCGAATTGATATTTTTATTCATATGCAAAAACCGGAATGCCGTGTTTTAATCGAAGGGAAAATTAATGCTAAGCAAGGTGTGGATCAGTTGTCTGATTATGCAGAATGGTTAAAACCTAATGAGGACGATAGATTAATTTATTTGACCCCCTATGGCATATTAAATGAAGAACTAGAAGACCCATGGCAAGGACTGACTTGGAAGGATGTGGCATTAGCTTTTTGTGCCTTGGTTAATTATTGTGAAACCAATCAGGCTGAAAAAGAAAAAATCAGCCATGATGGGTTCGAATTATTACGCCTTTGGACAAGCACCCTTTTGCATCATGTATGTGAGATACCCGTTTTGGATTACAAAGGCCAACTTGATTCTCTGTTGCAGGCAATAGCCTATTCGGCACATTTAAGGAACGTGCAACGTATCTTGGAAGAATATAAAGGAGAGAAAAATGCAAATCAGCAAATTACTTGAGATCGCTACCGCTAAATATGAAGATTTCTACCAGATCTACGAAGCGAAAAAAGATGAAGATGCTTGGAAAGACATACAAATAGAGCATACGGAAAAAGAAAAAATTGTGAAAGCTGTAGAGCTCGTTGACGAACAGACTTATGAATTGATGGTGCCGCCTCTTAAAAGACTAAAATCCATATCGAATAAATATAAACCATCCCATGAGAACCAAAAAAATTGTGATTTTGAAAATCCCTATTCAATCTTAAACATGAAGATATCATCTCCAAAAATGAAAAGCTATGCTTGGTTTGGTGTATATTACGAGTATCTTTCCAAAGGACGACCATGGGGTTTAGGTGCTTTTATGTCAATAACTGGACTGTCAGATATGACTTCACTATCCGATAAGCGGAAAGATTTGGAAAATCAACTTCAGCAGGAAATTAGTGGCAGCGAATGGGCAACTACAGAGGAAATGCGAATACATTGGGAAAATATCGGAATATCAAAAGATGAAATTCAGGAAGAAATTGAAGAAGGAGGCATGCTCAGACTTAAACAACCACTCGAATTAACAGCAGGAAAAAAAATCTCTGAAATCAATGAACGTATTTTTGAAATTGGAAAACGTTCCTTTATCCAGAAGATACCGGAATTAAAAGCATTCTGGAAAAATAATTTTCGGTAGGTTGCCTGATGAAATGAAACAGCTTCATGCCCATTATTGGTATTCCAGTCAGCTTATTGGAGCTATAAACAAAAGTTGTGTTTAGGAAGATAGGTGGTGTATCCATCGGTTGATTGTTTCCCGACAGTCAAAACCGACCACAAAAATGGAAAAGATACACGCACCATGAGGAAAGATAACGTAATAGAAGTAAATAAGCCAGAGACTTCTATAGAGGATTCTTTAACAGAGATTTTACGCCATGGTGCCAGAAGTTTTCTGGCACAGTCATTGGAAGTCGAGATGGGGACGGTTTTAAATCAATACAAAGAGTTGAAGGGGGCACAGGGGGACGTTGTCAATGTCCTTAATTTACTACTGATTTTAATCAAGGATTGAAGAGGCATAGACGCAGGTAATATCTATTTGACATATTTCCACTACATTGGTATCAATATGTCATGAAAGTAGCGGAAAAAGACAATGTCGTTCAGGGTATGCTGGATGATGAATATGTGCGCTGTCTGGACGTTATCAAGACGCTCCAGGCAAAGATGGAATCGTATCCAAAAGGCGCCCTCAATATCCGCCGGAAAAAAATAAAGGATAAAGAATACATTTATTATTATCTGGTCTGGCGGGAAGGACAGGATGTTATCAATCGGCATGTTGCCGCGGATAACCTGCCCGAACTTCAAAAACAGATTGCTGATCGCGATAAACTTCGAAATGAAATTCTTGCTTATAAAGAGCGTCTTGCCTATCTGAAAAAGCTGCTGAATAAATCCGTTCCGGGGAAGAAGCATGACTAAAAGCCTTCCCGACAATCTCTTTCCTGAAAGGATCAGGAATCTTATTTGCGCGATAAGCAAAGCCGGATTCTTTGATCGGTCTGCTTTAATCGGAAGCTGGTTAATGCCGATATATCAGGAACTCTATGGCACCAGGTATGTTTTGCGAACCATGGACATTGATTTTGCTGTGCACATTGCTCATACAAAAATTGCACCGCGGGCCGATCTCAATCAATGCATAACCGATTTAGGATTTGTGGACTATTTCACCGCTGACGGAATGCAAAGATTTACCGGCGGCGGTTACGAGGTGGAATTTATCGGACAAAGAGCCGGAGGCCGAGACAAAGGCTTCCTTTCTGTTCCGGAATGGCACCTGACGGCCATGCCGCTTCCATTCATCAATATTCTCATTGATTATTCGACAACGACGATGCTTTGTGACTTTTCAATTCGCTTCCCTGTGCCTGAAGCATTCTTTATTCATAAGCTTATCACGGCCCAGAAACGTTTATCCGACAACAAACGAATGAAGGATATTGAACAATGTTCAGTCATTGCAAAGATTATCAATGATGACCGATTGCAACAGATCATCCACAACCAGCGCTTCAGCAAAGCGACTAAAAAATACATTGCACTATCATGCGCCGCTATCGAATTTCCGCTACATCGAATTGGAATGTAACCGGCAGTAGTGGAAATTATCAAGTCATATCAAATCTCTATCCTATCTTCTTTTTTCCAATAAATAATCAACATTCGTGCCGCCAAATGGAACGATCCGGTGTTATGATTTATCCAAAAGCACGAGCCTCCTCTATTGGGCTTGGTGCTGAAAATCGGAAAGGATAAATCATACGATGTTCAAGAAAAGAAGACGGCATGTCCATCACACGCAACCGGTTCATGGTAATCTCGACAAAAATGAGCGTTTTATCAAGCGCCAATGTTGCATTTATCTGGAGCGCCTGCTGGCCGTCTTTCCATTGACGGACAGAGATACGTTGGAGATGTTAACATATGTTCTGGGGCCGAAAATATCCGAGCTTAAGAAAACTATCAGTAAAAAAGTTTATTCCAAGCAACGTCACACACCAGTTTTTGACACGGATGATGAACTGGATATCCTGGATGATGATTCCGACGACTTCTACCAGATGATCAAGCACGCGGGAAAGAAAATTCAAAAAGAATTCATCACACTCAGTCGAACCGTTCTGGCGAAACGTGTCAAAACGCTATCTTATGCAGGCAAAAGCGAAATGGAAAAGAAACTCGATACTTTGGATAAAATGTTCGCTTTGTCGAATGAGGAAAAGGCCTTTACTACATTGCTTTACATCAATACGGTCTGGCCGCGTGCCGACGAGTATTTTGTGGATCATTTGCACTGCCAGGATATTTTCGGCAGGCGTTATCTGAAGGTGATGCTGCAGATTACCGACTCGGGAATCAACCGGATTCTGTCCGGCACGCTGGCGCGTATTGAATTCTTTGAATTTAGTAATCATTCTTTCAATCTGAGCGATGATTATTTGGGATTTTTTCAGAAACCATTAAAAGATGTGCTGAAAAAGAAGGATTTTGTCCGCTTTTCGGGCAAAACCATTCCTCTGAAGAATCACCTGATTGATCCCGGCGTTACCAAACATATCCTTAGCCTTCTCAGAACCAAACGGGAATCATCAAACCATATCCTGCTTTATGGTCCTCCGGGCACGGGGAAAACAAGTTATGCTCTGGGTTTGGTCAATAAATTAAAAATTCCCGCCTACGCCATTATGGACGATTCATGTAATCAGACACGGACGCGCAGGGCGGCGATTATTGCCTGCCGGAATATGACGAACGATGGCGAAGGATCTTTAATCATCGTTGATGAAGCGGACAGTCTGCTCAATACCGAGGAGTCATGGAGCTCCGGCGGCGAAATAAAGGACAAGGGCTGGCTTAATCAACTGCTGGAAGAGCCGGGTGCCCGAATGATCTGGATTACGAACAGCATTGAAGATATGGAAGATTCCGTACTGCGCCGTTTTGCCTTTAGTGTCCATTTTCCGGCATTCAACCGGAGACAGAGATTCTCGTTGTGGGAATCAGTGCTTTGTCGCCACCATGTCCGAAAACTTTTCAAAGATGATGAGATCAACAAACTGACGGCGCGCTATCCGGTCAGCGCGGCCATCATCAATATGGCCGTTACCAAAGCGCTGGAATCAGCAGCGGCTGATCACATTGCCTTTAAAGAAATCATGATCATGAATCTGGATGCTCATTGGAAGCTTTTAAACGGCGGCGCAAAGCCCAAAACCGGCGACCGCATTGAAGAACATTATTCCATCGAAGGTTTGAACATCGAAGGAAATCTGCCGGTTATCCTGGCGCAGCTGGACTCTTTTGACCGCTGCCTGCGTGCGCCTGATAAGAGCGGCGTCCGCAACTTCAATCTCCTTTTTTACGGACCGCCCGGCGCGGGAAAAAGCGAATTGGCCCGCTATGTCGCCAAGCGTCTGGACAGAGAGTTAATGGTTAAGCGCGCCAGTGATATTGTCAGCCCTTATGTAGGCGAAACAGAGCAGAATATCAGCCGGGTGTTTTCCGAGGCGGAATCAATGGAAGCGGTGCTGGTGATTGACGAGGCGGATTCTTTCCTTTTCAGCCGCGACCGCGCTGTTCGCTCCTGGGAAATCAGCCATACCAACGAGTTTTTGACGCAGATGGAAAGATTCCGGGGCATTTTGATCTGCACAACCAACCGCTTTGCCGATCTGGATATGGCTTCCGTCCGCCGTTTTAATCAAAAAATCGGATTTGGCTGTCTGAAACCTGCGGAGAATATGATCTTCTACCAAAAATTGCTTTGCGGATTATGCAAAACACCAGTGAACAGGAACCAGGAAGAGCTGATTGGACGTATCCATGATCTGACGCCGGGAGACTTCCGTATTGTGCGAGACCGTTTTGCGATCAGTGATGAAAAATGTGTGACGCACGAGCAAATGATCCAGGCGCTGGAGGCAGAAGCTCGCGTCAAAAAAACACAACAAGGCAACAGGCCGATTGGTTTTATGCGGCGTACCGCATAGGCGAATACAAAGAAGTCAATCAACAATCAGTTTTATAGTTCTTAATCATGCGGGATTATTGATGGAAGAAGGCAAGCATTTTATCGGTGTGGGTGACACCGGACACAGAGCGGCAAAGGAATTATGTCGGATTTACGAGGAAATGCGGGGATGTCTTTTTGAATCAGAACAGGACAGGCCACACAACCATTTGCGTATTCATTCCTATCCCTGTGCCGAAACGGCCTGTTTTGATGATAAAGATCATCTTGTCATTCTAGTGGGGTCGCTCATCGATCCGGGTTTGCAGGATGCGCGGACGTCTTTTCATGAGAGCAGGCCATATTTTATGTTGACGGTTGGTATTGATCATCAGACAAGAGTGGACGCTGACGACATTCAGCCACTACCTGATGAATGTTTGATTTATCCTGACACGTCTCTTTCTGTTCCTGTCAAACTGGCGCAACTGGTTTTGCAAATCTTTTTGATCCACACGCCATGGTACATAAGCAAAAGAGGTGCGCTGATCGGTTATGATCTTTACGACACAAAGCAGTTATTTGGCGGCAAAGTTGTAAAAGCCATATCCATGACATCTGATAGGGCACATTACCGGCAAAACTTCTCCATGTTTCTTGACAAAAATAGAGCCGACATCAGGCGGACAAAGGGCATCCTGATGTCGGTCTGGGGGCTGTCTATAATGCAGGCAAATGAGATTTTGAAGGAAACAAGATTGCTGCTGACGGCTGGGGCAGATGAATTGTTTACGTGTCATAATCTGCCAGCGGATGAGCCGAATATTTTGGTAACGCTGTTTCTTGCATTTTAAAACGATTTTTTCGGGGTACTGTACTGATGACAACGGAAATGATGACAGAGCCAATCATAAAATATTGCCGGGACAAGATTCAACGGCGGTTGAATTTAAGCATTACGCCGGACATACAGATACGGATTAGAAATTTTGATGGACCGGATCGCTGCGGTCATTACACGATCCAGCCGAATGCATGGAACGTCATTGAACCGGCTGAATTCTGGTGTGTAACCGGATATTTTAAGAAGGTTATCGGGCAGCTCCGCAAAGAATACCCTCAGTTGCATAAGGATACCGATTGGCGGATTCCTCTGAAGCCTTTCCTGATTGAACCGATTATCAGTTTTGGCAGTTCGGCCATGAAGGTCACAGGCGGCATCAACTGGCTTGTCATGGGCGTATTGAAGAACAAAGAGAAATTCTGTGCCGTTTTAGACTTGGAGATGCGCCCGCTGTTTCGGAAATGTGGGCTGGCAAATCTTGTAAAGCATACGGAATTGGAATTGGCCAGGCGTGAGAAATGTGATTTCATTCAGACATGGCATTGGGCTGCCAATCCTAATTTTAATGCGGCCATCGCACCCGGTTTAAAAAGTGGATTCATCCTGTATCATGGGCAACCACAGGATGGCGACGTATATGAAGACCGGGGCCATGTCCATCTGCGGTATTACTTTGATGAAACAAAAAAACGCTCTGTGGAGGTAAAAACCAAAGACGGCAAAGTATTCATGAGTCCGATCGATAATCACGCCATCATTGATTATCTGGAAGCTTGCCCGAATAAGTATCCCGGTCGGATGATTCAGAGCATTGAGGAATACAGCAAGGGAAAAGCAATGACGCCGATTAAGAAGAACAAGCGCATTGCGGAAAAACACAACGGGGGCTCAGAACGGCAAAGAATATTTATTGCCCAAGGCGCGGCCGGATTTGAATATACAAGACAAAGAAATACATACAGGATCGGCGATAGCATCTCATTTTATCCCATCCTTCAGATTGATCATTTTAAGAAAAGCAGCCAAAATGCGCCTTACCTGAAGCATGTCGTCTATAATATCTATGAGTTTTGCTTCAAAGTGGATGCCGTGCAACGATTGGAAGAGACCCACGGGATGATGCGCAATGATTACCTCATGGAACTGCTGCCCAACTTCAAGGTATGCTGCCGCGATTGGAATAAAGAGAACCAATTCATCGTTGATAAATTCTATGAGGGATATGGCAGGCTGACCATCGGTGATCACCGTAGCTCAATGCATTATAAGCAGCCTCCCCATCAGCAAAATATTTTGATGAAGGGTAAATTGGTCGGTATTTCGGATGACTTGATGCAAAGAGACTTCTCAACGAAATATGCCCACCAGGTTAAGCGCTTCCGTTATGGCAAAGATGTTTATGGTGATGAGGATGCTCTGGAATGGTTCGGCTATTACCGGGACTTGAAGAAATTCAAGAAAAACGTGATTTCTTATACAACGGACCCGGTGGAATATGAATCCACAGATTCATTTGCACTGTACGGCTACAGTCCAAAACTAATTTTCTGTATTGAGATTATAGCGCCACAATAAATAATTCTTTTCAAAAGGAGCAAAAACAATGGTAGCAATTCAGTCCAAACACAAGGAGCAGAAGTCATCCGCTAAAAAGAAGGCTGGCAACTATCTGAGTAAATCTCTTTATATCCGGGGTCTGCAATGTCACAAGTCGCTTTTTCTACAAAAATATAACCCCACTCTGAAAGATGACATTTCCGATGCACAGGAAGCCATTTTTCAGGGTGGAAGAGACGTCGGTGTCCTGGCTTGGCAGTTGTTTCCTGGAGGCATTGAAATACCTTACGAAGGCTTATCCCATCAGGAACAAATTGATCTGACGCAGAGCCAAATTAAAGAGGGAAGGAAAACCATCTATGAGGCAACTTTCAGCCATCAGAATGTTTTTGTAAAAGTCGATATCCTGCACAAAGGAAGTCGGGGATGGGAAATCTATGAAGTCAAAGCGGGCACAAAACTTGATCCTGTCTATGTGGATGATGCTGCGCTCCAATATCATGTGCTTACCGGCGCGGGGATCAAAGTCAAAAAGGTATTCATCACCCACATCAATGTAGAATATATCAGAAAAGGAACGTTGGATGTTCAAACGCTCTTCACCAGCGAGGACATAACCAAACAGGTAAAAGCAAAACAGCCGTTTGTCGTCAAACAATTGAGGAAGCAGAGGCGAATGCTCAATGGCGAGCTACCCAAAATCGATATCGGACCGCATTGTTCTGACCCGTATGCATGTGATTTTCAGGAATATTGCTGGCGACACATTCCGGATAATTCTGTATTTGATCTGCGCCGCAAAGGAATAGATCCTTATGATTTATATGCACAGGGAATAATCAAGCAAAAAGACATCCCGCTTGATTTGCTGAATGAAAAACAGCGCCAACAGGTTGTGGCAACGATCAATAAAGAAAACACGATTGATAAGAAAAAGATCAGGGCATTTTTCAAAACACTTTCCTATCCTCTCTACTTTCTTGATTTTGAAACATTCATGAGCGTCATCCCGCCTTACGATGGCCTTAAACCCTATCAAAACGTTCCTTTCCAGTATTCTCTGCATTTCCAGAAAAAGAAAGGGGGCAAACTTTTTCATACTGAATTTCTGGCGCAACCCGGAATTGACCCGCGTATGCCGCTTTTAAAGAAACTGCTGGCCGATATACCGGAAGATGTCTGCATCCTGACCTACAATATGGCCTTTGAAAAGAAGGTGCTCACGGAGTTGGCTGCCCAGTTTCCTGTGCACAAGAAGACAATTGGGAAATGGATAAATAATGTTCGAGATCTGATGATCCCTTTCCGACAGAGGGATGTTTACTTCTGGAAATTCAAAGGATCATTTTCCATCAAAAAAGTGTTGCCGGCCCTGGTGCCGGAACTTTCCTACGAAGGATTGGCAATTGCTGACGGCGGCGCGGCTATGGATGCCTATCAGAAAATGTTGGCGGCGATGGACGATCAGAAAAAGCTGTCAGAAATAAGGAAGAATCTACTTGCTTACTGTCAATTGGATACGCTGGCGATGGTGCGCATTTTAGAAGCGCTTGAGAAATTGGAGTAGCGTTATGTCGTGTCTTGAAGATCATTGTCGGGAATCAGTGAACCTCTTCGGAAAATCTTATATGAAGGTCCATCTGTGGTTGGATGAATTTGCCGGGACTGAGAAATACGGATTCAGACACAGAAAAATCCGCCATCATGAAGCCGGAATCGCTGAAGTTTGCCGAATCTTCGGCCAAGAGGCAGGGGCGGCGGCAAGACAGCATATCATTTCCGATTTAAAAGCAGATGGATGGAGCGATGGAGATCCGTTCCCGAAAGACGAAAATGATTATGTGAAAATTGGTTTCTTTTAGTCCGATGAACGAAATCAGATTTTAATATGCTGGCCTCTAAAAGTTTGGGAATTAATCCCGAATCATTCATCAGCCAAGACAGCTTGAAAATGAAGAGTTCAAATAGAAGCTCTGCGCCAAGAGATAGCTCTGCGCATGTCGGAGTTTCAGGCAAATTAATCGAGAAAGGAGGGATGTGTCATTAACAACATTATCGCTGTAAAGAACGCTAAGTATCTTATGCATTGCTGTCGCTTGTCCCGCATCGGCATCCCGACGGAATTCTGGGTGGCGAAAAAGGAAGCTTTTCCCGAAGGTGCGGAACCGACACTGCTTTACAAAGATGGCGGTAAGCTGATGGAAATAACGATCTCGGATAATCCCGGGTTAAAAAAGGGAAGCGCATACGATGAAAACTCCATGCTCTTCAAGCTGCTCAGGAGAACCGTCATCCGCTTGAAAGACGAATTTCTGCAGGTATGGAATGGCGCTGACGCCGAGGGTGTCTTGTTTAATTTGAACAAGTTTCCATGCTATTGGGAAATGACCGATGAGCAGCAGGAAAAACTTCATGCCCTGAATAAACGACTCATGGACGTGGAGAAGTCCATTCATGAAAGATACGGGCAAATACATAAAGATCACCCGGAAGGAGAGTTATCCTGCGAGATAGATTTCTTGCTGAAGGAGGACGACCCGGAATGGAGCGATGAGGACGACAACATTATGGCGAGTATGGATCATTCATTCGATGAATACGACCCCAACGCCTCCTGGAATGACGCTTCTCATCTGATCAGGGATAAAGATGGAAAACCCTTGCATCTGTGCTGGTTGTTTCATGAGCTTTACGACCATTTGGGACTTGTCTGGGAAGACTTGCTCCGTGTCGGACAGATACGGGTAACTGTTCAGTTAAACTATTATTATCATTATTGAAGCCAAGGTGAGGTGTTGCATGACTAAGCAAAGAAATCCGGATTTCAGCATCTGTGAAATAGCCTACCGGAATGTGCACACTTTCTTCCCGTAATAATTGATTTAACCAGAGCGTCAAATGTACTGACTTGTAGGTGCTATACGCCCTCCAGCACAATTCAAATTTGCTAAGAATACTTTTGCATATTACGGGTAGAAAGAAAAACACTATACCTTTCTGGTTTTAGTAAGCGCAGCATCCTGTGTATTTCCGTATT